>Ga0256405_10005522_pt1 | contig 21691 bp, 25 predicted proteins | sample RumenRJG_02DNA_FD_189096 | JGI IMG/M metagenome (GOLD analysis project Ga0256405, IMG submission 189096) | Bovine rumen microbial communities from Lethbridge, Alberta, Canada - RJG_02 | ecosystem: Host-associated > Mammals > Digestive system > Stomach > Rumen | place: Canada: Alberta... | reverse complement strand
GGTAAACATTAGCGATACTTTTTAGTGTAACTTGTCGTGTGGCAACTACAAAGTTACTAAAAATATCGCTAATTTCCTAATAATCAGGCTATTATTTTTGAATTGTTTTCGTCGAACTCACGTTATCTTACATTCACCAAAGGGCGTAAGAAATAACCGATATGTTAACAACTATCATTCGTATTTCCTGTTAGTTCCTAACATATCATGAATATCATATACGTGCTGTTCCTGAAGGTCGATATAACTTCCTCTGTCAACAGCGGCTTTCAGGAGATTCGCCACTTCCCATCTATCCGTATAATGGGCTGATGGGTGTGACTCTATAATGTCATAAACGGCATAGACAGACCTGTAGAACGTCGATAGGTAACAGTCATGCGGTATAAAGTTGACATCCTTCAATTCACAATCACCGGCAAACACAACAAGGGAATACATCGGCAGCGTGGCCATCTGAGGTGACAGTCCGCGAAGTGCCTTGATATGCCCCTCATTCTGTTTGAATGGATTATAGAAACGATTCTTGTATCTCCCATATCCAGACACCTGCGTCCAGTATTCCTGATTACCCTTGCCAAAAATCCACCCTGTGAAGTCCTTTACCTCAATTACTATCAGCCCGGCATCGGTAGCTACTACGATATCTATCTGTGTGGTTTTACCGTTGCCGGATTCTATCATCAGATCATGATAAATGGCCGTCGGCTTGAAACCTGATGCAAGGAGATGAGAAACCAACTGTCTCTCACTCGGAGTACCTCGGTCTGGTGAGGTTATTATTTCATATAGCTCAGGCTTATGCCAGAAGGTGTGCCATGTCAGCAGCTGACCGACCTCTTCACATCTGGAATTGACAGTGTAGTAACGATGGATGAACATCGCTAAAAACACGACTATAAGCCCGAACAATATATAATCCATCCCTTATTATTTCGTTAATTCCTGATACAACTTAAACAGCTCTGCCACGCAGATACTTTCGGTAAACTCACGGCTTGCCTTCCATCCGTAAGCCTCCATAACGGCACGGTCATTAGCTTGATGTGCCTTACGCAGTTCTGCCGGCATAGCAACTTCATCATAAAGATCAGCCAAAGAACTATCTGGATAAAGAGCACGGGCATCAAGAATGGCTTGTGCTGTCTCCTCGATTCTGGCCTTCTGTGCCTCCGTCGGTGACGGCCAGGGGAAATTATTATATACTACATCCTTACTGTAGCGGTAATCACTCTTCAATCTCCCACAAACAGCACGCATCCATGCCATATGTACGTTTGATGTCAAAATACCATAGTCATAGAGACTTGCATTGGGTATAAACTGAACTGAGTCGTTGATAATATTGTCAGGCGACATAAAACCCATGGGAACATAACGCCTGTTTTCGGATGACACACGCGGTACAATAATATAATAACTGTCAGGTTGTCTGACTTCTTGGAATAACGAGGCCCATTCTGCCGATTTACGTGTAGCTTCTTTTGGGCTGCTTAACCTAAACTGGCGAACAGACTCTATACGTTGTCTGATAAATGCCGACTTCCTTAAATCTGTAGGATTGGCACCTACAAGCCACAGACAATAACGTTCCTTATTGTTGATATACTCTACAGAACCGTAAATACGCTTGATATACCTTGCCACCTCTGGCTCTTTATTTATCACGTCATCCTTTTCTTCTTTAGAAAGAAAAAGGAATCCTCCGTCAGTCGGTTTATTTCCATAAACCATTTGGGGAACATTACACAAGGATTTGCTACGGCTATCAATAAAAGTATCAGGTGCATCGATCAGATAGGCACTGATGTTTACAGCTTCACTCCGCTTATTCCCGTCGTAAAGATACTTTGTTTCTTTGTTGTGCAAACAGCTAAATCCTACAATGACACAATGTACAGCAGCTTTGTCACTTGCTTCACTATCCCATCTAAATGTTCTGTAGGCAAAATCTATGTGTATGCCGAACATTTCTTTCAGAGGTTTCCAGATGGCGGCCACCTGTTCACCCTGGCAGATGGAGTTTGTTGACACAAGGGCAGCTTTTATCCCAGTGTGCTGCATCAGTTCTGCAGCTTTGTAGTACCATCCGGCTACATAGTCTATCTTACCTGCTGTCTTGAACGGTTTTCCGTTTACATCGATAAATACACTTAATATATCCTCTTTTTGTTCCTTGCTTTGCAATGAATATCCTACGAATGGAGGATTGCCAATAATGTAGCAAAGACGTTCACCTGGTACAACAGTATGCCAATCAATACGAAGAGCATTACCTTCAGTGATATTGGCGTAGGTCTTTAATGGCAGGAAGTCATCTTCGAAAGTAATTATCTTCTCGGTCTCTGCCAGCATTTGGGCTTCACTGATCCAGAGAGCTGTGGTGGCCACCGTTACGGCAAAGTCATTAATCTCGATACCGTAGAACTGTGATATACTTACCTTGACGGGGGAGTTACCCTCTAAAGCCAGGAATGTCTGACCGTGGTATCTGGCACGGATGACATCATTCTCTAACCGGCGTAGGCTCAGGTATGTTTCCGTGAGGAAGTTTCCGCTACCACAGGCTGGATCAAAAAATACCAGACTGGCAAGTTTATTCTGAAAGGCATCGAGTAACTTATTCCTGGTCTTCTCCACCTTCTCTTCAAGAATGGTCTCGAACTCCTTACGGAGCGTGTTCAAAAACAGTGCATCAATAACCTTGTGAATGTTCTCGATGCTGGTGTAGTGCATGCCGCCAGACCTTCTCGTCTCTGGGTTCAGTGTCGATTCAAAAACTGCACCAAAGATGGTGGGCGAAATAGCACTCCAATCGAAATCCAAGCTGGCGTTGTGTAACAATACTCGGCGCAGCTCATCGGTGAACTGAGGTATTTCTATCTGCTCAGCGAACAGTCCACCATTTGTATATGGGAATGCCTTCAAATCATCCATCAGATAACGACTACGCTGAGCTACTGGCGTGTTCAATACATCAAAGAGACGGATAAGCGCATTACGCATATCCATGGTGTCGTACCTGACTAAATAATCATGGAACTGGTCTCTTGTGAATATTCCGGCATCCTCGGCATACAGGCAGAATACGATACGGACACAGAGTATATTCAACCATCGTAGAGCTTCCGGCGAGTTGTCATCATACTGCGCGAGTAAGGAATCGTAAATACGGCCTACTATCTTACCGGCCTCCATTGACACCTCCATCTCCTTGCTGATGTGCTCTGACCTCTCATCAACAAGGAACTTCAAACGGTAATACTCCTTTTCAAGGTCTTTCAGGAGTATACTTTCTGGCTCACCATTTGGCTTTTCCATGTCATACACCAGAAATTCCTTGAAGTTACAGGTGATAATCCATCGTGGGCGCTCAGAATACTTCACATCACTTGCATATCTCTTAACCTGTTGGTATGGCGTAAGAAAATTGCCGTCGCTCTGCTTGATGGGAGCACGGAGATCCTTATTGATGGACTTTTGTTCTATGAAAACCTTTGTAGACGGTATGCGAACATCTATAAAATTTGTCGTGGAAGTATCACTCTTTACCTGGTCCTCATAGCGGACGAAGGATGTGAGATCATCCACACCGAACACCTTTGTCAGGAGGTCGCCCCAAAAGAGCTGCCCCTGTCCTTTTTCGTAACCCTCGCCGTTCCATCGTTTGGCAAACTCGGCAGCGGCCTGTGACATCTGCTTATCAGTCATACCATGTTAGTTATGCATATAATGCTGCAAAGGTACGAAAAATAATCGACTTTATTTTTATTCTATACTTTTTTTATAGATTATTTCACTGCATCTAATACTTATATTTCCCACGCTCATGTATGAGCATATTTGTAAAGTTCTCGTTAATATACTTAATCTCACCCTCGCAGTCAGGCTCAGAAGTTACGAACTTGTAGGTTGGCAGGGATAAGCCTTGTTCCAAGAAGAGCTTATCGTAATATAAAGCGTTTTCTACCAGACCGTCGATGTTGTGACCCAGACTACCGCCACCACTGGCCATAAACCACATATTGGTGACAATACGAGGATCAACGGGGCCTCCTACAGTGGGATATTCGCTTTTCCACCAGATTCTTGAATCGTCTGGTTCCAAATGGATGACAATCTCCTTAGCCTTCGGCATATTGACTTTATAACCATATGCCTTCAAACCCTCAATGATATCTGCAGGATCCTGTATCATAGTGTCTGCCAGATTACAATACTCTTGTAGCAGCATAAACAGGTCTTCAATGTCAATATGTGGCGTTAGAATGCACATATTTCTCCATCCGGACATATCAGAACCTGATTCAGCGATATACATGCTATATGGTGAAATGATACCTGAACCGTTAATCTCTCCATTCTCATCGTTTAGGATGATAGGTCTTATGATGGGATAGGATTCTACCTCTATCTCATCATCCTTGGTCTCGACAATATTTAGTGTGCCAATTTGTATGGCAGGTTCTCCCGTTTCCTCATTGTAAATCAGTGGGTACGGTTCATGTAACATTACAATATGTTGCTGGGCTGATTGAATATCAGTAATTCTTTTTTGTCTCTTATTCCTTGCCATAGTATCTGTTTTATTTATTGTTTATATTTATTATACCTAATCCCCGAAGATACGCTTGTATTCCTTCTTGGCATCAGGATTTCCACAATGAGCGGACATGAGAAGATAATCCCTCATAGCATCCCTGGATCCGTTCTTTTGTTCAAAGAAGGCCAAATCATATAAATGGTCGGCAAAGACTCCAAGTGTTGCTTCTTTCTGAGGGTCACTATTACAAAGCTCTCGTTTTAGAAGCTTGGAACGGCTCGTATTGAAATACTTGAAGAACAAAGTGATTCCCTTCTCGTAAAACGAATATGCCATCGGATGATTCATGAGTTTTTCATAGCAGCTCGCCATATTACATAATACATTAGCTTGTCCTCCAATATCACCAGTCTTGGAATAATAAAGGGAAGCATGTTCGTATGATTTAATGCCCTCTTGATACTCTTTGAGCGATAGATGGGACAAACCTTGCATATTATATATTACGGCCAATTCCGGTTCTTTCATATCCCCTTTATGGGTGGAAAGACATTCACCTGTTAGTTCTTTCAGTTTTTCCCATTCTTCAAACTGAACTAACACAAGTGCCCTTTTGAGATATATTGGAATAGAAACATCCTGTCCTGTAAGATATTTCCAATTACCTTGAATTGAATCTATAAATTCCAAGGCTTGACAATAACTGCCTTCATTCAAGTTATAGTCTATAAAATCGAGGGTAACAGAGTTTAAAATCGAAAACAGGGAATCTTTCTCTTCAGTAGTGAGAGTGTCAGTAAGCTCCAGGAATTTCTCTCTAAATTCTGCCTTATTTTGCCCATGGGCAGATACGCTACTACACATCGGCAGTAACATCAGAACAAATAATACTAACTTTTTCATACGCATATTTTATTTTGATATATATTCTTAAATTAACAAACCTATCGACCCCTCCATGCTCCCTTCCAGCGTTGTTGACATCGAAGGATAATTTCTTGTCTATTGGCAGGTTTGAAATAGTGCTTATCCAGTATGTCATTCCAGACGTCCAGGAATGTCGTGTATTTGATCATCAGCGACATTCTTCTGAGCTGGTGGTTCGTCTTCTTCAGCTTCGGGCGCATGCCGAGAATGATCTTGATGCGTTCTTTCTCTGTCATCTTCGCTCCGGAAAAGCACACCTTGTGGATGTCCTTGGCGATATCCAGACTGGTCATCACCAGGTCTGTATATATCTTGTTACGCTTCGATGAGAAGGCCACTGCCAGCGCGTTTGCCGGCGTGTCGCTTACGATGCTGTTCAGCTCCTTGATGTTCTTAGCCACCTGACTCACCTCATGGTAGATGCCGTACACCTCTGCAGCTATCTGTATCACCTCATTGAACTGGTCCAGGTATTCGTTGAACTCGCGCTGGAAGTCCGTTGTCGCCTCTATCTCCTCCTTCATAAAGATATGCATACCCGATATTACCAGCTGTGCCCGCTGCTGGGCGTTCAGTGTTTTCTTCGACTGGTTGGTGAAATTCAGGATTGTTAACGCACGTCCCGGATCGGTGTAGAACGTTTGTCCAGACACCTTTCCGGTTATCAGACTGGCAAAAAGAAATATAAAAATCTTTTTCATATTCACTCAAATTAATAGAGGTTCTTATATCCTGTCTGGGCACGTACCCACCGTTTGTAGGCCTCGCGTGCTATCTCGCCGTGGTCGCGCTCTATCATCCCTGCCGTTGCCTTGTTCCAAACATCCGTCAGCGTATAGTAGGAAATGCTCAGTGCCAGCTTCCGCAGCTTGCGGTTGAAGTCTTGCATGTTGTCGTTGACCTGCCAGAGTATTTCCGTGCGCTCAGCGCCTGTCAGCATATTTGCCTTGCCGCCGACGGCCAGCGTGTTCCGAAGGATGTTATACACCTTAATCAGTTCCGAGGCCGTCTCTGCGTAGAGGTTATTCATCGACATGGTGGCTACTACGCCTTGTGGGTTGTTGCCAACAGCATTGATGATTTCGTACAGATGACGGAGTGTGGTGACACCCTGTGCATAGAGCGTTGCAGCCGCCTGCAACCCCTTCGCATAGCCCTCTGCCGTTTTCAAGTAAGAATTATATTTTCCTTCCCAGTCCTTGATGGCCGCATATTCTGCGCCGATGGCGCTCTCCAGGAGTGCCGTCTTCGTCATGGCCGTTGTCTGTTTCGACACCGATTTATTAATCTTCTCTCCACCGCCACCGATGGCCATCATCTGGGTGCCATTTTGTTCCTCTACCTGTGCACTGACTTGCAGCGCTACTGTCGTTAGGGTGATACACAAAATTACTCTAACCATAATGAACTGCCTGAAGCATGACTTGATAGATGTCTTGTCGAATGGTATATACATAATCTTGTTCCTTTCCTTATTTTAATTTATACATTTTCCTAATGACTACCGGCATCAATGCCGATGCCTCCGGCGCCACCTCCGGAATTATTGCTGGATTTGCCAGACCAGGCAACCTTCCAGCGACCGTAACAGTCCTTGACCATGGAGCGCGACTTGGCAAAATTGAAGGTCTTGTTCTTCTGGTCGCGGACGAAACGCTCCGACCACCAGATGTTCTTCAGTTTGTTCAGGGTGGTGTTGTACATACACAAGTCCTTATAGAGTAGGACATAGACGGCCTTACGCTGACTGTTTGGCATATATGCGTCATGGGCTGAATCCAAGCTCTCTTGAACCATGTTGTATATCTGCGTCCAAGCGGTCTTGTCCTCTGAGGTACCACCATAGTAGGCAATATCCTCAATGTTTTTCTTAAAGGTGTTTTGCACACGCTGGATCTTTCCCTTCTCAACCAACCACTCGACATCAAACTGCCTGTCTGCTATATTCAAGGCCTCGATCTCAGCGCGTTTTGTCAAGGAATCCTTGATGTCCTCGGCGTACTTCATTTCCTTGTTAACTTGGGCGTAAGTTAGGGAACGGCTGACCATCTTGTTATTGGCCGGATTATTGGCCATATTGCGATAGTCTTTATGAAAAACACCATAATAGACTAAATCTGCCCAGACACCTCCAGCACCTAATGTTCCAGAACCTATCTCAGCCTTCATGAACTGGTTCATGACAACCTCATCATGATTGTAGGTCATTCCCTGTGCGGAAACCATCAGCGAGACGGTGAGCAACAGCAGCGTTATATATATCTTTCGTATCATCATAATTAAATTCTTTATAACTATCAAACATTACAATCCCATACCGCGATAAACGGACTGACCCGTCTCGCGATCATTGTTGTCTAACTGCTCGAAGATGGCCGCTGTAAGCTCAGAGGCATGTGTACGAAGGACGGGACCGAGGCCTTGCCCTTCTACAACGTCCTTACGCTCTGTCCGCTGTTGTGGCTGAACCTGCTGAGCGGTACTTGCCGAACTAAAAAAATTAAAGCCTAACAGGTTCACCAGTAGCTGGAGAAGTAGATTCAAGGGCGACTGTGCCATCTGGTAGCCATTATTCTGTAGACGAGCTACGTTATGTCCAGCTTCCCTGCTTACAAGTAGCTTATTAAATTCGGCATCGGTAATGCGTGTCTTGGTGTCTTCACCGTTGACGGCAACAGTCATATATGCCGTACCGTCGGCTTCCTTTGATATGCGTACATTTCCTAAGGTGGGCTGATAGCCGTTGGCCGTCATCCTCTGGTACCAATCCTTATCAGCCAGTATGGCCTTAACGTCGTTACCGGCTTGCTGGCTGTTAATTTTGATGTCCTGGGAATTGGCTTGCTGCTTATCTTCCACAGCAATCGAGTTACCGTACTGTACGCCAAAAATCTCATTGAACTTTGCAAGTTTCTTATTCTGGGGTAGAGCAGAGAACTCATCGAACTGCTGCTTGGTGATATGTTTCTGGACATTCTGGCCATCCACAACGGCAGTCATCAGATACTTACCTTTCATGTCGGCACGTTGACTGTCGGCGTCGGCACCAGGCGCAAAACGAGATACCATACCGTCAAACAGCTTTTTCTGGTCATGAACATGAATATTGCTGACCTGAAGCTGATGACCAGCTACCCCTTGACGGGCGATAATGTCATTACCATAATCGCTATTCAGGTTATCTACAATCTTAGCCACCTCCAACTGGGATTTTGGGGAGGCGAGATCTTTATCGATTAAAGAGGCAGCATATTTCTTGCGTTTCTGATCTTCAAGCATATTTAGCTTTATGGATTCCTGCATAGTAAGCGGATGAATCATCGGTCGCCCTCCAGTATCGGCAATGAGGAACATCTTGCTCTTCATTTCCTCGGCGGTCTTCGGGTTATTGAAAACCCTGTTCAGCTCTGCACGATCTTCCGGAGAGATACTTTTCAGTATTTCTGAATCGGAATTGATGAAATCCTTGATTTTGTCGCGGATTTCCTTACCATTGAGAACTTCATATCTTTTTAATTCCATACCTTATGCTTTTATCTATTTTACATTTTTCTTCTGAATACCGCATTATCCTCTTGTGCTTCTTGAACTTGCTGCTGCGGAGGCATCATAGCAGGCTGATACTGCTGTTGTTGGGGATAATAGCCCTGCTGAGGAGAATAGACCATCTGGGGCTGCTGGCGCATGGACTTCAAAGCCATATTACCCATCAGCAGAGAGACTATCTTACCCAACCAGCCGAAAGGCCCCATCATCATATAGGCAGAGGCAACAAGACTGGCAAGGTTTGTCATTGTGACATTCCGCCCCGTCATATTGCCTAACATCTGGGGAATACTGTTGAAGGGAGCGGTAAACTGGGAGATACCGCCATTCATCATCGTCTGCTGGGGGTAGTAGCCCGTATTGGGGTCTACATACTGCGGCTGCTGGCCGTTGCCCGTCAATCTCTGGACACCGCCCTGCACCATGTCAACACCGGCACCAAGAGCACCGGCAGCAGCGTCCTTGACCTGCTTGGCACCATCAACGGCACCCTGGGCAATTTCACCAGCCTTCTTGTCAATAGCATCTGCCGTGCCTTCGCCTAAAGAAGAATCGGCGAGCTGACGGTAAAGGCCCTTAATTGATCCCTTTCCTCTTTCTTCCTTGTCAAGAAGAATTTTATCTGCAACACCAGACCCTACGGAGATAAGACCTTTACCAGAAAGGGCTGTGGCAGTATAACCAAGACCTGCCCAACCTACCACTTTACCAGTTTTTGTACCAAGGGTGTGTCGTGCTATAAAATGAGCCGTGCCTTCACCCTGACGAACACCATTAACTATCTGACCTCCGTTCTTCAAAGAACCTACAGCCTTCGATAACAATTTAAAAACGCCTGCGCCCATATTCTTAAACTTTTTGATTCAACATATTTCTCGCAAATATACCTATTATATAATACACGCGGAAAAATTATCAAAACTTTGTCTTGATTTAACACATTTACGATTTTTCGGGGGTAAAAACGGGCGCAGTCCGCTATGTGTGGTGGCATAAAAAAGGGGTTACCGCCGATCGAGCAGCACCCCTTGCAGATTCGCCAACGTCCTGTCCAAAAAGCACAGAGTCAAAAAAACACTGCCACCGTCGAACTACAGAACACGAACCTAATCGCGTAGCCAACAGCAGCAGCTCAAAAAGAGCACTGGAAACCGTCGTACCGGGAGACGGATCTCCTTTCAAAGCAACTGCCGTTTCCAGTGTTGATGGTGCAAAGGTCTCGCTGCGCTCCTCAGCCTCACAACCGGTTCGGCAGGAAATCGCCAACAAGACCTTAATCTGCTGCAAAGATACGACAAAATTCTGAAACAACCAAACTATCGAGCAAAAAAGAGCACATCGAAAGAGAATCCTGTGTTCGTCAGTCTCTTATGGAAGGTAAATTACTTTGGAAGCGGGCCGAGATCGCTTCTGATTACTCAGACTTAAATCAAGGACTATACAAGCAGCCGGGAATGTTGTCTGAACCCGCTGTTCAGGTGCGCGTACATCCTCAAAGTGATTTATCCACTGCAAAGATACGAAGAATAATTGGTATTATACCCATTTTTTACCCCAAAACTTGACATAATGTCAACTTTTACTTGATATTTTGTCAAGTCAACTTGATTTTTCGTCAACTTTCACTTGATTTTACGTCAAGTACCGTCCCTTCCTGTTTTTTTTCTGGAGGTTGGTTACCTTCATGGCATCCCATTCCGGATCTGGCACAATGCTGAGAATGTCACCGTGTCCGTCTAAATCCACCTCCCAGTAGATGAAGCGGTCATTGTAAGGCCAGACTGAAAACAGGTCATAGCCTTTATCGGAGGCCCCAACCACTACAAGGCGTATCTCATATCCTTTTGCCTTTACTATATCGCCAATTTTTAGATTCATCATATTCTTTTCTCCTATTTTTTGCAGCGTCTTGATGTAAAGAACTGCCTCCTGTTACACCACTCGGCACCAATCGCCGGGGCATCAGCAAGGCAGCTCATGGTGCTGCACTCCTGTCTGAGTTGTCTTCAACGGAAGAACCGGGATGCGCGGAACTGCTCCGTCCGGCAGTGTGCAGCTTCAGGACTATTGCGTCCGTCCAGAGAAGATTGGAGAGCCGTTTTTCCAGTCGTTATCGGCTTTCGCCTCAGACCCTCGCAGACGTGCAAATGCACCCGTGAATACCTATTCCGCACTCTCCAAGAGGAACCTGGCACCGCAACGTTCATGGAATCACAGAACACTTAACTTAATAGCGTAACCCCATGGCTCAAGTGCCGTCATGCCAGGCTATATCTCAATTTATCAAAGATCGCTATGTAAGCCCTTCCATCAGGACTGCCATGGCCAGCTCTTGTGCGCATGGTGGTGGAGCACCGCCACGGCATTGCACCTCGTACTCTTCCGACGCTGCATCGGCTCTGGCACTGATGAAGTCATCATCATCCTTTCTGGCGTCACCGGCATCGGTAAGGTATGCCTTCAGGTAGGTAGTATAATAGTTTGCGTCCATATCTACATGTGTATAATCTTAGCCGTAGAGGTATTTTGTTTTGGGGTGTGTATGCCAAATTCATGCCTATACATTCGAATCCAAAAATCCCTATCCTCTTCGAGCATCTTGATACGCTCTTTTTGTGCGGCAGAGGTCACTTCCAGAAGTTTCACTTTGTACTCGAGATTTAGCACATAATCGTAATCGTAAAGTTTCTTAGCCATATCCCAGAAATTTAACTTTATTCACACTTTTCAGCCGGTGGCTACCAATTGTTAATAAGTATTTAATCCAAGTACTCGGTATGCGCCTGCTCTTCTGCCTGCAGCACTTCATCGAGGTGTTGCAGGCAGTCGGCATCATGTTCCTTGTTAAGGATGGATATATTCTTATTCATCATAGCCGCTATCAATCGGGTAAACCATAAACGATACTGACACCTCCCTTGTAGTAACTGAGTGTAATGACTACCTGTTTACCGCCGATGGTGGCCAGTGCCTCATAGATGTACTCTGTGCCATTCTCTGAGTTCGTCACCTTCTTCATAGTGATGCCGTACCGTTTCTCGATCTCAGCCTTGAAGCCCAGTGCCTTACTTTCACCACCGGTATAGGCTACCGTCACCATGTGCAACTTCGATTCTATAAAGATATAGTTTAGCACTGTCATCGTCTGGGAGTCCGTATAGAGTAGAACAGCCTCGTTGCTGTGTTCGCTCAGTTCCCAGTTAGAGCCGGCCATGTATTCCTTGACATGATTCTGATAGCTGCCGAAGTCAAGACAAGGGTCAAAGTACTCTGTACTGCCCGTTGGTCCTGTAGGCACCTGGGGTGTTCCGTCATCATCACTGTCACCGCCACAGGCTGTGAATGTCATTGATACTACGGCTATCATAGCCAGCATCATTACGTGGTAAAATACATTCTTTTTCATAATTTTGTTCATTTAAGTTGTTACTATATATTTCTTTTATTTTCTATTGTAAAGATAGTTATTATTCATCTGATTATCAAGGGAATATCCCTATTTATTAAAGGGGAATCCCTTAGATTTATTTTATACTGAATGTGCCTACAGGGATGCTGGTGGCAGTAGCTATTGACAGGTAAAAAATACCATACTCACCTTTATCCAACTCTGAGGCATGGATAGTGAGTAGGTATGACTGTTCACCGTATTTATGCCCAGTGAAGCTGACATACCCGGCATTCTTAGTTTCCTTGGATCCAAGAAGGTTACTCTCGAACTCAATCCACTGTATGCGACGCTCTTTCTTCGAAGTCTTGAAACGCACAATACGATAGGTGTCTAACGGGTCAGTGTCATTCTTTTCACCCTTTATAAGCAGTCTTACATCCTGTCCACCCTGGACGGTATAGGATGAATGACCACCCTTAAAAACAACGTCCATACCAGAAGAACCTGCGAGGCCGCTGACAGTTCCTGCAGCACTGGCTACACTACTGGCTGTTGTTGCCACACGCACACCATTTATGATACCGCTTGCAGAACCGGCTGTTGCAGCGCCAATCATACCTCCAGCACCCACAATACTGGCAGCACCACCAAGCAGCTTTCCCCATTTCTTGGCTTTATTCTCGTGTTGAGCGAGAACACCGCTCTCCTTGGGAAGCTGGGCGTAAGTAGCATCACTTGTAAGGATGCAATAACTGTTAATGAACTCTGGTTCCTGAACTGTCACCTGTGCGAACAAGCTTGCGCTTGTGAACATTGCAAAGCAAAAAATCAACTTTCTCATAACTTCTTAAAATTAAGTTAGCCATCCCGGGCGAGGGTGTCGCGCTTCCCTCGTTGACCGGAATGGCATTTATATTTTTTTTGTTTGTGACACCCATGAGTCGCGACCCTCACCGGTGGAAACGCAAAAAGACCACAGAAATCCCGTAGGATCTCTGTGGTCTTTCCGTCCTGTTCTTCAGGATTTGGTTGGGTTTTGCCTCATTGACGGACTTTCACCGTATAAGTGAGCCAGTTTCCATGCTCATTCCCAAGCACCAACAGCGAACAGGTGCCTCCCATTTCGCCACTATCGCGGCCTTTTACACTGCTGTCCGTTTATCTTATGTTGCAAAGGTACGAAAAAATTCTGAAACTACCAAATTTTTCGGCACTTTTTTTATAAAAATTTTCGCGTAAGCTCTTTATTTTCAGATGGATTCTGTACGATATCATCCAGAACCTTGTCAAGCTGCTGTAACTGTTCGTGGTTGAGGGCATGGATGCAATCTATGGCTACCCGTTGAGCCGCTATATGCCGGTGACTGTTCGGATCTGCAAAGTCCATCAGCTGGGCCACGTCTTTACTGGTTACCTCTTCAGGCTTCATTAGCCAGTGATCGCAGTAGAAGTCATTCACAATACGGTCAATGTCTTCTGTTGTACGCTGATCGGCAGGCTTAGCGGCAATGTCCTTTACCCAAGACTCTTCCTTCAGAGCGTTGATGACATCTTCGCTCTCATAGTTTTCAGGAGCCTGTGGTGTAGGGATGCCCATGGCCTCGCACAGTTCATTAAAGGAGTCTCTGAGCCAGGCAATACCGGTATGATGACCCTTACCCGTAATATGCTCGATGGCATACTGGGCTGTCTGTTCTTTGAGTCGGTCAATCTTCGCTTCTTTCGTGACGGGCGGGTATATTCGTGTCAGGATATCTTTTTCTGACTCTTTGTTGCCGAGTGCCCTTGCTCTCGCCAGCTCTACCATCGTGGCACCGAATTTATGGCCTTCCTGGGGTGATGAGAACGTGAACATTATACGTCCGTTCTTGGTCGTACCTGCTTGTCCGGCCATGGCCTTACCAAGCCTGCATAGCTCATCGACGTCTATCTCGTCGGCATCAATGATTACCGCGTTAGTGTCTTCGTCGATTACATAGTCGATATCAGACAAATGTTGTTTCAGTTCTTCTTTATTCATGTCTCTATATATTATGGTTCTTGTTTCCAGCCCTTTATTGATGGCCGTGTCAATCATGTGCTTGGTGCCATGACTCTTACCATCCCAAAAGGCAATCAAGGCATCGGCACTGTTCGCCATCTGGACATTCCTAATGAAGCCAGCTGATTTACCGTGAGCGTTCCAGTCGGCAGGCCTGCTATCGATGGCATAGCCGTTCTCACGGGCATACTGCTCGCCCAGGCTGTCTGCACCTCTGGCTGCACCGGTAATCACCACTATATTATGTGTCTGACTCTTACTTGCCAGGATCTTGTCACACTTAGCTTTCAGCAGTGGGTAATCGTTGAAGTCCCTGCCTCCAGCAATTATCACCCGAAAGTCAGGCTTAACCGTGTTCTGTTCATCTCGTAGTTCCATGTTCTATGTCTTTTGTTTGTTGCAAAGGTCGCAATAATTTCTTTAAGTTCCCAAGGTGGCAACATGTTTGTCTTGATTTAACACATTTACGATTTTCAAAGAAAATGCCAGACTACTTCACAGCACCCTGGCATTGAAGAAATATTTATGGATAAACATAGCAGATTCAGATAATACTATTTATGTCCTTCTACTTTATCTAATAGTGTTGCCTCGAAAATCTTTTTACCGTCGCTGTTGGTGATGACAACCGTATCTTCACCCTCGTGTTCCTCACACCATTTGCGAAGGTAGAACTCGAAGAGTCCAATCATTTCGCCCTCAGTGATGGGACGGCGATCCTGGCTCATGGTCTGTGGCCCCTTCTTCGTGGGCTTCTTTTTCTTCGTGAGGTAGGCATTCATCCATCCTGTTACTATTACATAATCTGTTGCTGCCATAATCTTGTATATTTACTAACTTTACTAAATTAACAATGTTTACTTTATACGCGCATTTAACAAGAAACACTAATCAAACAAAGTTTGCGTCTTTTGTAAAATTAGTGCTTTCTTGCCGTGTTTCTTTTTGATGTCATCCAACCCCTTCTGGATCAGCTGCTCTGCTGCAGATACCTCAGAGCAACAGAAAAACTGAGCCACAGCTTTCACCTGATTAATCATCTGTTCGGGCAACACATACGTGTGACGGGTATAGCCAGGCTTACAGCCGCGAGCCGCACCAATAGTAGCTCTTTCGCCATTGGTTAATTTCACACTATTGTCAACCCTTACAGTCTTCTCTTTCTTTGTCTTTGCCACTTCTTTCTTGGAGGTATTTGTGGCTTTATCTCCGCTTACCACACTGGCCATGTTAAAATCGTCCAGTGAATTGTGAAACTTCTTTGCCATATTATTTATTATTTAAAAGGTTAATAACTTCAATGATAGAGTCAAAAGACTCTCTTACTGCCTGCCGCTGCTTATAATTCATACCCAGAGTGTTTGATATCCTGATGGCCAGTCGATCCGCGAGGCACGGAAGAATACGTCCATACTTACCAAGGTCGGCAGTGGCACGTTCCATAGCCTTAATCAGTTCCTCACGCTGGTCATCATATTGGGTGACCATGTTCGGCAGGAAAAGCAGCTTTGCCTTGCTAATCTTTCGGACTGTCTCGGCGAAGGTCGCTGCCTCACGGACATTCATCCGATCAAAGCGGAAGGGGATGATGATGACATCTGAAGAATGATAGACATATTTCAAATTGTCATTGTCAACAGAGCCAGGACAGTCAATCACAACAAGTCCTGGGACTTTTTTAAGCTTGCTCATCCTGTCCTTAATTTCGTCATCAACATGTAATGGCCAGACTCTCCATGGAGTAGGGGGATTTCTAATACCTAAGTCGTCGAGGCGGTTATTGCTTATTGAACGCTGAGTATCAGCATCCATGACGGCAACGGGAAATCCCTGCTCAACTGCATAAGTTGCAAACAAGGTACAGAGTGTGGTCTTACCGGTACCTCCTTTCAGGCCACCAAAGGAAATAATAAGATTATTCATGCTCATTTTGCTATTTTTACGTTTATACCTAAATTAGTAAATTTTACTATGATAATATTTTAAAAAGGAGAAAAATCCCTTTGGCTGCTCTCGCCCAGCATGTCTTCCGATATTTTCTCATCTGTTATTTCGCTGGAGTTGCTGTTATTTGGTTTTTTCAAGCGCTTATCCTCAGGATTCTCAAATCGTGTAAACTCACCACGGAAGGTCAGTAACACGTCGCCCGTAGCACCCTGACGCTGCTTGGCAATGATAATCTGTGCCATACCATGCATATCTCGTCCGTTATCGTCATTATAGATCCGATAATACTCAGGACGGTGAACAAACAGTACCATATCAGCATCCTGCTCAATAGAACCCGACTCGCGTAAGTCACTAAGTTGGGGACGTTTCCCCTCCAGACCTTCACGGTTTTCAACTCCACGATTCAGCTGAGATAATGCTATGACAGGAAGATTCAGTTCTTTTGCCAGCCCCTTTAGGGAACGGCTGATGATTGACACCTCTTCCTGACGTGAAAAGAAACGCGTACCATTGGCATTCATAAGCTGAAGATAATCAACGAAGATTATCTTTACTCCATGTTCACGTACCAGTCTTCTGGCCTTAGTCCTCAATTCCATAAGAGACAGTCCAGGAGTGTCATCAATATAAATAGGGGCATCTAAAAGAGATGGAAGATGCTTGTCATATTGTTCTAAGTCCGATGGCGACAGTTGACCACCTATAATTTGGGAAAGCTTAATGTCTGTCACATTTGACATGAGACGCTGGGCTAACTGAACCCTTGACATTTCAAGGGAGAAAAACGCTGAGGGGATTTTTCTGTCAACAGCCATGTTCTTGAGCATAGAGAGTGCAAAGGCTGTTTTTCCCATTGATGGACGACCAGCTATAATAATGAAATCGGAGTTCTGCCATCCTCTGGTGGTTTCATCTAACTGTAAATATCCGGTCGGTATTCCTGTGAGTTCTCCTTTATTTGAATAAGCCTGCATCATCTTGGCGTCTGCTTCTTTTACGGCAACTATAACTCCAACATAATCTTGTTTGATATCACGCTTAGCGAGATCGAATACCGAGGCTTCTAAATACTGCATCATATCATCAACATCGGTAGTTTCGTCGAAAGCCTGAGTCTGCACGTTACTACTCAATGAGATAACCTCGCGTAAAAGATACTTCTGGGCAATGATACGCGCGTGATACTCGACGTTAACTGAGGATGCGACACTTGATGATAATTCCGTAACATAACTTGGGCCTCCAACGACCTCTAAGTCGCCCTGCCTTGCAAGTTGCTCAGTAACTGTTAATATATCTACTGGTAACTCGTGCATCGAAAGTTCAATAATGGCACTGTACACTTTCTGATTGCGAGGCTCGTAGAAACTCTCTGGTTTAAGAAGACTACCAACGCTAAGGATTGCGTTCTTATCAATCATCAAAGCACCCAGGACAGCACGTTCTATCTCCGTGGCCTGTGGCTGCACATGAGCGTAGTTCGGATCGATAGAATGCCGCTGCACGGCATTTCGATGGTTGTTCTTGTTGTATGACATGTTCTATTTATTAATCGTTACTTATTTGCATCGAATAAACTGGCTACATAGCCAGTGTCTATTGAGGTTGTCTTAGGAGATGATAGCTTTTTCTTGGCATTATCTATCTCTGACTTGAGGGCGGCTATAATCCATCCTTTTTCTTTTATTGTACCGTCTGCCTGACGTCTACGTCCTTGAAGGCTGTTTAATTTATCGAGAATGTCTGGAATATACTTCACAGCGTTATCAAGAGTTTCTTTGTTGGCCTGCAGTTCACTAAGCATAAATCCCATAGTCTTTGTCATGTAGTCATAGACCTGAGGATTTATCATACTCACCGAAGTCTTGGCTATCAAGACTTTCTTCTCGAGATTTTTATCGCGGAACTGTGGCTGAAAGACTGGCGTAATACGCAATGACTTAACAGGACTTCTTTTGTTATCGGGATTCTCGCGGATTTTCTCGTATTTGAAGGTATAAGGACAAGAATCGTTTAATGCCTTTTGGGAAGGCTTTATTACACGCTCTTCGAGATGATCTATTCTATCCTTGCCATTTGAACGTTTGTAATCATCTTTTGAAATTCCTAACCTTTCTTTTAAATTATCTATAGTAATGTTTATAGGAGTATCCTTCTCCGAAATAAACATATAAAACCACATGGCATAGACCGTTGGAAGTATTAACACTTTATTAAGTTCACACCTCCTGATACCGTGTGCTATGTTACGTAGTTCCTTCCAGAATTTTAGGTCTATCTTAAATTCCATCATTCCGGTTCTTCCAAAGACGTGTGGTTTCTCTATGATACCACATGCACTCCAAACTTTATTCTCATAGTCGTAGAACTCTATGCTCTTGCTACGCAAACCCTCTAAATCCTTTCTAATTATTTCAAGGGAAAAGTCCGAAAAATATACATCCCTCACAGGCATCTTTAGAAGTACATCGTCATTCTGATATTCTAACTGTCTAAGATAGTCTTTATACTTTATACCATTTAAATCCCGTTGGCAAAATTCAAGAATACGAATAATAAGTCGCATCTGGTGAATGGTTAAGGTCGACTTATATTTCGCCCAGACAAATAACCAAGAAATGGATATATCCTGGTTATCTGTTCGGATGATGATTTCGACCTTCCTTTTCATTCTTCGTACCACTATAACCTATTACTTTATACACGGATGGGGTTAGCCATTGTGTATGCATTAACTTGGTCGTTGAGCTGGTCTTCAGTCTTAACAGCAGCAGATCTTATCCACTTATCCAGCTCTGACCGCTCGAAAAAGATAAACCTGTTGGGCTTGTAGTGAGGAATCTCTTTCTTCGAGGTCAACTTGTATAGCGTGCTTTTACTCATGCTCAAGTAAGTAGCTGCCTCGTCAAGGTTGAAAATGTCCTTCTGACAAAGAAATACATTTTCAAGCGCTTCTATACGCTGCTCGTTCATACTCTGCTGGAAAAGTTGGTGAGCAAGAAGGACTTTAATGTCACCACTGCTGCTAAGCATCTGCTCTGCTGGGGCAAGGAACTGCTGCCAACCTTCTACATGTTCTTTCCGAATTTCTTCCATAACATTTCGATTAAATTTCTGATTTTGCAGCAAAGTTATGTTTTATCCTTTGGTTGCGTAAATTTTCCCGAAACTTTGTCTTGATTTAACACATTTACGATTTTTCGCAAAAACCGACGTATTAATCTGACTTTCAGAGAGTTATAGATGTTATTAAAATATGCTATAATATAACTAATTGATATTCAGATACTTATAACGCCTATTTCTTGTCGTAATCTATATCCTTAATCTCTTCCAATAGAGCGCGGAACATTTCCATAGCGTCCGAGACATAGTGCAGAATATAGACGTCTATACCTGTACCATCGAGATCCAGCATCTTGACAAGCTCACCCAGTACAACACTAAGTCGTTCACTGTTCTTTTGGAAGTCGGTATAGTTGGCCTTCAGGAAGCTCAGTGTGGCAGCGTCTCTGCCACTCACGATTTCGATGTCATGGTTTGACATCCCGTCCAGCTGCTCAGCAACCTGGCGCAACTTCTGGATGGCATTCTTAATCGTGGTAATCACTGGTGGCAACTCTGCTAAATCTACACTCTCACTGTCCACCTTACCGATGAAGTTCTCTAACTCTGTGGCATAACCCTTCAGTGGGTCAGCCTCTTTCATTAATTGTTTTAATTGTTTCATATTGCTACACCTTATCGCTACCAGTTCCGCTGGCACGGAGACAGAGAAACGGCTGCACATCCCGTTGCGATAAGATGTAGTCTTCTCCGGAGAGCAGATAATCTACAGGATGGCAGCCGTTATATTTTGGCTATACCGATATACCCACGATGTGACGAGTCAATACTCGCTGGCTCCTGGCCATTAAAAAAGCCCGAGCCAAAGGCTGAGCAGTTGCGGTTGCTCTTGCCGGATAGAAGGAACTATCATCTTATCGCGGTGGCAAAGATACGGAGATTTTTTGAAACCACCAAACTTTTATTAAAAAATCTTTCATTTTTCTTACCCACATTAATTTTATACTTGTGGGTAAAAAGGTTAAATGTGTGGGTAAGGAAAAGTCTCTGAAAGGTTAAATGTGTGGGTAAGAAAGGTTAAATGTGTGGGTAAGAACCTTTCAAAAAGTCTTTGTACATCGACCTTGGCAGAAACGTGGTAGTAAGTATAAGTAGACCATACTCATTAGTAGGTAATTGGAAGTGGTGTTTATGGGACGGTCGGGGCGTGCCCCTCCCTTGGTGCCATACGGCATCACCTCGGATATCATGATCTGACTCTGGCGCGGAAAAAAGCAAGCAACCCCTTGAGGGGTAGGGGTGTTAAGATCGAGCCAAACTTTTTCTGCGTGTTAAAATATGTCTTATTTTGTAAATATGTGTTTTATCTCTTCTCCCGTTCTTTTTTATAAAATACAACTTGGCTGATAGGAAAAAGGTTAAATGTGTGGGTAAGAACCTTTCAAAAAGTCTTTGTACATCGACCTTGGCAGAAACGTGGTAATAAAGAAGGTCGATAACGAACAAAAAAATGAAAACCAAACAAATAAACTACAATTCTTTGGATATGTACCAAAATTGTAGTATCTTTGCATCCGAATGGTATCGTTCCCATAGTTCAATGGATAGAATAAGGTCCTCCTAAGACTTAGACCCCAGTTCGACTCTGGGTGGGAATACACCAGGTAGTGATATGGTGCTGAATGTACAGAAATGTCATTTTCTACACTTTTCCTACACCTTTCGAGATAGTAAACATGTGTAACTAATTGAAAATTACCACTCTACACGAGATATAAGATTCTCGGTCGGGGTACACAGTAACCAAATATGGCCTTTACCACTGATGAATAGATTGTTATGCGTAATTTGGAGCCTTTTGCTTCTCAGTTTACCACTGAGAGCAGAACGATTTGTCTTTACGACTATCTGGACGGCACAAGCCCAGTTTGCAGGTTATTATGTGGCAAAGGAGAAAGGATTCTACGACGAATTGGGGCTTGACGTGGTCATCCAGCATCCCTCATTAAACAGTTCACCACTTTATCGTTTACAACATGACGAGAGTAATGCTGCCATGTTTTCGCTGATGTCGGCTATAGACCTTATCTCGCAGGGAGTACCTTTGGTAAACATCTTCCAAGACTCCATGAACAGCAGTAACATTCTCGTCTCTCGATGGGGTGTGAATCCGCTTCAGATGAAGGGCAAGAAAGTGGCTGTTTTCAATTCCGATCCTAATTATCTT
>Ga0256405_10005521_pt1 | contig 21691 bp, 20 predicted proteins | sample RumenRJG_02DNA_FD_189096 | JGI IMG/M metagenome (GOLD analysis project Ga0256405, IMG submission 189096) | Bovine rumen microbial communities from Lethbridge, Alberta, Canada - RJG_02 | ecosystem: Host-associated > Mammals > Digestive system > Stomach > Rumen | place: Canada: Alberta... | reverse complement strand
TGTCAGACTCTGGCACACTGCCCGAGGAGAGCAGTTTCTTTACAAGTGTAGGTCATCCATTCCCTGCAATCTGCATCCGTACTTCTACCGAGCGTCCTGAGGCAATCGATAAAGCATGCTTCATCATCGCAGGTATCGATGAAAAGTCATTGCTCCAGGCTGTAGATACCGCTGTGTCATTGAACCAGAATGGTGACTACGGCATTCCTGTGCCTGACTACATCGAGGAGAATGTCTCTACCAAGGTCGTAAAGATTATCCAGAGCTACGTTGGCATCGTTAACAAAATGGTTTGGAGGAAGTTCTGATGCGAATACTAGTTACAGGTGCCAAAGGGTTCGTAGGTAAGAACCTGTGCGCACAGCTGAATAACATTAAAGACGGTAAGGCACGTTGCTATGGTGACGTGACAGTGGAAGCCGTGTATGAATATGACCTTGACTCAACTCTCGAACAGTTGGACGAGTACTGCAAGAATGCAGACTTCGTGTTCAATCTCGCAGGTGTGAACCGTCCTCAGAACCAGGAAGAGTTCATGCAGGGCAACTTTGGTTTTGCATCGACTTTGCTTGATACATTGAAGAAGCACGGTAATACTTGCCCTGTGATGCTCTCCAGCTCACAGCAAGCTTCTCTTACTGGTCGTTTCGGCAATAGTGAGTATGGTCGCAGCAAGAAGGCAGGCGAAGATTTATTCTTGGAGTATGGTAAAGATACGGGTGCAAGAATGTTGATTTACCGTTTCCCCAATCTTTTTGGCAAATGGTGCCGTCCCAACTACAACAGTGCCGTGGCAACCTTCTGCAATGCCTTTGCTAACGACCTGCCATATACAGTCAACGACCCTAGTGTAGAGTTGGAACTACTCTATATTGATGACCTTGTCGATGAAATGATTGCCTGTCTCAAAGGTGAAGAACATCATTGTGAGTTCGACGGCCTTGATGTTCTACCACAGATAGATGGCAAATATTGTTATGTGCCAACAACTCACAAAGCAACTTTGGGTGAGATTGTCGAGCTCTTGAAGAGTTTCGCAGAACAACCCCAAACCCTGATGATACCAGAGATACCAGAGAATAGCTTTGCAAAGAAGTTGTATAGCACATATCTGAGCTATCTCCCCAAAGAAAAGGTCGCTTTCCCATTAAAGATGAATGTGGATGATCGTGGCTCATTTACAGAGTTGGTGCATACCCTCAATGCAGGTCAAGTGAGCATCAATATCTCAAAGCCAGGCATCACAAAGGGACAACACTGGCATAACACCAAGTGGGAGTTCTTCATTGTGGTAGCCGGTCATGGCTTGATTCAAGAACGTAAACTGGGTACAGATGAAGTAATTGAGTTTGAGGTGAGTGGTGATAACATCCAATGCATCCACATGTTGCCAGGTTATACCCACAACATCATCAACCTCAGTGAAACAGAAAACCTCGTCACGGTAATGTATTGTAACGAGATATTTAATCCCAATAAGCCGGACACCTACTTTGAAAAGGTATAGGATTCCGAAAATTCCCTAAAAGACGAAAAGAACAAAAATGGCTATTATTTATAAAGAAGAGTCTGCAAAGATTGTAGGAGCCATATTTGAGGTTCACAAGCGTTTAGGAGTTGGGCTATTAGAAAGAGTATATCAAGAAGCTCTAGCAATAGAGTTAAAATACCGAAATATTCCCTTTGAAAGGGAAAAGAGGTTTGATGTGTACTATAGAGATCAAAAACTCGATGCCCAATACATAGCAGACTTTGTATGCTATGACAAGATAATTGTCGAATTGAAGGCTGTGAGCGAGCTTACAGATGTTCACAAGGCTCAGGTTCGTAATTATCTTACGATAACCAACTATGAGTTGGGTATCTTGTGCAACTTTAACGAACTATACATGGAACCCGTAAGGGTACTAAACTCAAACCTGATGTAGTTTTTGTATTTTTAGAGTTTTTAGAAGTTTTAGGAATAAAATTTAAGAATAGATACAATGAGCTTATTTAAAGACAAGGTCCTCCTTATTACTGGAGGCACAGGATCATTTGGTAATGCAGTACTTAACCGTTTTTTGAAGACCGATATTGGAGAAATTCGTATCTTCTCCCGCGACGAGAAGAAGCAGGACGATATGCGTCACGACTTCCAGGCGCGTATGCCGGAGGTGGCCAACAAGATTAAGTTCTATATTGGTGATGTGCGCAACAAGAGCACGCTGAAGTACGCCATGAAAGGTGTGGACTATGTGTTCCATGCTGCTGCGCTGAAGCAGGTGCCCAGTTGTGAATTCTTCCCGATGGAAGCAGTGAAGACCAATGTGATTGGTACGGACAATACGCTGGATGCTGCTATTGACGCAGGTGTAAAGTGTGTGATATGCCTGAGCACGGACAAGGCTGCTTATCCCATCAATGCCATGGGCATCACTAAGGCCATTGAGGAAAAGATTGCAGTGGCCAAGAGCCGTCTGAGTGGTGACACCAAGATTTGCTGCACCCGTTATGGAAACGTGATGTGCAGCCGTGGCAGCGTTATTCCTCTCTGGATTGACCAGATTCGCAAGGGCAACCCTATCACCATCACAGAACCTTCTATGACCCGCTTTATTATGTCGCTGGAAGAGGCTGTGGATTTGGTCCTCTTTGCCTTTGAAAATGGCAAGAATGGTGACATTCTAGTACAGAAAGCACCTGCTTGCACCATTCAGACACAGGCCGAGGCTGTTGTAGATCTCTTTAAACACCAGTTCCGTCGCGATTTAAATTCCTTAAACTCTGAAACTCTTGAACCGGAAATTCGTGTAATCGGTATCCGTCATGGTGAAAAAATGTACGAAACCCTCCTCACTAAGGAGGAAGCAGCCAAAGCCATTGATATGGGTAACTTCTATGCTGTACCAGCAGACAATCGTGATCTGAATTACGATAAGTATTTCAAAGAAGGTGACACAAAACGAGCAACCATTGAGGAGTTTAATTCTGATAATACCAAACGACTCAATCTCGAAGAGACTAAAGCCAAAATTGCTTCATTGGAATATATCCAGAATGAACTGAAAGGAATCCCCAATTTGGTATAAGCTGGAATATGAAGTCACTAGTTAAGCGAGAGGAAACTCTCTTACTATCTTTACCCTACTATCTTTCAATAGCTACCAGATGAAACAAAGCGACGTATTTTATATTAACTCAAAAATGAAGGACTTTCTCATCGAAAGTTAGAATGATTGAAAGAAGTAGGGCGAGAACCAATATAAAATATGAGATAAATAATTAACATAATATAATTCGAGATAATTAAATTTTTATATATATGATTCCTTTTAACAAACCCTATTGCTCAGGACGTGAGCTTAAATACATAGAGGAAGTGTGTCACTCAACAACCATGTCTGGTAATGGTACCTTTACTAAAAAGTGTCATCATTTTTTTGAAGAAAAGTATGGCTTTAAGAAATGTCTTTTAACAACATCAGGTACTGATGCCTTAGAGATGTGTGCTATGCTGTGTGAATTGAAGCCTGGCGATGAGGTAATAGTACCTTCATATACATTTGTCTCTACTGCTTTAGCCTTCCTTCGTGAAGGTGCTAAAGTGATTTTTGCTGATAGCAGTTCTAAAAATCCGAATTGTGAGGCAGAGAATATAGAACCCTTAATTAGCCCAAGAACTAAGGTAATTGCTGTTGTTCATTATGCTGGTGTTGCATGTAACATGGATGCGATCATGGCTTTGGCAGAGAAATACAACTTACTTGTTGTTGAAGATGCGGCCCATAGTATAGACTCTTTCTATAAAGGTCGTCCTCTTGGCGGTATTGGTCATTTGGGCGCTTTTTCTTTCCACGAGACAAAGAATATTAGTAGTGGTGAAGGTGGTATGCTTGTAGTCAATGACGATCGTTTTATTCGCCGTGCTGAGATTATTTGGGAGAAAGGTACCAATCGTGCTGAGTTCTATCGTGGAATGGTGAACAAGTACGGTTGGTGTGACATGGGAAGTTCCTTCTTACCTTCTGAGTTCAATGCTGCTTACCTTTGGGCACAGCTTGAGCAACTAGATGATATACAAAATAAGCGTAAGCATATATGGAACATGTATGACAAAGGATTACGTGGTAAAATTGATTCATTAATTCAATTACCTGTATTACCAACTTATGCAACGAATAATGCTCACATGTATTACATGGTTTGTCCAACATTAGAATATCGCACAAAGCTAATGGGTTATTTAAAAGAAAATGAGATTCAAACAACATTCCATTATCTACCTTTACATTCGAGTGAATATTATAAAAATAAGCATGATGGCCGTGTATTGATTAATAGCGATAAATATGGTGATTGTCTTGTAAGACTCCCACTATTTTATAATTTGTCGGATGAAGATATTGTTTTAATTTTGGATAGAATAACCAATTATGTAAAGAATATATGATATTACATATTGCATATGATGAAAAAGTAATAAACAGATGTATTGAAAATTTCGAGGAGGTATTTCCCCATAATAATAAATTTTTGATAATTTGTAAAAATGATAACCCTCAACATGTAATTCATCCTTTAGCGACTCACACTAAATATAATAAGCCTGATTTTTGGGCAGAAGTTGGTGATATTAATCAATATTCTGCTGTAGTTATTCATTATTTGGGTTTAGAGTCTGCTGATTTTGTTAATAAAATTAATCATAGAAATATATATTGGATTGAGTGGGGAGGAGATTTATATAATCATCTACTTTATGCAAGAGGATTTGAATTGTATTCTGACAATAAAATAAAATGGAGATATAATAATAAAATACTTCATTATATATTTCCTTTTAGAATTTATAATTTATTAAGTAAGAGAAATAATAGAAGGATATGTAGAAATGTAATTTCTGCTATTTATAAAATGAAGTATTTTGTTCCTGATAGTATGTATGATGAGTATGAACTCATTTTGAAGTATTATCCAGAATTTTGTCATTTAGAATATAAAGATTTCTTTTATTATCCAATAGATGAAGTTATAAGTAAAGATATCATAAATTCACGATGTCATGGTAATAATATCATAATAGGTAATTCAGCAAGTTTATCTGCCAACCATTTGGCAGTTTTTGAATCATTATCTAAGACAGAAATAGGTGAAAAGAAAATTATAGTACCACTGAGTTATGGCAATATGGAATATGCGAATTCTGTTGATAATATTGGTAGAATCATATTCGGTGGTAATTTTTGTGCTATTAGACATTTTATGAGTCTATCAGACTATAATAAATTACTATTATCTGCAGAAATATTTATTTATGGTAATTGGAGACAAGAAGCTGTTGGTAATATTCTTACAGCACTTTATCTTGGTGGAAAAGTTGTTCTGTTTGAAAAAAATCCTCTTTTCAAATTTTACAAAAGAATGGGTATAAAAATCTATGGAATGTCACAACTTACTACAAAGTTCCTTGATGAAAGAATAGATAAAAGAGATGTTGAAAATAATAGAACAATTTTGCAACGGATGTATAGTAAAGAGCGTTTGCATGAATTAATTAGAACTGGTTTTAAAAATGAGTTTTAGGAGTATCGCAATAAGAGGTTCATTTTGGACACTTTTGTCAACTGTTCTTACTTCATTGTTACATTTGGCTCTAATGGGAGTATTGGCACGCTATCTAAATAAATCAGATTTTGGTGTTGTAGCAATTATAATGCTTGTAACTGGATTTGTTCAGACTTTCTCTGATTTAGGCTTTTCAACGGTTGTAATGCATAGAAAAGTTTTGACCGACCTTGAATTTAGCTCTTTATTTTGGGTCCAAATGTTCATATTTGTTCTAATGTTTTTTTCTTTGTATATTGTAACTCCTTTGCTTTCAGTTTTTTTTAATGAGTCTTTACTTAATCAACTGATGCCCATTGCATTAGTAGGACTGATCTTTACTGGAATTGGGAAATTATATGGGACGGTATGTCAAAAGGAAAAAAAATTCAAAATACTTGCTATTAGGAATATTGTATCTGCCATTATATCATTTATAATTGGTGTAGGTCTCGTAATAAATGGTTTTGGAGTCTATAGTTTAGTAGGTGCTCTAGTCTTTCAAACTGCAATTATGAATATTTGGAATTATATAGCTGGACAGACAACATATAAGATTCGTTTTCAATTAAACATAAATGCTATAAAACCTTTGACCAAAATAGGCTTATATCAAACAGGAGCTCAACTTTTAGATTATACTTTTTCTCGGCTAGATATTATCTTACTAGGTAAGTTCTTGGGTACTGAATCATTGGGTATATATAATTTGGCTAAAGATCTTATAACAAAAGCAGTTACACTAGTGAATTCTATTGGTAATAGTGTAGCTCTTCCTTTGTTTGCAGAAATTCAGGATGATTATAATAGAATGCAAATAAACTATTGTAAATTGTTGTCTATCTTATCAATTATTGTAATGCCAATTTTGGCAATTGTGGGAGGTGGCAGTCTTTTTGTCGTAGATTTATTATATGGTTCTAATTATATTGATGTTTCACCAATTTTGACAGTTTTTTCCATATGGGGTATGTTTGTCTGTGTTGGTAACCCTGTCGGGAATATTATTGTAGCTTCTGGTCGTACTGATTTAAATCTTCTTTTTGTTATAATAAGAGGAGTATTAGTTATCCCTGTAATATATGTATTATGTAAATTGGATGTTTTATGGGTATCGATAGGAGTATTAGTTGTAGAGATAATAGTTTTTTTTGTAAGTTGGTATTTAGAACTATTTAAGGTGATAGGTTTGTCTCTTTCAAATCTTCTGAATTCATTTAAAAAAATGTTAGTTACGTCTATTGTTTTTGTATCAATAATGTATTGTATTTCCTGGATTTATTATGATGCCCTTAAAGAATCTTTTTTTGCTGCTCTTGTATTTGTAATTCTTCAAGTGCTACTATATATTTTGCTTGTGTTTATTTTTGATAAAAAACAAATAGTACAAATCTATACTTATTTTTTTAAGAATTGATTTATGGAGTATGCTATATTTTTGCTTTTAAACCTCTATTGTATTTTAATATACGATATTAATGGATATCACAAAAACGCAGATTTATTCTATGGTATTCAATTTGTTATTTTGACATTTCTTTCGGGTTTTCAGTATTGTATGGGTACTGATATTATTTTATATATGGAAGATTTTGAAAATACTAATTGGGATACTATTGTTAATTATGATATATTGAATATTAAAAGGCAATTGGGGTGGTTACTCTTTGTAAATATTATGCGTTTTACGGGAGATTTTGTATATTTAAAATTGGTTCATGCCGTTTTTTTAAATGTCACGGTTTTCTTATTTATATATAAGATGACATCTCAACGAAGTAAATTCACAGCAGTTTTGCTATATTTTATTATGGTTTACTTTGATTGGAATTATAATATATTGAGACAATCTATGGCTATCTCTTTTTTTCTTGTGGCTTGCTTGTATTATGAAACATCAAAAAAAAAATATTATATATTTAGTGTTCTCTCAATCCTTTTTCACAGTTCAGCTATCGTTCTTATCTTGTTATTTGTATTTTTGAGATGTAAATTTGATTTAAAAATATTTTCATGGTCTATATTGCTATCTGTTTTGGTTGTTATTCTATTTAGTTCTCAGGGACAGACTTTTTGGGCATATGCAGATTTTATGATGAGTGATAACGATTCAATGTCAATGGCATTAGATGGATATATGAATAATCAAAGATATGAAAGTAAATTGAGCATTTTTAAATATTTAACATATGCGTTTTCTTTCATTTCAGTTATTTGGTTTATATTATTAAATAAAAAATATTTTGAGAAAAGAGAGCTTATATACAAAATGGTTTTCATCTATTTATTTTTTAGAGCTTTAACTCTTGAGTTCGTTTTTTTTGGACGTTTTACAATGTATTTTATATTGTTTGAAATAATATTAATAGCCGAAGGTATATATACTTATTCAAAATTAGTAGATAGAAGCTATAGAATTATTGCTTTTACACTTTTATTATCTTTATTTATACTTAGTTCTTTACCCTATTATTTTAGCGAAAATGCTGAAACAGGTAAAGCCCAACTATATCAATTTTATCCATACAAATCGATTTTTTATTAAAAAAATGAAAATAGCAATTTTAGCTCCATTTAACCCTTCTAGTGTTAGAGAATTTTTTGTTAACAATAAAGATGTTATTGATATTAATCCAAATGCATCGGCTGTTAACAATTTAGTTGTCGGTTTACTTAAAGCAGGTGAAGAGGTAATCGTATTAACATTAAATCCTTTATGTCGAAAAGATAAAATTTTGAAAGGCAAAGGAATAATAGTATATTTAATTGGCAATAAGCCATTATTTAAATTATTGACATATGTCCCAAGATTGTCAAATGAATGTAGAAAGATAAATACATGTTTACAGAAAATAATTAATCAAATAGACATTATTCATGCACATTGGGCATATGAATATGCAAATGCCTGTTTGCCCTATACACAATTTAAACCTGTTATTTGTACATTCCGCGATTGGCCATATGCAATAATTAGTAATTTATCTAAGACGCCTTTATTCTTTTATTATATAAAAAGATTATTATGGATTCAAAGAATAAAAATGTGTAATCGTGTGATAAATAACCAGAATATTCAACTTATTGCAAATAGTGATTACACATATAATATTCTGGAGAAAGCTGTTGGTAGCAATGATAGAATAAATTTAATTTATAACTCAATTGAAGATGATAATATTTTAAAAAAACCATTACAGCCACAAACAAATGCGACATTTGTCTCTATAGCAAGTTCATTAGATGATGGTAGAAAAAACATAATATCATTAGTAAAGGCGTTCCAAATAGTGAACAAAAAGTATTCTGAATCAAAATTGATGTTAATAGGTCCATATCACAAAGATAGGGAATTATACAAATATGTAAAAGATTATAATATAAATAATGTCTTTTTTTGTGGCCCAAAGAAGCGTAATGAGGTCTTATCAATAATAGACAATTCATTGTGTTTAGTACATCCTTCTAAAGAAGAATCTTTTGGTAATACTATAATAGAGTCTATGGCACGGTGTAAGGTTGTAATAGGTGGTAAGGATTCTGGAGCTGTACCATATGTTCTACGTCATGGAAAATGCGGTTGTCTTTGCGATGTAAATGATTATGAAGAAATGGCTTCTGCAATGCTAAAAGTTATAGAAGATGATGTTTATCGTATTTCTTTGATTCATTCTGCTACTGATACTTTAATGGAATATTATGCAAATAGTGTTTGTATTAGAAGACATATTGATTTATATACAAGGGAATCTCAATCGTATATTAAAAAAAACATATAATCTTCCAATTTTGATTGGAAAGTATATTATTTCGAAACTTTCTCATAAAATGTGGAACTCATAACTATTTACATAATTTTCATTGTGATAAGTGGAGTCTGCAAGAGATATATCTTTCTCTATTAAAAAGCGTAATAAATAAAGTTTACGGGAAATTAAAGCAGAATTGAGCGAACACTAGTGTAAAGAAATAATCGGAATTATTTATTTTATACCTGATGGATAATATTATATATTTAGGTGGATTCATTTTGCCAGACATGAATGCTGCAGCCCAGAGAGTTGTTTCTAATGCTAAACTATTAGAACAACTGGGATATAAGGTCATGATGATAGGATTAATTCGGGATTCAGCTTCAGCTGGGGATTTTTTTTATTTTAAAGGATTCAAGTGTTTAAACTTACCTTATCCACAGTCGGTTAAGCAATGGTATGAATACCTATTTACTATCAAATGGTATAAAACATATATTGATGAAATGAAGCCAGCTATGGTGATAGCTTATAACCACCCAGCCGAGGCATTGAGAAAATTAATGAATTATGATAGACGACATGGTATTATAACTCTTTCTGATTGCACTGAGTGGTATGAACCAAATGGAAATGCCCTCTTTAAACTTGTTAAAGGTTGGGATATTAATCAACGTATGTACAAGGTACATCCTATGCTTGATGGTATTATTGTGATTAGCAAGTATCTGGATGATTTTTATAAAGAGAAAGGTTGTAAAACGCTACTTCTTCCTCCGTTGGTGGATATGAGAGATGAGAAGTGGAATGTTCCATCCGACAACAATGATAAGTGTATTAGATTGGTTTATGCTGGGTCAACAGGCAAAAACAAGGATCGTCTTGATATGATTATCAGGGCGTTGGAAAAACTGTCAATTAAAGAAAGTATTGAGATATCTTTCAATGTTATTGGAATGACTGAAGATCAATATCGTATTACATATCAAATAGCTAAAGATGATCCCATACCTTCTTATGTTTGTTTTTTAGGTCGAATTAGCCATGTTGAGGTTATACGCCAATTAAAATGTTCTGATTTTCAGATATTTTTACGTGAGAATAATCTTGCTAATACAGCTGGCTTTCCAACAAAGTTTGCTGAATCTATTTCAGCAGGAGTGATGGTTCTTACTAATCATTCGAGTGATTTGAAGGAGTATTTGTTTGATGGAGAAAATGGTTTTACATTGAATATATCTAATGAACAGTCTCTTGTTGAATCATTAAGGAACCCTCTTACTCTTTCTAAAAAAGAAATAAGAGAGAAAAAAATGAAAATTGACAAAAATACTTTTGACTATCGCAATTATATTAATAAAGCAAAAGATTTCTTTCAAAATATATAGTTATGATAAGTAGAATGGCTGTAGTTAAAAGACTTGTAATAATAGTACTTTTTACATCACTGATTTCATGTCAATGTGTAGGGGAAACACCCCCAAGAGACTATTATGCCCAGTTGTTATATAGTAATGATACCATATCGGCATGTCAATTTAATATAATGCCAGATTCAAAATATGTATTAAAGGATACTATAGATTTACAAGCAAAAACATTAGTCTTGCCTAAAGGAGTAACGATATGTAAAAAGAAAGGTGGTCTGATTAGGAATGGTCGTCTTATTGGAAACAATACAAAAGTCAACAGCTGTTCAGTAATATTTGATAAGGTGAAAATAGAAGGTTCATGGATTGTTCCCCAAATAAGTACTTCTTTATTTGCAGATCTCAATTATAATAATTCTTTGAAAGATGTTATTGCATTGTCGAGTCCTCAGATTAATAATAAAATTTATATAGAAAGTGGCGACTATCAAGGTTCAGTAAGCAAAACTGGTGATGCAGTTCTTTCTTTGAATAGTAATACAGATGTTATAATTAATGGCAATATAAGACTTATTCCCAATGTTTTTCCTAGTTATAGTATAATTAGAGCTGATGGTAATAATATAAAAATCCATGGTAAAGGTTCTTTATATGGTGATAAACAAACTCATATTGGAAAGGATGGAGAGTGGGGAATGGGTATTTTTATTTCAGGAGGGAATGTGTCTGTTAAGGATATTTCTGTTAATGATTGCTGGGGAGATTGCATATATATTAGAACTCGTTCAAAAAAAATATTAATTGATAATTGTGCCCTTTCAAATGGAAGGCGACAAGGTATTTCTATAACATCGGCAAGGGATGTGACGATTAAAAACTGTGTAATATCAAATATTTTTGGTACGTCGCCAGAATATGCGATTGATGTTGAACCCAATAAAGGAGATTCTATAGGAAAAGTAATTATTGATAAAGTAAAAGCGATAAATTGCAAAGGCGGAATTTGCTCTTACGGGAAAGCCGCTATGTCTAAAACTGAATATATTTCAATAACGAACAGCTTAATTAAGAATTCGGAGAAAACCCCCATATCTTTTAATGAATGCGATGAAGTTATAGTGAGAAATTGTAGAATAGATAATTGTAAAGGCTCCACTGCCATTGCTTTAATTAAGATAAAAAAGGGAAGTGTAAGTCGCAATCTATTTACAATGAAATCAAATAATATTAGTGAAATCATTAATCCCTCAAAACATAAGTATATTGAAGTTACAAATTGTAGATATATTGATGTAAAAGAATAAACTTATAATTATAAAAAATATGGCGTATAAACATTTGATATTTCCAAAGAATTCGTTATTCTTAGTAACTGGTGGAGCTGGCTTCATTGGCTCAAACCTATGTGAAGCAATATTAAAGATGGGCTATCGTGTACGATGTCTTGATGATTTAAGTACAGGTAAACAAGCCAACGTAGATTTGTTCAAAGACAATCCTAACTATGAATTTATCAAGGGGGATATTAAAGACCTTGATACGTGCATGAAAGCTTGTGAGGGGGTTGACTATGTGATGAATGAAGCAGCATGGGGGAGTGTACCTCGCTCCATTGAAATGCCTCTGTTCTATTGCGCCAACAATATTCAGGGAACTCTTAACATGATGGAAGCTGCACGTCAGAATGGTGTTAAGACCTTCGTGTATGCATCTTCTAGCTCCGTTTATGGTGATGAGGCTCATCTCCCTAAAAAGGAGGGTGTGGAAGGTAATTTACTTTCTCCATACGCACTTACAAAACGCTGTGATGAGGAATGGGCCAAGCAATATTCTAGACATTACGGATTAAAGACGATAGGGCTTCGTTATTTTAATGTCTTTGGTCGTCGTCAAGATCCGCATGGAGCATATGCAGCAGTAATCCCTAAGTTTATCAAGCAGCTCTTGAATGATGAGCGTCCCACCATTAACGGAGATGGCAAGCAGAGCAGGGACTTTACATATATTGAGAATGTAATTGAAGCTAACCTCAAGGCTTGTTTAGCGCCAGATGAATCAAGCGGAGAAGCTTTCAATGTGGCTTACGGCGGTCGTGAATATCTGATAGATATTTATTATGCCCTCACCAAAGCGCTTGGTAAGGATATTGAACCCATCTTTGGCCCAGACCGTGCTGGTGACATCAAACATAGTAATGCAGACATCAGCAAGGCCAAACGTATGTTGGGTTACGACCCGCAGTATGATTTTGCTCGTGGTTTGAATGAGGCTATCGAATGGTATAAAGCCAACTTGTAAATGGTATATAACTCGTTTTTCTTTTTAGTCTTTTTCCCGCTTATTTTTCTACTCTATTATCTGATACCAGCAAAGTATCAGAAGGGGAGGAATTTGTTTCTGCTGGTGGTCAGTTATGTGTTGTACATTAACTGGAAACCGATTTATGCGCTAATCTTGCTGGGTGTAACGGGTATTACTTACCTGACAGCCTCGCTGATCGGGCGTAAAAGAGAGCACTCTAAGAAGATAATGATTATAGGTGTGATAGCAGGACTCATGCCGCTTTTGTTCTTCAAATATTTTAACTTTATCAATGAGCAGGTCTATGCCTTGCTTTCTATGGTGGGGTTGAGATATGAATTGCATGGGTTGAACTGGGCTGTGCCTATTGGTATCTCATTCTTCACGTTTCAAGCTATTGGATATGTATGGGATGTCTATTACAAGAAAATTAATGCAGAACGGGATTTCTTGACATACGCATTGTTTATCTCGTTTTTCCCATCTATATTGTCTGGCCCTATCAATAAAGCATCTCTGGTAATACCTCAGTTGAAGAACTTGCGGCCATACTTTGATTATACTAAGGCCGTAGAAGGTCTGAGGATGATTCTATGGGGTATGTTCATGAAAGTGGTTGTGGCAGACAGAATGGGATTGTATGTTGACACGGTGCTACCCAACTATATGAACTATACGGGCGTGACCTGTTTTGCTGCCAGCATATTGTACACTATTCAGATATATGGCGATTTTGCTGGTTATTCGTTGATGGCTATAGGCGTAGGAAAGATATTTGGTTTTGAACTGACGGAGAATTTCCGTAGGCCATACTTTGCTGTGAGTGTAACAGATTTCTGGCGCAGGTGGCATATTTCACTTTCCACATGGCTGAAAGATTATGTATATATACCTCTTGGCGGTAGTCGGTGTACTAAGCTTCGCAATTACTGGAATATCTTTGTGACGTTCCTTGTGAGTGGTATATGGCATGGTGCTAACTGGACGTTCATTGTATGGGGTGTCTGGCACGGACTGTTTCAGATTGTTGAAAAGATGTTAGGACAGCAGAAGTGCAACTATGGATGGTTCGGTAAGAGCATCAAAATAGTAGTAACATTCTTATTGGTGAACTTCGCATGGGTTTTCTTCCGTATGCCCACGCTTTCAGATTCCTGTGGCGTGATAGGTAGAATCTTCGATTTAAGTCTGCCAAAGACCTTCTTCTCAGATAGTATGACGACAATGTTCTTTATAATATTGGGCATTGCTATACTATTTCTTAAAGAGGTTCTTGACGAATTCTGTCCTACCCTGAAAGCTCGATTAATAAGACCTGTCTGGCTCAGGTGGGGGGGGGATTTTGTGATTCTTTCCCTCATTCTGCTGGCTGGTGTTTTAGGGTCTGACCAGTTTATCTACGCTAACTTCTGACATTGGTATGAAAAGATTTATAACAAGACTTCTGGTTTTCTTATCATTGATGTTCATACTCGATAGAGGTTTTGGATTAGCGATGAAATATCTGCAAGACCATGCTAAGGGAGGATATGTCGGACATCATAACTATATACTCCATCAGTCAAATGAGGATATACTGATATTTGGATCTTCAAGGGCGATTCATCACTATAATCCGCAAATAGTGAAAGATAGTCTTGGAATGAGTTGTTATAACTGTGGCCAGGATGGTAATGGCATTGTATTGTTCTATGGCTGGTGGCAGCTGATAAAGGATAGGTATCATCCAAAGATGATTATATACGATGTGAATCCGGATTTTGACTTGATATCAGGAGAGGACAATAGTAAATATTTGGGTTGGCTAAGAAGCGAATATGATAATAATGATATAAAAAAGATATTTGAAAGGATTGATCCGACAGAAAGATTCAAGATGCTATCAATGATGTATCGATATAATTCGAAATTTCTTCAGAATATTACAGACTATGTTCATCCTTTGTTTCAGATATCGCCCAATGGCTATTTACCATTAACAGGTGAAATGGATCAGATGAAGGTTCGGGAGAAGAAGGAGTCTCTGGATTATCAGTATGACTCGCTGAAGTTGAAATATCTGGAGAGGATAATCGAAGAGACGAAGGTTGTTGGAACAGACATGGTTTTTGTCGTGTCCCCTTCTTGGTATGGAATGGATGAGAAGGTTTTGAGTTCTATATATGCTATATGCAAAAGAAAAGGCATAGCACTAAAGGATTTCTCAAATGATGTTGATTTTGTACATAATAACAAGATGTTCAAGGATGGGCTGCATTTGAATGCACTAGGTGCAGATGAATTTACAAAAGCTTTGGTAAAGGCAATAAAGTATTAAAAAGAGATAATTACAAATGAAAGAGACAAAGATTTGCGTAATCGGACTTGGTTACGTTGGACTGCCGCTGGCACGTCTGTTTTCCACAAAGTACCCCACTGTGGGTTTTGATATGAACCAAAAGCGTTGTGACGCGTTGATGGCTGGACACGACGCTACACTGGAAGTAGCTGACGACATCCTTCAAGATGCTATCAAGAATCATGGATTTATCTGTACTAGCGACATTGAGAAGATTGAGGATTGTAACTTCTACATTGTGGCTGTTCCTACTCCTGTAGATGCTGATAATAACCCTGATTTGACTCCTCTATATGGAGCTAGTACCACTGTTGGTAAGGTTATCAGTAAGGGTGATGTTGTTGTTTATGAAAGTACTGTTTATCCTGGCGTTACAGAAGACGAATGTATTCCCGTTGTTGAAAAGGTCTCTGGACTTAAACTGAATGTGGATTTTTATGGTGGTTATAGCCCAGAACGTATCAATCCGGGTGACAAACAACACACTGTAGAGCATATTAAAAAGGTAACTTCTGGTTCTACTCCCGAGATTGGTAAGTACATCAATGAGGTTTATTCTTCTGTAATCACAGCAGGTACTCATCTTGCACCTACCATCAAAGTTGCAGAAGCAGCCAAGGTTATTGAGAACAGCCAGCGTGACATTAATATCGCTTTCGTGAATGAGTTGTCAAAGATTTTTACGAAAATGGGAATTGATACACTTGATGTGCTTGAGGCTGCTGGTACTAAGTGGAACTTCCTTCCGTTCCGTCCGGGTTTGGTCGGTGGTCACTGTATTGGTGTTGATCCGTATTATTTGGCCCAGTGTGCTCAGCGTCATGGATACAACCCAGAAATTATTCTTGCTGGTCGTCGTATGAATGACGGTATGGGTGAGTATGTGGCTACAGAAACCATTAAGCTGATGTTGAAGAAGGGCATCCAGGTGCTGAACTCTAATATCATCATTCTTGGCTTCACTTTCAAGGAGAACTGCCCGGATGTTCGTAATACCAAGGTTATTGACATCTACAAGGCTTTGAAGGAGTACAACCTCAATATTACCGTTTATGATCCTTGGGCTAATCCTGCTATTGTAGAGCATGAGTACGGTATCAAGGTAGTAAACGAATTGCCAACACAAAAGTTCGATGCCGCTATTGCTGCTGTGGCCCACAAGAAGTTTGACGGCATGGATGTCCTTGCATTGCTGAAAGAAATGCATGTTATTTTCGATGTGAAGTGCACTCTTGATAGAAATATTGTTGACGGAAGATTGTAAGAATGAAAGGTAATATCCTTGTTCTGACAAATAATATTGGTGGTCTTCATAGCTTCCGTAAGGAGGTTATGAAGGCTATTGTTGATTCAGGTTATGATGTGTATATTTCAGAACCAGACGACGATGAGCGTGTTAAGTACTTCGAAGGAATAGGTTGTCATATCATTAAGACTAATCTTAATCGACGCGGAATGAACCCTATTGAAGACTTTAAACTGATGCAGAATTATTTAAGAATAGTCAAACAGTTGAATCCCAAAGTGGTTCTTTCGTATACGATAAAACCTAATATCTATGGTGGTATTGCTTGCAGATTAACAGGACTACCACAATTGGCTAATGTTACTGGTCTAGGGGATGCAATGGAAAATGGTGGCTGGTTGCAGATGCTGACGATTATATTATATAAAATAGGTATAAGTAAATCGAAGTGCGTTTTCTTCCAGAATCAGATGAATCGTGATTATTGCATCAGCCATAAGATTTGTGGAGAGAAGTCCGTTCTTTTGCCTGGTTCTGGTGTAAATCTTCAGCATCATATTTATCAAGATTATCCATCAGATGGTATTATTAAATTTCTGTTCATATCTCGATTGCTTAAGGACAAAGGAACTGATGAATTCTTTGAAATGGCAGAGAAAATCAAGGAAAGGTATCCTCAAACAGAATTTCAGATTCTTGGCTGGATAGAAGGAAATTATCAGAAACGGCTTGATGAGCTTGTCAAGAAAGGTGTTATTAATTATCTTGGAACAACATCTGATGTAAGACATTTTTTAAGTAAAGTCCATTGTACCGTTTTGCCGTCATATCATGAGGGGATGTCAAATGTTAATTTGGAAAGTGCCGCGAATGGTCGTCCAGTAATAACCACTAACGTTCCTGGGTGTTGCGAGACCGTTGATGATGAAAGAACAGGGTATTTGGTAGAACCACGCAACGTTCAATCTTTAATAGATGCGGTAGAGAGATTTATATCACTTCCTTATTCTCAAAAAGTACTCATGGGTAAAGAGGCTCGAAAGAAGGTTGAACGTGAATTTGATCGTCAGATTGTTGTTGATGCATATTTAAAAGAAATATCTGAAATTGGAAAATAAGACAGAACATTTATTCTTTGAATATCTTCGTGATGCCTTATGGCGGAATGATGAGAATCTTCCAGGCGAACTGTCTGATAAGGAGATGACAGAACTGTTATCTTTAGCTGAACAACAGACGGTGTTGGGATTAGTGATGGACTCACTGACGAGGCATCATGTAAAGATGTCCAAACAGTGGGTGTTTAAGGCTATAGCTCTCATTGAACAGGTTAAACAGCAGGGCCTACGGGTAAGTCATGGAATATGTGATCTCCATGTCGTGTTTGCTAATTCGGGTGTGGATTATGTTGTCGTGAAGGGACAAATCGTTGCTTCGTATTATCCAGAACCTTTATTAAGACAGGCGGGGGATATTGATTATTATTGTGATTGTAAAAACTTTCCGCTGTCTCAAGAAACAATTAAGCAGACATGGGGTATAGTCGGTGAGAAGGAATCATCAGAGAAACACGTTCATTTCGAGAGAAAAGGTGTGGTATATGAAGGACATTTTGACCTCCTTGATTTATATAGCACCCCCCGAAATGCTTATTGGCAACGATTGCTTGATAATGATGGAAAAGCTAAAGTAAATATAGGTGATGAGTTTGCCTTTACTTTATCGCCAACGCTACATGTGCTTTATGTGTTCTTGCATCTCTATCATCATTTATTAGCATTAGGAGTGGGGTTACGCCAATTCTGTGATTTAGCTGTTATGTTGCACTATGCAAAGGACCAGATAGATATGAATGCTTTACGAAAACACTTAGATGAACTTGGGATGGAGAAAGCATGGAGAGCGTGTGGGTGTCTTTTGATAGATTATCTCGGATTGCCTGAAGAGGAGTTAGGATACTCATTGTATAGTGCAGACCGAAAATATGGTAAGAAGATTCTTGACGTTGTGTTATATCGCGGTAACATGGGACATTATAATAAACGAGGCGGTTTCAGTGGATGGAAGCATAAACTGGAAGCTGTTGGTATTAAGTTGTCTCACTTTTTTAAATTCATGCCGCTTGCACCAAGCTATACTTGTGGATGGCTATGGCATGAAGTGAAAAGAAGTCTGTAATTCGAATAGATATGTTATATAAGTTAGCTCATATATTAAGAGATAAACTAAGTTGGCTGTGGAATATCATAGAGTGGATTAATTCTGTGTTATTCTCACTGAGATTTGGGAAAAGACTAAAGGGAATTACTCTTTCAACAGTTCCAACTGAATATGATATTGTACCAATAAAAAATATCTCTACTGAGAGGATGGTGGCGTTTTTCGCACAGCAACCAGAAGAGGCGTTTACGTATTTCAGGCCTCACGGATTTGATAAGAAGAGCATTAAACGCCTACAAAGGAATAAGTCTTTTCTTGGTTATGTGCTGATAGATAAAGGAAATGACAACATAGCTGGGTATTGCTTCAATCGTTGTTTCTTTCATGGTCAGGGCTTCCGTGGTAGAATGGTTGATGTCGATTATAGAGGAAAAGGTCTTGGTACTGCAATGAATAAAATACTAAACGAAGTAGGCTTCGGAATAGGCTTGAGATTATTCGAAACGGTATCCAAGGATAATGTGGCATCATATAAATCGGCTATGTCAGCAAGCAAGGTTAGGATTGTTAAGGAATTGCCGGAGAATGAATTGTATTTGGAGATCTTACAGGACTAATATTGTCAACTGTAACGCTACTATGATTTTCTATATTTATGCTTGAAAGCTTACGTTTAGATTTGCTTTGGTATTGGAATGATTATTTGATAAGGATTCCTGACTATGTTTTCCAAATGCTGATAAGTGTGCTATGTTTATGTGTTGTCGTGTTTTTGTCATGGAAAGGCTTTTGGCGAGGCATAGAGTTGGCTGGAAGATTATTGTTGATTGAGGCGATATTCATTATCTATAGTTCAACAATAATCTTCAGGTCAGGCAATTACGAAGATGCTTATGATTTTACTCCATTTTGGAGTTATAAGGCTATTTTAGATGGTCAGTCTTTCCTACTGGCGGAAAACATGATGAATGTAGTGATTTCCATTCCTATAGGATTGTTAATTGGAATGGGATTCACAAAATGTACATGGTGGAAGGCAATAGGTGTTGGATGTCTATTCTCCTTCTCTATTGAACTCTTGCAATTTGTTTTCAACCGAGGATTCTGCGAAGTAGATGATGTAATACATAACACTCTGGGCTGTGCTATAGGATGGCTCCTAACACAAGTGTCAAGATCCATAGTCCTTAAAATTTACGGTAAGAACAGGCATGGGCTAAGTACGATACAGAGTTAAACAATACAAATAAGTATCATGGGCGAATTATACTTTAGAGGAGTCCTTGCCGCATATCTCGGCTCGAATTACATAAACGGTCCTGTATATGAATGGCAGATAGAAACGGTCAAAGAAAGTATCTCCAGGTATTGTGAAAACAATATTGACCACTCCTCCCTCTCGTATCAAGAAAAGGAAGAACAGAAGCGCCAAATGAAACAAGACCTCGAAGTCTATATCCAAGGCGTCAAAGACAAATTCAGACAGGATGGCAGACTGATAGAATGACATGAAACAAGAGAGTCCATTTAGGCTGTAACCATAGATAAACTCTCTTGCTCTTAGAAAACGTTGAGATTATTATTTCCTGTGTTTGACAGGACCTACTTTCACTTTCTCAACGACAGTCTTGTCAGGATGCACTTTGGCTTCCTTCATTGGTACGAAGCGTCCAGTTTCGGAGCTTCTCACTCTACGAGATGTTTTTGCCATATCCTTTAGTATAAAAAATTACCTCTTCTAAGGCCTTGAGGTTTCGCCTGTCCATATTATTGGCTGGGGCATTACCATTTCGATTGCAAAAATACAACACAAAGATGAGAGGCACAGCAAAATTATTGCAGATGTAAGAATTGCTAAATGATTTACTTATTTTAACGCTATTGGAACGATGCCGATAATGCCAAGAAATGAAGAATTTACTGCTTAATGCCACAGAGCTAGATACCATAATATTTGATATTAAAAGGAAATAACAGAGTTATGCTACTTAAATGGATATTCGATAGAGTAGTCTCACTAATAGGATTGCTATTCTTATGGCCAGTGCTGTTAGTGGTGGCTATATTAATTAAGGTGAAGATGCCGGGAGGCCCTGCGCTTTTCGTGCAGAAGAGAGTGGGGAAGGGTGGTAAGTTGTTCAACTGCCACAAGTTCCGCACAATGAAGCCTACCCCCAGCCCCTCCCTAAAAGGAAGGGAGAATGGGCAAGCGTGGTCGACGGTGTCTGTGGCGGGAGATAGCCGTATAACGCCTTTTGGTGCTACGTTACGTCACTATAAGTTGGATGAGTTACCCGGACTGTGGGATGTGCTGATTGGTAACATGAGCTTTGTAGGGCCTCGTCCTGATGTTCCTGGCTATGCGGATAAGTTGCAAGGTGATGATCGTGATGTGCTGAAACTGCGCCCCGGCATCACTGGGCCAGCTACACTGAAGTATAGGCTCGAAGACGAAATGATTTCTGAGTATGTTGCTCAGAAACAGAAAAACGGTGATGCTCGCCCCATGCAGGAGATAGCCGTAGAGTATAATGATACGGTTATCTATCCAGATAAGGTGCGCTTGAACTGCTACTACTACAGACACTACTCCTTCATTAAGGACATCCAGATGATAATCTGCACCGTATTGGGTAAGAAGATGGAGTATGCAGGGGAGGTGATTTGATGAAAGGTGTCTGATGTAAGAGTAAGATGTATGACTCAGAAGCATAAAATACAATTATTCGAAAATAAAAATGTTCGCACAGTATGGGACGACGAGTTGGAGGAATGGTATTTCTCTATCGTTGACGTGTGTGGTGTGTTGACTGAGAGTAAAGACCCTCAGGCTTATTGGAGAAAGCTGAAGCAGCGACTGAAAGATGAGGGAAATGAAACCGTGACAAATTGTCACGCTTTGAAGATGCGAGCCCCCGACGGCAAGATGCGCATGACG
>Ga0256405_10005520_pt1 | contig 21694 bp, 26 predicted proteins | sample RumenRJG_02DNA_FD_189096 | JGI IMG/M metagenome (GOLD analysis project Ga0256405, IMG submission 189096) | Bovine rumen microbial communities from Lethbridge, Alberta, Canada - RJG_02 | ecosystem: Host-associated > Mammals > Digestive system > Stomach > Rumen | place: Canada: Alberta... | reverse complement strand
TAAGAAGCGATTTTGAAAATCAATTTTCCCCAAACATATCCCAAACAAATGGAATCAGTAGGGAATCAAGTGGAAATCAAGCCTTTACAGACGTTTAATGTCGGTGTCAAGATTCTTTTATCTTTCATCCGGTTGTGACTCACATGTCCGGCTCAAAAGTACAAAGAATTTTTGAAATACACAAGAAAAATACGGATTAAGTTTAACACCCCATGAATCTGAGCATCACTCGTAAAAAGAAGACCGAAAGCATCTCTGTTGAGAATGATCAGGTGAATGAAATCCGTAAAGAAACACAACTAGACGTTAATCTTGAACTATCAGATATCCCCAAGCCACTTGTTGATTTCATTAAGAAGCATTTGTAGAGTCTGCTTCAAATAGAATCACTTAAACTAAGAATGCCTTATGTCCAATTGGCTTAATTCTATAACCCATGCAATTAGCAAAATTAGAGTAAGAAGCGTAGTAGACTCTTTGGGGAAACTAATGCTATTATCGCTCGTAATATCCTTAATAGCAGCCATCTTTGTCAAGGAAACTTGGGCGTTAATCGTACTGCTATGTTTCCCAGGTGTGTTGTTGCTAATGTATATAATATCACATTTTTATTGTCTCTTGAAGGATCCAGATCTTTTAAGGTCGGAGGAATTCAATATCAAGAAACAGATAGTAGAAGTAATGGGAGATAAGGATAATCATCAATTAATAGATACAGAGCATTTGGCAAGTATTGCTAATCCAAATCCATATTTAGGAAGGCTTATAGAAAGAAAGGAGGAAACAGATGAACGATAGATATGCTTTTGCTCTGATGTTTGATAGAGATGACCAGACCAATTTTAAACAATTACACGATCAGTTAGTTTCATTAGACTGTGTCAAGAATTGGTTTCACTATATCAAGTCTTCTTATATTCTTATTTCAGATAAATCTACAGCTAATGCTTTGGATAAAGAAATAAGAGCAATTGTAAGGGATAGGAATTATTTAATTGTGGCAATTAATTTAAAGGATAGTCAGGGCTGGCTTCCTGAAAGAGCATGGAATTGGATTGAAAATCAATCCATAGCCTTATAAATGTAAACTGACATTTTAATAGTATATATGGACGATTTTAGAAAAATATCATATTTTACACTTGATGAGCGATTAGCATTACATCAAGGATTGATGCTAGATCATGTTGAGCGACTTAAGGGCGATTTAATCGATGACGATCGTCAAATACTAGAAAACTATAAAAAAGAGGAAGAAGCTATTATAAAAAGACTTGAAATTCGAAAAGAACAGCTTCTTGCTAATCCTCGCTTTTTGCTTCTTATAGCTTCAACAACTGATTACCAAGTTTTCAAAACAATTTCTACTTACATAGAAACAGCCGATGAGGCAAAGTTTGATGCCGAGAATATTATTCGAAAACTTTTGGCAGACAATAATGTTATTTTGCCCCCAGCTGTTTATTTAGTTATTATAGTACGAAAATCTTTCTACGATAAAGAGGTAGACAAGATAAATGTTAGTAAATTCAATAATAATATAAATGTCCACATTACTGACAAGGAACTCCAAATCACTAATAAGGATGTTTTTTTCCTATGATTAAAAATAATGGCAAAATTTAAAGAGAATGGGAAGCTGAAGCTTCTGATTATTGTTGGTACGCGCCCGGAGATTATCCGCTTGGCGGCGGTGATTAACAAGTGTCGTCAGTACTTTGACTGTCTGCTGGCACATACTGGGCAGAACTATGACTATAACCTCAATGGGGTATTCTTTAAGGACCTGAAACTTGCAGATCCTGATATCTATATGGAAGCTGTTGGTGATGACCTCGGTAGTACGATGGGTAACATCATCGACAAATCCTATAAGGTGATGGTTGAAACCAAGCCTGATGCAGTGCTAGTACTTGGTGATACTAATAGTTGCCTGTCAGTGATTGGTGCTAAACGCCTGCATATTCCTATATTCCACATGGAGGCTGGTAACAGATGTAAGGATGAATGTCTGCCAGAAGAGACCAACCGTCGTATTGTGGACATCATCAGTGATGTGAATATGGCATACTCTGAGCATGCACGTCGCTATCTGGCAGACTGTGGTCTCCCCAAGGAGCGTACATACGTTACTGGTAGCCCAATGGCTGAGGTGCTGCATCAGAACTTGGCTGAGATTGAGGCAAGTGACATCCACCAGCGTCTTGGCTTGGAGAAGGGTAAGTATATTCTGCTCTCTGCTCATCGTGAAGAGAATATCGATACGGAGAAGAACTTTATGAGTCTATTCACCGCTATCAATAAGATGGCAGAGAAGTATGATATGCCAATCCTTTATAGCTGTCATCCTCGTAGCCGTAAGCGTTTGGAACAATCAGGTTTCAAGTTGGATAAGCGTGTTATTCAGCATGAGCCTCTTGGTTTCCATGACTACAACTGTTTACAGATGAATGCTTTTGCTGTTGTATCAGATTCAGGTACTCTGCCTGAGGAAAGTAGTTTCTTCACTTCAGTTGGCCATCCATTCCCTGCTATTTGCATCCGTACTTCTACTGAGCGTCCTGAGGCTATCGATAAGGCATGTTTCATCATTGCTGGTATCGATGAAAAGTCATTGCTCCAGGCAGTAGATACCGCTGTGTCATTGAACCAGAATGGTGACTACGGCATTCCCGTTCCTGACTATATCGAGGAGAATGTATCTACCAAGGTGGTGAAGATCATCCAAAGCTACGTGGGAATAGTAAACAAAATGGTCTGGAGGAAGTTCTGATGCGAATACTTGTAACAGGCGCAAAGGGGTTCGTTGGTAAGAACCTGTGTGCACAGCTGAATAATATTAAAGATGGTAAGGCACGTTGCTATGGTGACGTGACAGTGGAGGCCGTGTATGAATATGATCTTGACTCAACTCCTGAACAACTGGACGAATACTGCAAGAATGCAGACTTCGTGTTCAATCTCGCCGGTGTTAACCGTCCGCAGAACCAGGAGGAGTTCATGCAGGGCAACTTTGGCTTTGCATCTACCTTGCTTGATACATTGAAGAAGCACGGCAATACCTGCCCTGTGATGCTGTCAAGCTCACAGCAAGCTTCTCTTACTGGTCGTTTTGGTGACAGCGAATATGGCCGCAGTAAGAAGGCTGGCGAAGACCTGTTTTTGGAATACGGAAAAGAGACAGGTGCAAGAATGTTGATTTATCGTTTCCCGAACTTGTTTGGCAAGTGGTGCCGCCCCAACTATAACAGTGCAGTGGCAACCTTCTGCAATGCATTTGCAAACGACTTGCCCTATACAGTCAACGATTCTAGCGTAGAACTGGAATTGCTGTATATCGATGACCTCGTTGATGAAATGATTGCCTGCCTGAAAGGCGAGGAGCATCATTGTGAATTTGACGGGCTTGATGTTTTACCGCAGGCAAATGGCAAATATTGTTATGTGCCAACAACCCACAAAGCAACTTTGGGTGAGATCGTTGAGCTCTTAAAGAGTTTCGCTGAGCAACCCAAGACCCTGATGATTCCAGAGATACCTGAAAACAGTTTCGCAAAGAAGCTTTATAGCACATATTTAAGCTACTTGCCCAAGGAGAAAGTCGCTTTCCCATTGAAAATGAATGTGGATGATCGTGGCTCATTTACAGAGTTGGTGCATACCCTCAATGCTGGTCAGGTGAGTATTAATATATCAAAACCAGGCATCACCAAGGGCCAGCACTGGCACAACACCAAGTGGGAGTTCTTCATTGTGGTAAGTGGCCACGGCCTCATCCAGGAGCGCAAGCTGGGCACGGATGAGGTCATTGAGTTCGAGGTCTCCGGCGACCACATCCAGGCCGTCCACATGCTCCCCGGCTACACCCACAACATCATCAACCTCAGTGAAACAGAAAACCTCGTCACGGTAATGTATTGTAACGAGATATTCAATCCCAATAAGCCGGACACCTATTTCGAACCGGTAAAATAATAGTGATTATAATTTAAACAAGATATAGCAATGAGCTTATTTAAGGACAAAGTCCTCCTCATTACTGGAGGAACAGGATCGTTTGGAAACGCAGTACTTAACCGTTTTTTGAAGACCGACATAGGTGAAATCCGCATCTTCTCGCGCGACGAGAAGAAGCAGGACGATATGCGTCACGACTTCCAGGCCCGTATGCCCGAGGTGGCCGGCAAGATCAAGTTCTACATTGGCGACGTGCGCAACCGCAGCACCCTCCGCTACGCCATGCAGGGCGTGGACTACGTCTTCCATGCCGCCGCCCTCAAGCAGGTGCCCAGCTGCGAGTTCTTCCCAATGGAGGCCGTCAAGACCAACGTCATCGGAACCGACAACACCCTCGATGCCGCCATCGATGCCGGCGTCAAGTGCGTCATCTGCCTCTCTACCGACAAGGCCGCCTATCCCATCAATGCGATGGGTATCACCAAAGCAATTGAAGAGAAGATTGCTGTGGCCAAGAGCCGCTTGAGTGGCGACACCAAGATATGCTGCACGCGTTATGGCAACGTGATGTGCAGCCGTGGCAGCGTGATTCCTCTGTGGATTGACCAGATTCGCAAGGGTAACCCCATCACTATCACCGAGCCTTCGATGACGCGATTCATCATGAGTCTGGAGGAGGCGGTGGACCTGGTACTGTTTGCCTTTGAGAACGGTAAGAATGGTGACATCCTGGTTCAGAAGGCTCCGGCTTGCACCATCCAGACGCAGGCTGAGGCTGTGGTGGAGCTGTTTAAGCATCAGGCACCGGCTACACCAGAGATTCGGGTCATCGGCATCCGTCATGGTGAGAAGATGTACGAGACGCTGCTGACCAAGGAGGAGGCTGCCAAGGCCATCGACATGGGTAACTTCTATGCCGTGCCGGCTGACAACCGCGACTTGAACTACGACAAGTACTTCAAGGAGGGCGATGTGAAGATGGCAACCATTGAGGAGTTCAATAGCAACAACACGAAGCGTTTGGATTTGGAGGAGACGAAGGAAAAGATTGCGTCTTTGACCTATATCCAGAATGAACTTAACGGCATCCCCAACCTGGTATAATGTAAGAAGTAAGATGGAAGATTTGGATTGACACAACATTTGCCCAATAGAGCCTGGAGCTACGAAAAGTGGAGCAGCCAGAAGCGCTTTCAGAACTACAGGCTGCTGGCTCAAAGGCGGCGAAGTTGCAGACATGTCCAATAAGGATATTTCTCGTTTGGCAAACAGTAAATAGTGTTAAAAGATAGACGTTGAACCGTATTGTCTGGAATAAAAAGAGTAATTTTGTAAACTGGTAATAATCCCATTGTTAAGTTTATGAGAAAAATCGTTATAAGCAACGTTGGTCCAATAACGGGACGTGTAAAAATAGTATTCCGTCGGTTCTGTGTATTGATAGGACCTCAAAGCAGTGGAAAGAGTACCATTGCCAAACTTCTCAGCACCTGTATGTGGCTTGAAAAGGAAGCATGTACCACGCTTTCAACAGACGTGTTACCAAACGATGTTGATTTCAAAAAGTTTGTTGAGGACTTCCATAGGATGCATGGCTATATTCATCCTGAGTCTTCAGAGATTAAATATGAATCCGATTTCGTTATCATTCAGTACATTCGCGGTGAGTTTAGTCTTAGTATTAAACCAAACAACAAATACCGTCGCATAAAGGTCTCATATATCCCATCAGATCGTAATGTCATTACGATGAAGGATTTGGAATTACGAGAAATGGAGTCCACGAATTTCCGCAGTTTCCTTTTTGACTGGCTGTATTGTCGTAAATATTTCAATGCCGACAATAAGACAGACATTCTTGAACTGGGCGTAAAATACTATTTTGAGAAGGTTGGTGGAGAAAACCGTGATACAATCATTCATCAGAATGGTCAGACCTACAGCATCTCGCTGTATGATGCTTCAAGCGGTATGCAGTCTGCTGTGCCACTGGTAATCACCACTCAATTCTTTACTGGAAAATATTTTGAAGTTTACGACAAAGAGGTTTCCTTTGAAGGAGAGCAGCGGAAGCGTGATTTGGTAGAGCGTTTGGTGAGTCAATATTTCCCTGCAAAAGAAGACAAACCGTCTTCGCAACAGTTTATTGATGCAACTAAGGCAGGTCAGACTCCAGAAAATGCAGAAGCATACGAAGCTGCTTTGGCCGTGAGAAATGACTTCAACCGTCTTACCTCCCCCAACAGTACAGCCTTTATAATAGAAGAGCCTGAACAGAATCTATTCCCGCAGACTCAGCTTGATTTGATGGAGGATATTATCAGTTGCTGCAATAATGAGAGACACCCAAGCGTTGCAATGATTACAACACACAGTCCATATGTGTTGTCTGCCATGAACATATTGATGTTTGCCGGAAAGTTAGTTGCAATGGGTGTAAACCCTGAAGAATTCCGTGATGTGGTTCCCTCCAACTGTATTATTGCACCTGATGAGGTAGAGGTTTATGCTGTAAAGGATGGCATTTGCCATTCTATCAAAGAGCCCAATACAGGGTTGATTAATCAGAATGACTTGGATTCTGCCTCTGAGTATAATGCCAGCGTGTTTGATAGATTATATAGGTTGTACGTATCACGGATTCAAGGCGTATGATACCAGTTTATTTGAACGATTTACATCTTGATCAGGTGCTGGCAGCTTATACTGCCAATGTAGATGTCTACTTGCAGCAGTCTAATGGCAATGAGCATATTGTGGATTCAGAAACACTGAAAATTTCAGGCTTCGTTTCGCCTACGTTTGGACAACCTGAAGAATTGGCACTTAAATACTTTGAGGTACAGAATCCTAATAGCAGGGACTTTTCGCTTTTGCAGATAGACAATGGTGCTATTTCTTCTGCTGCCCCTACCAAACGCTGCGATTGCGCCGTGATTACAGACATAGAGCTTTCATTTATAGAATTCAAAGCCAATGCTCTTTCGTCAAAGACCAAGACCATTAAGGCTAACTACAAATCTGCTATGAAGCAGTTGCGTATAACGATAGATATCTTCAGATCTGGCATCGCCGCTTCTGGAGCCTCATTGAGTGCTCTGCGCAATGTTGAAGCGTTTGTCTGTTTCCGCAGGGGTTATCCCAGAGTGACAACATCCGAGATGACTTATAGAACTAATTTTGCAGCTCAAGCTCATGTTCCATTGTCTTTTGAACCTATTAAGAGATTATAATTGATACCATAACCCGTGAAGCGAAAAATATCCACAAGCATCAGTAGCGTTCTTAATTCCGGGTTGACCGAAGATTTTTTATTCTATGTCCCACGAGAATATCATAGCACTGTTGTCAATACTCATATCAGCGATAGTTGCGATAGCAGGTATTATCATAGCTTGGCAGACGGAGAAACTGCGGACGATGAGGGAACAGCTGTCCGAAAAGAAATATAAAGCATACGCTGATGCAGTGAAGATGTTCTACTCCGTCTTTAAGGATTTGAGGTTGCATAAGCCGACAAACAATAATGAGATGCTGAAGAATATGATTGATGCCAAACGTGATATCTTTATATATGGTTCAGACAAGGTGTTTAAGGCGTTTAATACTTGGTTGCTTTCAACCAAAGACGACAATAAAAAGGAGCAGTTTTCAGCATTCTTAGACCTCATTCTTGAGATACGTAAGGATTTGTGTAATGGTAAGACCAACCTCACCAAGCATGATATCATGCTAAACCTGACACAGAGCGAGGAAGAGGCGAAAAAGTTGTATGACGCGGAGAGTTGGAAATAACTCCAAAGAAAGAGATCTAACGAATGACAAGAGTCCAGATGTCTGACTTTGAGCAGAAGATATATGATTCGGTGACGGACAATTCGTTCCTGTTCCTAAAGGAGGCGCTGGGACGTTTGTTGGAGCGCGATGCGGACGGGAGCGGCAAGATAGACAAAGAACTGCTGACGCTGACGTGTGCTGAACTGCAGATTGCGCTGGAACTTGCGGTGAGGGCTGTGGTGATTCGACGGGATGGAATCAAGGGTGTTCTCAAGAGCGACCAAAAGGAACTCGAGGAGGCAGACATCATCCGCCACTACGAAAACAAGACGCTGAAGGTAGAGGACTTTGAGAAACTGAAGAATCACCTTAAGAAACACGGTGTTACCTCACTTAAAAAAGATGAGTTTGAAGAGATTGAGCGTTTTCAGCTCTATCGCAATAAGATAGTGCATTTTGCCTGTGAGTTCTCAAACGAAGACCTGCAGACATTGAGGGACGACATCCTGTATTATATCGTGCATGTGGTGCTGGTGCTGCTTTCGGAAGAGACAACAGGCGAGACTCCAGCGGAATACCTTCAAAGTAAACTTGGTGGCAAGTTTTATGAGAAAGTAAAAGATTATAGTCCGTATGTGACCGCCATGGAGCGCTATGCGGCGAAGATGGCTGACCCTGTGTGGACATGTATAGGATGCTTCCATCGCACCTATAGCCCTAAGGATGATTACTGTTACATTTGTGGCTACGAGACATTGGCTGGATACCGTAGGGTGGACTGCGGTGCCTGTGGCACCAAAGATTCCGTTATCTACGACAACTGGAATATCCATAATCCTGGGAATTACAATTACACGCATGGCAAGTGTTTGAATTGCGAGGAAGATACTGAGGTATTTGAATGTCCCGTCTGTGGTGAGGCTCACGACCTGTCAAAGAACTTTGAACGAGAGTATTGTGATAACGATCATTGTGTAAATCAATAGCTATAATATGGTACGAAGAGGACGGAATTATTTCAGTTTGAATGAGAGTGAACAGCGGACGTTCAGTGTAAGCACAAATAGGCGTGTGTTCATAAGTCATAAGAAAGAGGATAGGGATGCTGCCAAGAAGGTGGCAGACTATATTATGGAAGCAGGAATAGATGTCTATTTTGACGAAGATGACATCACCATAGACCGTAACGACCCGAAGTCCGTTGTGGCAGCTATTAAGCGTGGAATGCAGCTATCAACACACATGATAGTTATATTTACTAACAAAACCCTCAGTTCCACATGGGTGCCTTGGGAAATAGGCTATGGAGATGCCACTAAAACAGACATCTGCATCCTTAAGATGAATGACATTCAAAAGAGCCAGCTCCCAGAGTATATGCAGATAGTAAAAGTGCTTCTTGATATCTATGATTTGAACCTCTTCTTAGCAAGAGTGCAGAATACTACGACGGATAATCTTATTAATGAGGGAGGTATCACCGCATACAACTCTCAATACAATAAACTCAGAGATAGTGTAGAGTCGATAGCGAGGTAGAATATTTAGAGGAAGTAGGAAATGGCAAACCGTTATTATTTAGATGAGACACGCTATCCCCGGACAGGTAAATGCGTCTTTATCAGCTATCATTATAGTGATAGGGAAGCGGCCAAACAAATAGCAAATTACATCTCCCAGAGTGGGGTGGATATCTATTTCGATGAGTATAATACCCATATAGGAGGCAGTGACCCTAAAAAGTCAGTAGAGTATATCAAGGCTGGTATACGTCGCAGTAGCCATATGCTCTGTGTGCTATCACAAACAGCACTCAAATCCCATCTGATGCCTTGGGAAATTGGTTATGGTTACGACTTGTTACAGGTAGTAGGACTGACTGTAAAGGAATTATCAAAGTCAGATTTGCCCGAATATCTTCAGGTAGTCCCAGTCTTGCGTGGAACAAAGACTCTCAATACATTTATTGCGAATACGGTAGGAAGAGTGGCAGATTCCTTGATACGTGAGCAGAAATTGTTTTCTGCTTCGCAGATGAATCATCCTCTCGATAATATACTTGACTGGCACTTTTAGTATTTTAAGAATATCTTGCGTATGAATAAGAACTTAGCCTTTTATGTGCTATTTCACGCAAACAATGAGCACGGTAAAAAAGCATATGAAGCCATTTATAAACTTCTATGCCGAGACGCTGATCATCCTTTTGAGGACGGTCTTGACATACCAGTGTATCTACGTATGGGAGATGACAATGAGTACAAAGAGATTAAGGCAATTGACCCCAAAGCATCCGATAAAACGTACATATTGCTGCTCATTGACGATAATATGTACTGTAGTGAAGTGTGGAGCGAGTATGTTAAGCAATTGATTTCAGTCCGCGATGAAAACAAAGGCACGTTTATTATTAACTGTGTTGAGCAGAGCAAGTACGCACTTGACTTCAACAAAAGTTTGGCAAGAGACCAGTTTATCCGGCTCAATAGTTACTCACTTTTGGAGAACTGGCAGGAGTTCCAAATCAGGCTCTTCGATAATCTTATCCGCTTCATAAAGTTGAAAGACCAGATCAAGAAGTTAAAGATCTTTATTAGTCATTCTAAGCGTGATGAGAATAAGATCGGCCTGTTGAAAGCTATAGAGTTTCGCGACTATATTCGCTCCAAGACCAAACTAGACTCCTTCTTTGATGCCAGCGATATACTTGATGGAGAGAATGCTCAGGATCAAATCAAGAAAAATGAGGAAGGTGTGCAGTCATTGATAGTGATACTCAACTCCAATACCTATTCTGAGCGCGAGTGGTGTCAGAAAGAAGTTCTTTTCGCCAAGGAGAGTAAGATACCAACGATAGCGGTCAGTTTGCTTGATGGAGAGGTGAAGCGCAGCTTTCCTTATATCTCCAACATCCCATATATCCGTTATGACAATAACTGGGGTGACATTCTTGTATTGGGTTTACGAACAGCGTTAGACCAGTATTGTCAGGCAGAGTATTTGGAAAATCTAAGACAGGGTCTTGAAAAGGACAAAAGAGAAAGCTATGCAGTACTTCCCTTTTCCCCTGAAGCATATAGTTTTGTATATAAGGAGTTAGAGAAGAATATTCTATACCCAGAACCGCCGCTAACAAAAGACGAGTTGAATGTTGTCAAGACAATTGCAGGAACAGAAAAGAAATTCCTTACTCCAATGCAACTATTGGCCGAGACCATCAATCTTGCAGGGAGAAGCATAGCCGTTTCTGTATCAGAGGCTCCAGATTCATATAACATAGGCTATGGAAAGGCCATGATTCGTGACCTTACAATTGAACTATCCCGTCATCTTATGATAGCAGGTGCCAGGATGGTATATGGAGGTGATCTGCGGAGCGAGGGTTTTACAGATCTGTTTAGAGAATTGTCTTTACAGTATAAAAACTACCAGAGCGAAGTAGACAGAGAAGAGTATTTCTTCACCAACTATTTTGCTTGGCCTATATGGCTTAACCTGAGCAATGAGCATAAACTGCAGTTTGTTAACAGCAGGGTGAAATATAAAACAGTCGATCCACCTGAGGACTACAAGGGAGACCCCAATAAACCAATAGCTCCTATAAATAGCGAGAATAACCTTATGTGGGCCAAATCCTTACGTAAGATGCGTATAGAAATGGAGAGTCATGTAGATGCAAGGATTATTCTTGGAGGTAGAATTCAGGGCTTCAAAGGGTTTATGGCTGGTTTAGCAGAGGAATTTATCCAATCCGTTAGAGCAGGACATCCTGTGTTTTTACTTGGTGGTTTTGGTGGGGCGGCAACAATGCTTGCAGATATGCTACTGGGCACAATAGAAGTGCCATCACTTGTTAATGTGTCAAGAGAGAACAAACAATACAATGAATTTTATGATTATTGTAAAATCAAAGGTGTTGATATGGGTTATGCAGAATTAGAGAAAATCGTAAAAGCAGGAGGGGTGGATGTGCTTGACAATGGCCTTTCACGAGAACAAAACTTAACTCTACTCACATCAACAGATATTATAGAAATAGTAGGACTGATTTTGGAAGGACTTAGAAATAAATATAATTAAGAGCAAAAGTAATGACTAAGAATGATCCGGCGGTAACATCGCATGTTAATATGATGCAAGGCATCATTTCAAGGATGGCAGGAAACAGTGCCTCTTGCAAGCAATGGTGTATAGCATTAGTCTCAGCACTGTTAGCACTCTCAAAGACAAAAGGTTTTGACGCTAATCTGGCAGAGTGTTGTAAGATACCTGTCATACTGTTTTGTTTCATGGATTGTTTCTATCTTGGGTTAGAGCACCAAATGAAGAATAAATTGGATAATTTCGTTATACGCCTCAATAAGCATGAAAATGTAGACGCAGAGATATTCTCGACAAAGTCTGGAATAAATAGTGCTGGCGGCCCCTGTGAATCAATATTGGGCTGGATGAAGCATCTGCTTGAGCAAATAGCACACACCATCCTCGCTTTTTTCTCCTTGTCTATATTTCCCTTTTATATTTGTTTGTATTTGCTTATAGGGTATTTAGGATAATGGTATTGGAGGATTTGACAAATACAAGAAACAATGGCCGACATACATAATGTTTTTATAAGTCACTATAGTGGTGATGTCCAGCGTTTGCGCGACCTTAAAAACTATTTAAGAGCGAAAGGATGCAAGGTCAGGAACAGTTCTGCTGAAGAGGACAAAGAAGGCGGGGTTATTAGGAACGGCAAGAAAGTAGAAGATGCTACTATTGCCAAGTATCTAAGAGCGCGAATAAAGTGGTCTGGGACATTTATTGTGATTATAGGCGAACACACTCATGAGCGTCCGTGGGTTAATTATGAAATCAAGAAAGCTCACGATATGGGAAAGCAAATAGTGGGCATCTACGATTGGAATTGCAAAGACAAAGTGGAGCTGCCAGAGGCGTATAAGAAATATGGAGGTTCACCCCTTGGTTGGGGCTCAATAGAGAAGTTGGGAAATATTATTAAAGGTGAAGTGACGGCTCCGGAAGCCCCAGACGGTACACCTGCAGGCCCTATATTTAATATGAAACACATCATTTGCCAATAGTATGAATTGCTTCAGATATAAGATAGAACATGATTGGGGCTTTGCACCCAATCCTTTCCATGGTACATTGACTCTGGCCACTTGCAAGGGCGATATACGTGGTTGTAAGGAATTACGAAACGGTGATTGGATTGTCGGATTCGGTAGTAAGTCAATGGGTAATCTCGGAAAGATGATTTATTGCATGCGTGTGGATGAAATGATGTCATTTGACCAGTATTATAAGGATCCACGCTTTCAGTGTAAGAAACCGATAAAGAATGGCAGTCTCGTACAAATGTATGGTGATAATGTATACCATACAGATAAATCAGAAAAACCGAAAAGGAAGTTCATTCAGGATGAATGCGCTCATAGCCATGATGATTGGAGTTTCTATCAGGAACATTATGATAGGGATACCAAGTGCGACAAGGTTCTTCTTTCCAATACATTCTATTATTTTGGAGACCATTGTATAGACATTCCAGATGAATTCTCTTATATTCGTTTGGGAGATTCCGATATGAGAGGTAATATGAAATATACAGATTTAGAAGGTGAGGATAAAAAAATACAGGCATTTGTTGATTGGCTCGCAGCCAATTTTGAACCAGGCATTCACGGTGACCCTTGTAACTGGAAAGAGTTCAATCTCCCGAAGTTAGACATCTATGAGGACTAAAAAAACTAGTAGCATCATACCCAATGATGCTACGTTGAAATACTACTTCTACTTCATTCAGGAGCGGATGAATATCTTCTGGAGGAGGTGTCAGGATAGCGACCGTCTGACGGATGATCCTATTTTGCGGGAGTATAAGTTCACGAATGTCTATCGCGCCTGTGACCGTGTGAGTCAGTATCTCATCCGCAATGTCATCTATAAGGACATAGATAGATACTCGCCTGAAGATGTTTTGCTGAGAATACTTGTCTTTAAGGTGTTCAATCGCATTGAAACGTGGGATTATCTGAGCGAACTCACTGATATAACAGTAGCGTCTTTTGATGTGGAGAAATTGAGCAAGCTTTTGACAAGACGTCAGCAAAACTATCCTATCTTCTCCAATGCCTACATGATGACCGGCAGCTATTCCGGTTATGCTGACATTAACACCAAACATCAGGTGTGGCTACAGATGATAGAAGATGAGTTTATCAAAAAGCAAGGATTCAAGAAGGTACTAAAGGCTAATTCAATGGCAGAAGTTTATAACCAACTTAGGGAATACCCTTTGATTGGCGACTTCTTGGCCTATCAATATACCATTGACTTCAACTACTCACCTTATCTGAATTTTGACGAAGACTCCTTTGTCAAGGCTGGTGTGGGAGCCGTGAGAGGCATCAAGAAATGCTTTTCTTCATACGGCAATGAATATGAGGATGCCATTTATTACATCCACGACCATTTCGAGGAGTTGCAAGAGCGATACGGCTATACGGAGTTCCGCCCTTTACCTGGCCGCAAACCTAAGTTGATAGACCTCCAGAATTGTTTCTGTGAGACAGATAAATATTTACGGGCCAAGATGCCTGAACTTAAAGTGGGGAATGTGCGAATTAAGCAACACTATAAACCCTCATCAGAGGGTATTGACTATTACTTTCCTGAAAAGTGGGGCTTAGAAGAGCATATCCAGCGCGAGCCACTTCAGCAGACACTATTTGCATTATGACATTACATGAGATAACGATAGAGGTGACACAGCGTTGCCCCAACAGGTGCATCTACTGTTCCTCTTTGTCTGATGCCACTAAAACTCAATATCTTGACTATGAAACCATCTGCCGTGTGGTGGATGATGCCAAGTCGTTGGGAGCAAAGAGTGTGTCCCTTTCTGGTGGCGAGCCGTTCCTGCACTCGGATATTGTCAAGATAGCAGAGTATATCAACTTAAGAGGGATGACATGTCTGTTATACTCAAGTGGAATAGTGTTATCAAAGGACGGAACACCGGCAAGCGTACCTGCGGATACCCTTGAATCGATAAAAGGAAAAGTCTCGAAACTGATAGTCAATATAGAAGCCGCAGACGAGACGACCTACAATCGTATCATGGGAACTTCTTTTGACGGATTCACCTTGATGCAGAAAACCATTCGCAATGCAGTTGCCTTGGGCGTTACCGTAGAGGCTCACATGGTACCAATGAAGGTTAACTATCTGCATATACCTGAAGTGGTCAACCTATGTGTTGACTTAGGTGTCACTCAACTCAGTTTCCTGAGATTGGTTGCCCAAGGACGCGCTTTGGAGAATCTTAATCAGGTTTTACTTGGCAGAGAAGAACTTGAAACAGCAAAACGATTGATGAAAGAAGCCGCTGGGCGGCAGGATATTAAGATACGTCTGGGCGTACCTTTCAGGGATGGCGCAAAGCGTGTCAATTGTCTTACAGGCATCTCTAAGCTGGATGTGCGCTATGACGGCAAAGTATATCCTTGCGAAGCTTTCAAGAATGACAATCTTAAGCAGATAAAAGCTGATGCTGATAACGTCAAGGATAAGACGCTGAAAGAAATCTACCATTCATCAGATTATCTGAAGCAGATACGAACTCTTTTGGCGAACTTCCAAACTGAGCCAACTTGTGAAACCTGTATGAATCAATATTATACCAGAAAGGACTGATATGAGTACAGACAAACAATATTATGATTCCATTCTAGCCAACTTGGCAAGTTTCGATAGCTATTATAATAGCAAAGTAGCCAGGAAAAAACGAGCAAGTGAGCATCCTCTGGATAATGGTATAAGGCAGAAACTTGCAGGGTTGATTGTTTCTGGCAAGGAAAATGAGCTATTTGAGAAACTTAGCTTGGTTCAGGAGATATGGATATGCCTCATCAAAAAGTCAATAGTATGCCTTCGTTATTATGACACCCGTGAGCCATTCTTGCAGAATCACTCAAAGACACCTCTGGCGTATGGAACCGACAGTTTATTGGACTACTTCAAGAAATACACAGATTTCGAGTCTCTGCTTTATGGTGGCGCCAATCATTATAGAGACCATGTGGTCCATGTGTTCCGTGTATGGCTCTTAGGCATTGACATTCTGCTTAGAAATAATTGCCAGTATCTTGACAAGATAAAGATCGACCAGTATTGTCAAATAAATCCCCTGGAGAAGCTCTCAGTATGGACGCTCATCTCACTGACACACGATTTGGGATATCCGCTGGAAAAATCATTGCAGATTGTCGAAAAGACACGGGATATGATGAAGAATTTCGTCACCAATCCTATCATGAACATGGACATTGACTTCAGCGGGGTCCAGAACAACATGAATGACTTTGTCCTCCGTTTCATGAGTTCTAAGATGCATAAGAAAGATGGCGGACATGACTTGTATGTCGCAAGGCTTCAACCGAAGTATTATTTTAAGTTTCAAAAGTCGTTGGAGCACAATACGCATGGAATCATCAGTTCGCTGATTCTTTATAAGCTACTCATCTTCTTTATGGAGTCCGACTACAGCCTTCACGAGGATTATACCTTCGACAAAGAGGATGTGCGCCAATATTATATTCGTAGAGAAATCCTCAGAGCGATTGCTTCCCATACGTGCCCAGATGTTTATCAGCTTAATATGTGCAACATGTCCTTTCTCCTGATTTTGTGTGACGAATCACAGGACTGGGGGCGCAAGTCGCTCACGAATCTCTATGTTGATGATAATGTGAAATACACCTTCAAGGATGTGGATATTGATATGAGTGTCAACCCCTTCTTATGCAAGGTGCAGGATAGTTATGAGATATCCGGTGGAGATACCGAACAGTCCATTCTGCGCATCTTGAAACGTTTCATGGGACAGAGCAAGACTTACAGGATACTGTTTAGGGATGGTCAGGATACCACAAAGCGAGACTTTGACTTCCATCGGGTCGTTGAAATTGAGCCTTCTAATTCAAAGCGTTTTGAGGTGGATTTGAAGATTACCACTAATGCGCAGGCACAGATATTGGCAACGCAAACCAGAGGACGCTATGGTGAGAACGATGCATTCAACAAAGCTTTCAAAGCGGTGTTCCCTGGTTGCGATATTGACCCGGACGCGAAAACATTGCGGGCGACTATTGATTCCGAATAATAACGAGATAAAATAGAGATAGATTTATGAAGACAATGATATTGGTATGGGGTGCCTCAGAGAGAGGAAAGTCCCAAAGCATCAAGAGACTGGCACAGGCTTTCCCGTTTGAAACCGTCATCAAACCCTGGCAAGATGATGACTATGACTCTTATGTTATCGGTATGGTGAAAGACGAGGAAGGAAAAGATAGGATTGTTGGCTTAGAGAACCAAGGCGATCCAAACTATCATCAAGAAGAATGGATACAGGCTTGTATAGATGCAAATTGCGATGTGATAGTGGCCGCATGTAGGTCATACGGCAAGACTAAGACAGATGCTTATCAGATGGGACATGACAATGGATATTATGTCGTAGAAGCATCCACTTTGTTCCACGAAGATGGTCCGACATTGCCGAATGGTATTGATTTAAGAGATGTATTTGCAGAGAAAATGACGCAAGTCATAATGAGGTGCTTGAAATAATGTGGCATCCACTTACGTTGGAGTAGTTAATAAACAACGATGAACATTGAGTAATTTCATATAATTGACAATCTGGATTTCGACTAACAAAGAAATAAAAATAAAGAAACATCATACATCATAGGGGCGGGCTCTTATCAGGGTTCTCTCATAAAAGAAAAGGTTCAATAAGTCCTGATGCCCCTGCCCTTTTAAAAGTAATAAGGTTATGAACGAGAATAAGGTGAAAGAACAATTTCATTATTTCAACATCCAAAGTGAGGTTGATTCTGTTTTTGGGAACTGGGCAGTTTCCAAAGATGGAGATGTGGTGAATAGCGTTTATCCTTATGCTATTTTGTCCTTACATCTAAAAGATACAGACTGGATGGAAAAATTGAGAGCAAAGGTTTGGTTTAGGCCAGAATGTGAATACAATCTTAAAAAGGCACTTGACAGAGCAAAAATAATAATCAAATAATTGCAGAAATGAAAGGAATAGTATTAGCTGGTGGCTCCGGCACACGTCTTTACCCTATTACAAAGGGTGTCAGCAAACAATTATTGCCCATCTATGACAAGCCGATGGTGTACTATCCCATCAGTGTCTTGATGCTGGCTGGTATCAAGGATATCTTGATTATATCTACTCCATACGATCTTCCTGGATTTAAGCGTTTGTTAGGAGACGGAAGCGACTATGGTGTAAACTTCCAGTATGCCGAACAGCCCTCACCGGACGGCCTTGCACAGGCATTTCTCATTGGTGAGGAGTTTATCGGTAATGACAGTGCCTGCTTGGTACTTGGTGATAATATCTTCTATGGAGCGGGCTTTACTAAACTCCTCAGAAATGCAGTAGAGGATGCTGAGAAGAATAAGAAAGCTACGGTTTTTGGTTACTGGGTATCTGATCCAGAACGTTATGGCGTTGCAGAATTTGACAAAGAAGGCAACTGTCTCAGTATTGAAGAGAAACCCAAAGAACCCAAGAGCAACTATGCCGTTGTGGGCCTTTACTTCTATCCCAATAAGGTGGTAGATGTTGCCAAACACATCAAGCCCTCAGCACGTGGCGAACTGGAGATTACCACCGTCAATCAGAAATTCTTGGAAGATGGCGAACTAAAGGTCCAAGTCTTTGGCCGTGGATTCGCATGGCTTGATACGGGTACCCACGACAGCCTTGCGGAAGCTTCCACTTTCGTTGAAGTGATCGAGAAACGTCAAGGCTTGAAGGTTGCTTGCTTGGAAGGAATTGCTTACCGTAATGGTTGGATTACTGAGGAGCGTATGCGTGAGATAGCCAAGCCCATGCTGAAGAACCAATACGGTCAATACCTGCTGAAGGTGATTGATGAGATGAAAGAGAATATTACTTCTGACACGTTCACCCATCCCGGAATGAATGGACCACAAGAATAAAAAGAAAACAAAAGATATGTCTGAGAAACAAATTACTGTCACCTCGCCGCTGCTGCCCAACCTCGACGAGTTTAATGAAATGCTCAAAGAGATCTGGGCAAGTAAGTGGATTACCAATATGGGGCAGTTCCATAAGCAATTGGAACAGGCTCTTTGTGAGTATCTGAAAGTGCCATACATTAGTTTGTTTACTAATGGTACGTTACCATTGTTGACAGCTCTGCAGGCATTACGTATTACGGGAGAGGTTATCACTACCCCCTATAGTTTTGTGGCTACTACACACAGCATTTGGTGGAATGGTTGCCGCCCTGTATTTGTTGATATTGAGGAAGAAACTTGTGGTATAGACCCTGATAAGATAGAGGCTGCTATCACGCCTAAGACCACAGCCATTATGCCTGTGCATTGCTATGGGAAGCCGGTTAAGATGAAACAGATTCAAGCAATTGCTGATAAGTATGGCTTGAAAGTTATCTATGATGCAGCGCATGCGTTTGGTGTGGAAGTAGATGGTGAAAGCGTGCTGAATGCAGGCGATATGAGTACCCTTAGTTTCCATGCTACCAAGGTTTATAACACCCTGGAAGGCGGAGCTCTCGTAATGCACGATGAGCAGACCAAAAAGCGTATCGACTACTTGAAGAATTTTGGTTTTGCAGGAGAGACTGAGGTGGTTGCCCCCGGTATCAATAGTAAGGTTGATGAGGTACGTAGTGCATATGGACTGTTGAATCTGAAGCAAGTGGATGCTGCTATTGCAGCACGTCAGAAAGTAGCTCAGAAGTATCGTGAAGCCTTGCGAAACGTTCCTGGTATTCGTTTCTTTGATGATATGCCAGGTGTTCGGCATAACTACAGTTATTTCCCCATCTTTATCAATGCAGAGGAGTATGGTAAGACTCGTGACCAACTTTATTTTGAGATGAGAGAACAGAATGTACTTGGCCGCAGATACTTCTATCCGTTGATAAGTACATTCAGTACCTATCGCGGATTACCGAGTGCTACACCTGAGAATCTTCCTGTTGCAACTAAGATTGCTAACGAAGTGATTTGCTTGCCTATGCACCACGTATTGACTGATGAGGATATTGAACGAGTGTTAAATTGCATCAAATAGTATGGCCGAAACATCTTTTTATACTGAAGTAGAACTTGCTAAGCTTGGTTTCAAATCTTATGGCAAGAATGTTTTAATAAGTCGGTATGCAAGATTTTATCATCCAGAGAGAATTTCTATAGGAGAAAATGTTCGCATAGATGATTTTTGTATATTATCAGCAGGAAGTGAAATATATATCGGAAATTATATTCATATTGCATGTTATACTTCAATATTAGGCGAAGGTCGGGTTGTGATAGATGATTTTTGTTCTATTTCTGGAAGAGTTTCAATATATTCTAGTTCGGATGATTATATGGGACTAGCTATGACTAATCCTATGGTCCCTTCTGAATTTACAAGAGTACAAAGTTTACCAGTTACTTTACACAAACATGTCATAATCGGATGTGGCTCTATCATTCTGCCAGGTGTAGAACTTGGTAAAGGCGTTTCGATAGGGGCAATGTCACTCGTTAAAGAAAGTTGTGAACCAGAGATGATATATTCGGGCAACCCATTACAAATAGTAGGTAAGAGAATTCAAAGATATCATAAATTAGAAGCAAAATTTTTAGAAACGATAAAAGAATAAATAGTATGGAAAAAAAAGTATTAGGCATTATTAATGAAATACGTGCCGCAAAGAGCCTTAAGCCTGTTGCTGAGTTGAAAGAAGAAACCCGCCTTCGCGAGGATCTTAGTCTTACATCATTTGACCTGGCAGAGCTCACTGTCAAGATTGAAGATGAGTTTGATATTGACATCTTCGAGGACGGGTTGGTATCAAGCATAGGAGAAATATACACTAAGCTTTCCAAGTAATGGTATTTCTTTACGACTCCGAAACATACACTTATGATGACCTTCTTAAGGCCATCAGTGGTAGTGGTATATACTATCCTTTTTACCGGACAAAGGAACTGTTTCCGTACTTTGCCAACCTTGTAAAGGCTTTGGCTGCAGGAATGCCTTTGACGCTGGTTGATTCAGATATCAACGCTTCTGAAATTGATGGTGTGAATGAGAGTGATATTAATGTTGAACACTCTTTTACGCCTAAATCCTATCAGAGTATGGATGAGGTTGTGGCAGCCTTGCAACAATCTAAATCTGAGATTACCATCTTTACTTCTGGCACAACAGGACAGCCTAAAAAAGTGGTGCATAGCATCTCTACCCTGACCCGTTCTGTAAGAATTGGAGACCGCTATAGAGGTCAGATTTGGGCATACGCCTATAATCCAACACACATGGCTGGTCTTCAGGTGTTCTTCCAGGCATTTGAGAACCAGAATACATTGGTAAACGTGTTTGGTAAAACTCGTGAAGTGGTATATCAACAGATTGCAGACAAGCAAATAACACATATTTCCGCTACACCTACTTTCTACCGCCTGCTCCTTCCGTTTGAGAAGAGTTATGACAGTGTGATACGCGTTACCCTGGGTGGCGAAAAGTCAGACCAACATCTTTATGATGCAATCCGCCTGATCTTCCCTAATGCGAAGATTAACAATGTATATGCTTCTACTGAAGCAGGATCTTTGTTTGCCGCAAAGGGTGATTGCTTCCAGATTCCCGGGACTATTCGTGATAAGTTCAAAGTGGTAGATGATGAGTTGCTGATTCACAAATCACTGTTAGGCTCTTCTGAGAGTTTTAAGTTTACGGATGATTTCTATCATTCTGGAGACTTGATTGAGTGGGTTGACAAGGAGAGTGGCTTGTTCCGCTTCAAGAGCCGTAAGAACGAGCTTATTAATGTGGGCGGCTATAAGGTGAACCCGGGTGAAGTAGAGGATGCCA
>Ga0256405_10005519_pt1 | contig 21699 bp, 13 predicted proteins | sample RumenRJG_02DNA_FD_189096 | JGI IMG/M metagenome (GOLD analysis project Ga0256405, IMG submission 189096) | Bovine rumen microbial communities from Lethbridge, Alberta, Canada - RJG_02 | ecosystem: Host-associated > Mammals > Digestive system > Stomach > Rumen | place: Canada: Alberta... | reverse complement strand
ATTGAATACAAAGACAGAAAAAGCTGTAATACTGATTTTTTCTTTTCTTGCTGCAATGATGCCTTTTCTGAATATAGGGAGTATAGAAGGAGAGATAACAGGTCATGCAGTCGTGGACATGTTCATAAGCGTCAACCGGGCTCTTAAGGGTAAGTCCCTTGTCATGACGATCCTGCTCTGTGCGCTGTATTGTCTGGGCGTCCGCAGATATGACAGAGACATGCCCCGAAGGGCAGTCTTTATGGTATTTTCCTTTCTGGTTTCTTTGGTGTGGCTTGCTGCTGAGAGTTTCCGCATCGATGATACACTTGGTTATCTTACTGCGGACACAGGGCAGATCCTGAAATCTCTGATCTATGTGATGGGGGCTGCGTATCTGATCTTTGAGATCCTGGCAGCCTTCTGCCATCTGATGGCGTTAGAGGACGGAAATATCCTGCGGACTGAAGGAAGCGGGGAGATAAGGGCAGCCGGACCTTTTCTGCGCACTTTCGTTGGAATTCTGGCAGTGTGGGCATTACCGGTATATGTCTGTTATCCGGGGTATATGTGCAATGATTCCTGGACACAGATGCTTCAGTACTGGGGATATAATGATTTTACATCGCATCATCCACCGGTCCATACAGTACTGCTCGGCCTCTTCAGCAGAGCCGGGAAAGCTTTGGGAAGCATGAACGGTGGACTGTATGCCTTTGTATTGTTTCAGACGATCATATTTGCCGCGGTTCTTGCATATACATATATATTGATGATCAGGATGCAAACGCCTGCATGGCTCATGACTTTATTCCTGCTGCTGGCCATTTTTGCCCCTCATTTTCAGAATTATGCATGTACGATCATTAAGGACAGTCTTTACTCGATCATGGTGCTTCTGTTTGTAGATGAACTCATCTGTGCGATACGGGATCCTGGGGATTTCATCAGCGGAAAGAGGCACTGGATATTGTCTTTCTTTTCTATTTTGGGCACAGCGCTCTTCAGGAACAATGGCAAACACATACTGTACCCCACGCTGGCACTGGCCGCAGTTTTTGTCTTGATTAAGCGCAAGGAACTCGGAAAGAGCGTTGTTGTGAGAATCCTGGTCCTGATCCTGGTCTCCGTTACTTTTGCCGGAATTCTGGAAAAGGGAGTGATCCGAGTCCATGATATTGAACCCGGAAGTATTGGGGAGGCACTCTCATTTCCTTTCCAGCAGACTGCCCGAACGGTAGTTGAGCACGGTGATGAGATCACGCAGGAAGAAAAGGAGGCAATCGACGCGGTTTTGGATTATAACAGCCTGGCGGAGAACTACAAACCACATCTTTCGGATCCTGTGAAAGCGACAATCAGGAAAGATGCAGACAGTAAAGCTCTTATAAGGTATCTTGTGACATGGTTCAGGATGTTCTTTAAATATCCGGCTGCATATGTGAAGGCCACAGTTAACCAGAATTATCTGCTTGTTTATCCCCGGGAGGAAAACAGGGCACTTTATGATGCTACGTTAAACTATGAGCCGGGAAGAGATGAACTCATGGTCACAGTCCTTAAGGAAACAGGCGTCAGCGAAGGAACAAGAAATCCTGTGCTCAAGGATCTTATATACAATCTGCAGTCTATATTGTATTCACTGCCTGCCGCCGGGCTTCTGCTTCATCATGCGAGTTATGTGATCATCCTGCTGGCAAGTATCATACTTGCCATTCAGAAGAAACTGTACAGGTATCTCATCATATCGCTTCCGGGACTTCTCAGCGTGGTCGTGATCATTCTGGCTCCGGTAATAAAGAGACACCCGAGGTACTCCTTCCCGATCATGTATACTTTGCCTGTCATGCTTGCTTATTTCATCTTTCTGCTTCATGACAGGCGGACCATAGACTCCGGGAACTGAGCGGCGTTAAACTGAGGGAGTCGATGCGCGAATCGATAAAACACTTGAATTTCACGTTATTTCAGTAGCATACTTGAAGCAGCGGTATAACCGAAAACTCTATGGGGGAGATATCTATGTTTAGCAATCTGAGCAAAAAAGAACGCGCCTGGGTACTGTATGATGTGGGAAATTCGGCCTTCACGATGCTGGCCTGTTCCCTGATCCCGATCTATTTCAAGGCTCTCGCGATCGGCGACGCACCGGGACAGATCACAGGCGACAAGGCAACTGCTTATTATTCTATCGCGATCTCGGTGGTAACCATCGTCGTGGCGATCCTCGGACCGATTTGCGGAGCTTTCGCCGACCACAAGAACCGCAAGAAGATCTTTTTCCAGACCGCCGTGGCGCTCGGCGTTGCAGGCTGCATCCTGAACGGCTTCGCGATGTCCTGGGTCATGTTCATCGTCATATTTGTCCTGACTAAGATCTTTTATCCATGTCGCTGACTTTCTATGACTCGATGCTCAACGACATCACGACGGAAGAGCGTATGGACGAGGTCTCTTCCTACGGCTACGCATGGGGATACATCGGTTCCTGCATTCCTTTCATAATTGCAATGGTGGCTTATATCCTGGGCGGCGGTCTGAGCGAAGATCTCATGGTGTTTTCGCCCATGGTCGCCAAGATCATAGGTTTCTCAGTGACCGGTATCTGGTGGCTCATTGTAACGTTACCTCTTCTGAAAGAATACAAGCAGATCAACTACGTTGAAGCGGAGAGGGGAGAGATATCTGCTGTATTTGGAAAGATCTACGGGACGCTCAGAAAGATCGCTACCCACGACAAGAAGGTGCTTTTCTTCCTGATCGCCTTCTTCCTCTATATCGACGGCGTAGGCACCATTATCGACAACTGCATCAATATCGGTACGGATCTGGGGCTTCCCACCGTCGGACAGGTCGTTTTCCTTCTGGCTACACAGGTCGTGGCTTTTGGCGGATCGCTTGTGTTTGCGCAGCTTTCCAAGAAATTTGACACTGTGCCGCTGATCCTGGCCTGTATCGTCGGATATTTCTGCGTCTGTATCTACGCGCTGACGCTGCACACACTGATCGATTTCGGCATTCTCGCGTTTGGCGTCGGGTGCTTCCAGGGATCGATCCAGTCCCTCTCAAGAAGTTATTTCTCCAAGATCATTCCTGCGGAGAACTCCGGAGAATACTTCGGCATCTACGATATTTTTGCCAAAGGAGCGTCTTTCCTTGGTTCTGCCGTCATCGCATGGGTCAAGCTTGCCGGCGGTACGATCAACATCGCGGTCGCTTCTCTGGCTGTCTTCTTCCTGCTGGGTTTCGTTTTCCTGAGACTCTCGGATAAGCAGCCGCTGGCAAAATAATAATGAATAAAAAAGAAGCAGCAGGTGACTTGTCACCTGCTGTTTTTTACTGTCCGCACATTCGGTCGAACTGGGCTATCACATCGGCAAAATATTGCTTTCTCTCTTTTGACGCCGCGTTGAAGAGTTCGTGTTTGGCATTTTCATAACGTATAAGTCTGGCCTGGGGAACTCTCTTCATGAATTCACTGAAGCCGGCCGCATCCACCAGTGTGTCGATTCCCGACTGCATCAGCGTGACGGGGATCTTTATTCTGTGCGCGCGTTTCATAATAAGTCCGGTCACATCGACCGCCGCCATCACCCAGCCAAAGGATGGAGCGGAAGTGCGATAATGGGAGTCGAAAATACGCTGCCTGAAAAAGTACATGTAGCGCGCCTTCGAGAGCGTACTGCTATTTGGAAACTCGGGCTCGGGATCAAAGTGATGCTGTCCGAAGCACAGCTTTTTCTGACTGCGGGTCATCTTCATGTAGGTCCGCAAAGCTTCAATCCTGCGGGGAGTCATTTTCCCGGTATGGAGTTTGAGCATAGGAGAAGTGAGGACAGCTCCGCTAAAAGTCTTTGGATAGGTTCCGAGGAAGAGAGCGCCGACAGCGCCTCCCATAGAGTGGGCCAGCAGGAGACGGGAAAGCTTTCCGGAAGCGGGCATCACTACCCGGTCCATAAATTCACGCAGGTCCTTCACATAGGTGTCAAAGGTGTCGATGTGGACTACATCATATTCTGGAAGTTTTCCGCCGGAATAACCGTGGCAGCGCTGCTCGAGAAAGAAGATCGTATAGCCTGCCTGCCACAGGTACCAGGCAAATTCGTGGTATTTGCCCCAGAACCCGCAATAGCCGTGCAGTATGACTACAACCGCTTTGGGATTCGGGTGTTCCGCGTAATAGTAGTTGAGTTTGATCCCGTCCCGTGTAGTGATTTTACCGTTCTTTACATGCTGCTCCCGCCAGAGCCGGTTTTGAGTCTCCATTACGGGAATATAATCCTTTTCTCCAAGGAAATGAATCTTGTGTTCGATCATGATTCTGCCTCGTACAGTTCTCTGGCTTTTGCCGGATAATTAGTGATGACCGCATTTACGCCGTACTCCCTGCAGGCCCGAAGTTCGGCGGCGGAGTTGACGGTCCAGACATTGACGTCGAGACCGTATTTGCGGCTGTCCTCCATGAAATCAGGATACTGGAGATTGTAGAAAGCGGGGTGCAAAGCGTCCGCGCCAAGTCTGTGTCCGTAACCGGGCATGTCAATGGGACCGTCTCCGTAGAGAAGGCCTGTCTTCGCTTCGGGATCCAGCTCTTTGATCCTGCGTACCGTATAGTGATTGAAGGAAGAGTAGATAACACGGTCTTCCCAGTGCTTGCGCTTTGTAAGTTCCAGGATCTTTTCCTCGATCTTCTCATAAAAGACGATGCCGGTCTTGATCTCGATGTTGATCAGCAGCCCGGTGGGCTCAAGAAGATCGAAAACCTCTTCCATTGTCGGGATCTTTACGCCCTCGTAAGCTGAGTTTCCGTTACTGAAATCCAGCCTGCGGAGCTCCTCGAAAGTAAAGTCTTTGAGCCAGCCTTTGCCGCTGCTTGTGCGGTCAATGGCCTCGTCGTGGCAGACCACGATCTCGCCGTCTTTGGTCATCTGGATGTCCAGTTCGACACCGTCGGCGCCCATGTCGGCTGCCATTTTAAAAGCGGGAAGTGTATTTTCAGGGGCGTACCCGCTGGCTCCCCGATGCCCCCAGATCAGGGGATATTTTGATGTATTCATAATGCATGCCTTTCCAAGTTGTGAGCATTTGTGTTATATAAATACTTTACTTCTTTTCGGGGATGAGTCAAGGAGGGGAATGCCCGGGCTCATATGTAAGAAAATCAGAAAAACTGCGTTCTGTTATTATGACAGGCAGAGGAAACATGTGAACCGCAGGCAGCGGATCTGTAAACATGTTCACTTTACACATGTTATCTTCGCGTGCTACACTGTGTGTGGCGCTGAGGACAGCGAATTTTAAGGAGGATTTAAAATGAATATCATTATTGGAATTATTGTCGGCGGAATCGCAGGCTGGCTTGCAGGTCAGATCATGGGAAGCAGATTTTCCGTACTGGGGAATATCATCATCGGCGTAGTCGGCGGATTCGTCGGCAGCACTGTACTGAGGTTCGTAGGGATCTACAGTTACGGCACGATCGGAAACATCATTGTCGCGGTGATCGGCGCGTGCATCTGCATTGCCGTCATGAGAATGATCAAGTAAAAAAGGAAATTGCAAGTTGTAATGAGTCAGGCGGAATAGTCCACCTGGCTCAATTTACTTTTGGGGGATAATAGTTCATAATAGTTGAAGCATTGCGCAGACGGCGCCTCCGGGCGTCTGATCACACTGTAAGGGGGTACTATGAAATACCGCATTGACCAGAACAACTATCATACTTTTTCTACTTACGAAATCAACAAAATGCCCGGCAGGAGCTATTTTATCCCTTATCCGGACAGGGCTTCAGCTGATGCCGTGACGCCTAAGGAGAAGAGATATTCTTCTTCCAAGGTTGTGTGCCTGAACGGAAGCTGGGATTTCAAATTCTATGAAAGACCGGCGGAGGTGCCGGAGATACTGGATACGGAAAAAACGGCTTTCGATACCATCGATGTTCCCGCCTGCTGGCAGTTCAGGGGTTACGATAAGCCGTTCTATATCAATATCCGCTATCAGTTTCCTTTCAAACCGCCGGTGATCCCCACGACCGATAAGGTTGGGAGAGTCTTCTCCTGGGTGGGCGTAGACCAGAAGGTCTCGCCGCGCTATAAGGATCCGGGCGAGGAGTACAATTTTGTCGGTATTTACCGCAGGGATCTTGAGATCGATGACCCTGGCAAGAACTACGTGATCTCTTTCCTCGGAGTTGCCAGCTGCATGGATCTCTATGTCAACGGCCGCTTTGTCGGCTATTCCGAGGGCGCTCATAATACCGCGGAGTTCGACCTCAGCGGAATGCTCAGCGCCGGGACCAACGAGCTCGTGGTCGTGGTGCACCGCTGGTGCAACGGAACTTATCTTGAGGACCAGGATATGTTCCGCAACAACGGTATTTTCCGCGATGTACTGCTCAGGATCTCCGACGACAGCGATATCTGTGAGATCGACGCGCATACGGAGAAGACCGGAGATACCTACAGCCTCAAACTCAGTGCCAAAACATTGAAACCCGCCGATATCACCTTCACGATTGAGGGACACGGAATTTCCCGCAGCAAGACTGCCAAGGCAGCCGAGTGTATGGTCTCTGTGACTTTCGAGGATCTGGAAGTGACAGAGTGGAACGCGGAAGAGCCCGTTCTCTATAACATCTACTACGAGACAGAGAGCTGCTGCGTGAAGGAGAAGATTGGATTCAAAACCGTTGCGATAGAGGGCGATCTATTCCTTGTAAACGGCAGAAAGATCAAGTTCCACGGAGTAAACCATCACGACACAAGCTGTACAAACGGCTACACAATGACGCCTGATGAGATCGAGAGAGATGTCAGGATCTGCAAGGATTTCAATATCGACATGATCCGCACGTCCCACTATCCTCCTGATCCGCTGCTTTTAGAGCTCGCTGACGAATACGGTCTCTATATCGTGGACGAGAACGACCTGGAGACCCACGGGACATTTGCGATGCAGCTTCCCGCGACCTACAATACCATCAGCCATGACCGCAAATGGGAGTCTCACTACATCGACCGGATCAGCCGTCTCTACCAGCGAGATAAGATCCACAGCAACACATCGATCGTGATGTGGAGTCTCGGAAATGAGGCGGGCGGCTATCACAATACAGACGCGATGTACGACTACCTGAAGCTTCGCTCGGATCTGCCCGTACACTACGAGAGCGCCATCCACTGCAAGAGGATCGCTTATGATGTCGGCAGCGAGATGTACCCTTCCGTAAAGATGGTCCATGACGCCGGCGAGCACTGCCGCAAGCAGAAGCAGCTCAACGACAGGCCCTATTTCATGTGCGAATACGCGCACGCCATGGGAGTGGGACCCGGCAATACCGAAGCCTACTGGGAAGAGATCTATAAATACGACAACCTGATCGGCGGCTGCGTGTGGGAGATGGTCGATCACGCGGTTCTCCACGAGGACGGCAGCTACACCTACGGAGGAGACCACGGCGAGTGGAGCCACGACGGCAATTTCTGTGTGGACGGCCTTTTCTATCCCGACAGGACTCCTTCCGCCGGCGCGAAGATTATCAGATTCATCTATCGCCCGATCAGGGTCAGACATATATCGGGAAGCACTTTCGAGGTGTTCAACACAACAGCTTTTTCGGAGGGCAGCCGCTATCAACTGACATTTACCTGGAACGACGGCAGCGTGACCGTGATCACGCCCGACGCCGGACCGCTTCAGAAGTCTGTTGTTATAGTACCCGAGCCGGAGGCTGTAGAGGGAAATCTCTCTGTCATCGTGAGCGCTAAGGACCTTCGAACCGGCAAAATAGTGTCGGAGGAACAGATCGTGATCAGACAGTGCGTCCCGGGCGAAGAAGGAGGCCATCTGCTTCCCGAAGAATGTACTTTCCCGAACGGACATTTTGTACTGGAACTGCCGGGCGGGGAAAAGCTCAGAAGCAACTCGGAATATACGATCCTCTACCGCGCGCCTACCGATAATGACACGGACCTGAAGTTCAGCAATTCGATGGAACCCTATATGCACCAGGAGGAGACTGTGATCTCGTGCAGCAGGATCCTCAACGGGTACCGCGTCGAAAGCGAACTGGTCAATAAGAGCGGCAAGTTCAATGTGATCGACAGCTACGAAGGCACAGAGGATGGGATTCTGGTCACCAGCACGCTCCATTGTGTCTCCGGCGGTGATATTGTTCCCCGCTTCGGCAAAACTTTCCGCCTGGATTCAGTTTTTGACGACGTCAGGTACACCGGAAGATGCGGGGAGAGCTACTGCGACATGAAAGACCAGTTCCCGATCCGCACTGTGGAGTGCAAAGTGGCTGATATGACAGAACCCAATATCCGCCCCCAGGAGAGCGGAAACCGCTGCGACTGCACAGAGGCCAGTGTGAGCAGCGGAAAGGTGACAGTCACTTTCAAGGCTGTGGACAAGCCCTTTGAGCTTGGTATCAAGCCTTATTCCGACTGGTCTCTCTGCAGGATGAAACACCGCGAAGATGAAAAGCGTACCGGCACTTATGTGACGATCCAGGCTTTCCAGCAGGGCATCGGCACAGGAGCCTGCGGACCCGGAGTAATGCCTGAATATCAGTACAGTGCTAAGAAAGATTACACTCTGAAATTCCTGATCCGCGTGAATAAAGACTGAGGCAGGCCGGAGACGGAAGCGTTAATAGACGGCGAATCTCTTGACAACACCCGGAAAAGTGCCTAAAATAGCGTTTGTTACGGTTTATAAAGGAGTACTTTTAAATCTGACAGGCGGACGCTGAACATGTGTCAGTAGCAGGCCGATCCCGTACACCGACAGAGAACCCGTTCACCGGCTGAGAGACGGGGGTGCGCGCGGCGCTGTGAATTTCAGCATGGGAGTCCTTCGCGAGGCGCTTTAATAAAAACGGCGATAAGCGGATGCCGCTGCGGCAGCGACAAGCAGCGAACAATGAGAGCAGATGGCAGAAAGCCGTCTGAACGTGGGTGGTACCGCGGGAATTTGTCCTTTCTCGTCCCATATTCGGTTTCATAAACAGAAGCCGGATATGGGACTTTGTATTTGCACAATAATATTTATAAAAAAGGAGAAGCTATGAGCAGGTTTGATGAGATCCGGGAGAAATTTCTGGAAGAAGCCAAAGGCCGCACTGACTCCCGCAGCATCTATGAGCTTCGCAAGAAGTATCTGGACCGCAAAGCGGGCGAAGTGAATGCGCTGATGAAGGAGATGCGCAACATTCCCAAGGATGAGAAGGCCGATTTCGGTAAGAACGTGAACCTTCTCAAGGACTGGGTGCTTGAGAATCTTACCAAAATGGAAGAGAAGGCCAGAGAGGCCGAGCTGCAGCGCCGCTACGAGAGCGAGAAGATCGACGTGACGATCCCTGCGGATAAGGATCCCCGCGGTAATCTTCACCCCATCACGCAGATGAAGAACCAGATGGTCAATATTTTCGCGGGAATGGGATTTGAGATCTATGAAGGTTCGGAGATCGAAAATGATTACTACAACTTCACAGCTCTGAACACCCCCATGGATCATCCGGCAAGAGACATGCAGGATACTTTCTACCTGTCTCCCGAGTATCTGCTCAGGACCCAGACTTCCGCAGGACAGATCCACGTGATGGAGGCCAAGAAGCCCCCGATCAAGATCCTGTCCCCCGGCAAGGTTTTCCGCTCCGATGACGACGCCACTCATTCCCCGATGTTCAGCCAGATGGAAGGCCTTGTAGTTGACAAGGGCATCACTCTCTGCGACCTTCAGGGAATGCTGGACGAGTTCGTGCAGCAGGTATACGGCGAGGGAACGCGCACAAGACTGCGCCCTTCCTTCTTCCCCTTCACAGAGCCCAGCGTAGAAGTTGACTGCAGCTGCTTCGCATGCGGCGGCAAGGGATGCAAACTCTGCAAGGGCACCGGCTGGATCGAGATCCTCGGCGCAGGCGTTGTAAACAACAAGGTCCTTGAGAACTGCGGAATCGATCCCAACGAGTACAGCGGATTCGCTTTCGGTATCGGTATCGAGCGCGCTGCTATGCTCAAGTACGGCATCAACAACATCAAGCTCCTGTTCGAGTCCGACCTTCGCGTCCTTGAGCAGATCAACGATGCCTGACGCGGGGAAAGGAGGATATAGATCATGATCGCACCACTTAGCTGGTTAAAAGAATACGTTGATATCGACTGCACTCCCCAGGAGCTGCAGGACAAGCTTTTCTCCTGTGGATTTGAGGTAGAAGAACTCCATGAAGTGGGAGAGGATATCTCAGGGGTCGTCGTAGGCCTGGTTGAGACCTGTGAGGCTATTCCGGACACACATCTGCACGTCTGCACCGTAAACTGCGGTGAGCACGGCACTTTCCAGATCTGCTGCGGCGCGGATAACGTCGAGGCAGGAAAGAAGTTTCCCACAGCGCTGGTCGGCGCGACTGTATACGCCACGAGCCGTGACCACACTACAGTTGAAGGAACTATGATCATCAAGAAGGGCAAGCTTCGCGGATTTGAGTCCCATGGCATGCTCTGCTCGGGAGTTGAACTTGGCGTCAGCGAAGATATGTATCCCGGCGCGGGCTACAACGGACTGCTCGTCCTTCCCGATGAAGCAGAGGTCGGAGCGGACGTAAAGCCGATCCTTGGTCTTGACGACTGGCTTTTCGATATTGCCATCACGGCTAACCGCCCTGACTGCCAGAGCATCTTCGGCATCGCGCGCGAAGTCGCCGCTGTACTGGAGAAGCCTCTCAGGATGCCTGCTCTCGACTATACAGAGACAGACGTCAGACTTGAAAACTTTGACATTACCGTAGAAGCTCCGCAGCTGTGCCCCCGCTATATCGGCCACTATGTCTATGATGTCAAAATAGCTCCTTCCCCCGCCTGGATGCGCCGCCGTCTGGCACTCGTCGGAATGAACGCTATTTCAAATATGGTTGATATCACCAACTATATTTTGACAGAGCTCGGACAGCCCATGCACGCGTTTGACTATGCGTATCTGCGCGGCAACGGCATCAATGTCCGCACCGCGAAGGACGGAGAGAAGATCGTCACTCTTGATGAGCAGGAGTTGACACTGAACAGTTCCAACCTGGTCATCTGCGACGGTGAGCGCCCGATCGCACTGGCAGGCGTTATGGGAGGTCTCAATTCCGAGATCCTTCCCACTACGGAAGCGGTTATGTTCGAGTCCGCGAAGTTCGCACGCGACAACATCCGCCGCACTTCCAGAAGCGTCGGCAAGCGCACAGACGCGAGCGCCCGCTATGAGAAGGGCGTCGACGAGTACGCGACCGTTATGGCTATGAAGCGCGCCCTGCACCTGGTTGAGGAGCTCGGCTGCGGCAAGGTTTCCTCCACTCACTTCGACGTGAACACAGGAAACAGCGTAGAGTCCCGTGAGATGACCGTCGAGATCGATAAGATCAGCGGCGTTCTTGGAATTACGGTTCCGGATGAGGACATCGTCCGCATCATGAACAACCTCGACATGAAGCCTGAGATCAGTGAGAAAGACGGCAGGCGCATGCTGACCCTTCAGGTCCCGGCATACCGCGACGACATGGAAGGATATCAGGACGTCGCTGAAGAAGTCATCCGCCTGTATGGCTATGACAAGCTGGTTCCCACATTCCTCAAGAAGGCGGAGGTCACCACCGGCGGCTGGAACCCTGTTCAGCGCCGTGAGATGCGCATTAAGGAAGCTCTGTGCGGACTCGGCGCTTACGAGTGCATGCACTATTCCTTCTTCTCACCTTCCGATCTGGACCTTCTGCGTTATCCCGCGGACGCTCCGGAGCGCAATGCCATCCGCATTATGAACCCCATTAGCGAGGAACTGTCCCTGATGCGCACCACGCTGACGGCTTCCATGCTCCATGCAGTCGTGCGCAACCAGAAGAACGGCCGCCTCGACGGCAGACTCTTTGAGATCGCGAAAGTCTTCGTGCCCAAGGCGCTTCCTCTTACCGAGTATCCGGATGAGAGAGATCACCTGGTTGTCGCTTTCTGGGGAAAAGGAGAGGATTTCTTCACTGTAAAGGGCGCTGCTGAGACAGTAGCGGATACGCTGCATGTGAAATTTGCATACAAGGCTGCAACCCGAAGCTTCACACATCCCTACCAGACCGCTGATGTGATCTGCGAAGGTCAGACTGTAGGATATATAGGCACTCTTGCATACGACATCGCTGAAGCCGAGAGCATGCGCACAAACCTCTATCTGATGGAGTTGGATCTGGCTGCTCTGTATCCGCTGTGCGGAAATACACCGGCCTTTGAACCCCTGCCGAAGTTCCTGGATGTCTCCCGTGACCTCGCGCTTGTCATGGACAAGAACATCACCTGCGCGCAGGTTGAGGATCAGATCAGGGCAGCCTGCAAGTACGTCCGCGACATCAGACTCTTCGACGTATACGAAGGCGTTCCTATTCCGCCCACTATGAAGAGCATGGCCTTCACCCTCACTTTCAGGGCTGGCGAAGAGGAATTCACTTCAGAAGATCTTGACAGATATGTGGCCAAGATCCTCAAGAAGCTGGATGCAGTGCTCGGAATCACACTCAGAGCATAATCATTGTAATAATAAAAAGCCGCAGTACCGGGATCGTCCGGTGCTGCGGCTTTATTTGATTCAGTATCTGTTTGCCATCCATGCTTTGATATCATCGATGACTTTGGCGTATGCTGTCTCCTGCAGAAGGGAGTGGCGAAGGCTGGGATAGACAATGGAAGTGACATCTCTATAGCCTGCATCACGAAGAAGCTGCGCCTGGGTATCGCCGTAAGTTCCGTTTGCTGCGGTAACATCGTCGCCTCCCGTTAGGAAAAGGACCGGCGTATCTGTGAGGGGCGGATTTGTGTTCTCCAGCGTCTCATTAACGGCCAGATCAGCCTGCATGACGACAAAATCCCTGAAGAAGCGGTTGGTGTAGGATGGACTTTCATAAGGCAGATCGGCAAGCCATTTGCGCCTTTCGGCATCGGAAGTGATAAATCCGAGAGAGCTTCTGTCCGAGGCAAAGGGTGCGTTCAGACGACCGAAGACCAAGGGGAAAATCATCACGTTTACAGAGTTTTCACCATGAAGAAGAATATCTCTGTCTGTGATGGCAAGCAGTTCCTCCATTCTCTCCGGAGCGATAACAGCGTGGGAGGGACCAGTATACATAATACCGTCCCACTGCGCCATCTTTTCATAGATCGCGATCTGCGAGACAGTGGTACCGAGACTGTGGGCAAACAGGACAACGGGAAGTCCGGGGAAGGACCTGCGAAGGATCGCGCAGAAGGACGAGCCATCTTTTGCATAATTTCGAAAAAGGTTTCCCTCTCCGTATTCAGCCTGGGTCCTGCCATGTTTCCTGTACTCATGCAGAGCGACTGTGTATCCGGCCTTTACCATTTCAGGAGCAAAAATCTCATAATAATCGGCGACTTCCGCAAGACCTGTCATGATCTGGATCACAGCGCGGGGACTCCCCGCTTCCCAGACTTTGTACCATATTTTCTCACCGTCAAAAGATGTAAATTCCATTTTGTGTCCTCCCGGTGTGTAAGCTTACTCGGCATTTGGACGCGTCAGTTCCTGCTGCAAAACTAATTATGGACCAGAGAGTCTCCAAATCGCAACAGGAAAACGGTTCCGCTCCCATTAAAAGTCGATTATAATCAATAAAGTACAGAAAAACAGAAACTGAAGATCCGGGATAAATGGATTTGAGAAAAGAGGACAGGAGCAGCAATATGGATCAGAACAAAAAGGTTACAACCCTATATCTGGTGCGCCATGGCACCACAGCCTGGAATCAGGCGCTTCGCTATCAGGGACAGACAGATAATCCGCTCGATGAGATAGGAGAGAGACAGGGAGCCTGTCTTGAGGAATACTTCAAGGATATTCATGTTGATCTGGGGGTGACCAGCCCGCTGCAGCGCGCTGTCAAAACATTGGAATACAGTCTTGCGACCCAGGATCATGAGGTCCCCGTTCTGGTAGAGCCCGGTATTATGGAGATCAATTTCGGCCTCATAGACGGCTGGACCAAAGAGGAGATTGAAGCGAAGTATCCCGAGTTCTACAGAATGTATGTGCTTAATGAGGACAGAGGCCACGCCAGAGCGCCGGGCGGAGAGACGATGATCGAAGTCTACGAGCGCGTGAGCGAAGCGATCATGAGGATCGTGAGGGAGCACAGGGGAGAGACTATTGTGATCGCCTCCCACGGCACGGCGATCCAGACTTTCCTCAACTATGCCGAAGGCATCCCGGCGGATAAGATGGGCCGTTATCTGCTGTATAACGTCAGTGTCTGCTGCGTTACGGTAGACGAAGAGGACCACACAACACTGAAATTTGTGGATGATAAACATCATGTGCCGAAGGAGCTTCAGTTTTCCTACAGTTCAATCCCGTCAAAATAAAGAATACCGAACAGAAAAAAACTCCGGACCGCTTGTGCGGGTCCGGAGGTTTTTTATTACATTTCTTCGTTTTCAGGCTCTTCAACGGGAGCGCTCTCTTCTTCGGTAGAACTGTCGGAAGCGTCCTCGCGAGGAGCGGTAATAGTAGCGTGATCTTCGGGATAGTAGGTGATTCCGTCGATATCGAAATCATCTCTGTCGTCGCGGATGATGAAGATCATGGTGCGGCCCTGGTTTACAGTGACTTCGTTTCCGTTGTCATCGTAGAACAGTGTGGGCTCATAGTCGTCTTCTTTGTTCCATGTGACATGGATCATCTTGCCGTTTGTGATGTAGAATCCGTCGTAACCGGGATCCTCGATCCTGAACCAGAGGTATCCGTGTGTGCCGTCTTCCCACTCGCGGGAGTCGTTGTTCGCATATACCCATTCAGCGCGCTGAATGAAGATGTTGGTGAACGCCATCTGCTCGCCTGTGACCGCGTCGCACTGGTCGTTGCCGTACAGAGTCTTGTAATAGAGATGATCATTTTCGTCGTAGTAAAGCGCGGACTGAGTGACAGGGAAGGATCCCGCCATATCTACTTCTGTCGCGTTTACAGCATCCGGATACTGGGAGAGATCATTGATCTGTCCATCCTTTGCGAAAGTGAAATGCTTGTCGTGATAATACTCTTCACGGTGCTCTTTCTCGAATCCGGCTTCTTCGATAGCGTTAAGGATGTGATCGGCATCCGTGTAGGCTGTGTGCTCGATCGCGACGCCGTCGTGAGGAATGCGGTAGAAAGCTCCGTAATCCGGTCCCATGGACGGATGTCCGGTACCGTTGATGTTATCTACATCCTCGCGGGAGAGTATTTCTCCGGTGTAGTCGGAAGGACCGCCGAAATGAATGATGATCGGATCCCACTCAAGAGCTTCGTAGACAAAATAGGAACGGATACTGCGGACGTTGCCGATCCTGTCAAGATCCTGCCAATCCTGCATGATACCCATCTGGCGGCTCATGTTGCCTTCTTCCATGATCTCATAGAATACATCGACTCTGTCGAGACCATACTGGGGCTGCGCCTGTTTATTGATGGGGAACATGAAAGCCAGAGGGCGCTGTTTGAGAAGCTCCTCATCCATGACCTTTCCGGTCAGAGGGCTTCTGGGGAGCTCGGGCTCGGGTTCAGGTTCGGGCACCGGTTCCGGTACAGGTTCGGGTTCAGGCTTAGAGATCGCTTCGGTTGCTGCCTGGACGACTGTTGTGTCTGCTGCCGCAGTTTCCTCTGCCTTCTTTTCTGTTTCAACTGTAGTTTCTTCCTGCTGAGTCTGAGCGGAGGTTGAACCGCCGCAGCCGGTAAGAACTGTGGACAATGCCAGTGTGGCGACCGTCAGAACACAAAGACTTCTTTTACGCATAAAAGTCCTCCTGATATTATTCTTGTTTTATTTGTTCAGCCAAAAGATAAGCATATGCATATTCTAACCCATAGCGTAAAAAAATGCAATAGTTTGTAATATTTATGTAACAAGGACAAGGAAAGCACGTCACTTAATATATATGGGGATGTGGTATAATACAGGTGTATGTTATTTTGACAGAATATCCGGATACTGAAGAGGTGACGCACTATGAAGAAGAGAAAGATATCTGCATTGCTTATTTGCCTGATTCTGACGTTCAACGCCTGCACCGGCAGCGGACCATCCTCCGCGACGGTGAGCAGCACGGGGGCGACATCAGCAGAAACGGAGACGGTAGCTCAGATCCCGGAGCAGAATAAAAAGCCGGAGCTTGTGATAATGGGCGAAGAGGCCCAGGATTACAGCCGCGCTGTGCAGGCAAAAAAGACAGAGCAGACCAATGTCAGGAGCGGAGCGCTCTATGCGGCAAAAGACGGACCGAAAGCTCTGGCTAAAGATTTCACGGTCATGGTCTACATCGTCGGCTCCAATCTTGAGAGCCGTTACGGCGCTGCCACAAACGACATGAAGGAGATGATCGGAGCTGATCTTGATTTCACGAGGAACAATCTCCTTGTCTATACCGGCGGCAGCAAGAGATGGACCAGCGCTATATCAAATACATGCAACAGCGTCATCAATATGGAAAACGGTGAGCAGCTGGAGGTGACGGCGCAGACATCGGAGACAGCGGACATGGGCGCAGCGGGCACGCTGGCTGAATTTATCAATTACTGTACGGCCCATTACCCGGCAAAGCACTACGGACTTGTGCTGTGGGATCACGGCGCGGGTCCCCTGTGGGGCTACGGGAGTGATGAGCTGTTCGGAAATGACAGTCTGCTTCTGGAGGAACTGAAAGGCGCGATGGACCAGACACAGTTTAACGGTGATTCCAAACTTGACTTCGTTGGTTTCGACGCCTGTCTGATGGGGTCCGTTGAGAGCGCAAGGCTCTGGAAGGATTACGCTCAGTACATGGTCGGCTCGGAGGAACTGGAGTCCGGACGCGGGTGGGACTACAGTTTCCTCAATACTCTCAATGGGACGGACGACGCCAGAACGATCGTGAGCGCGATCGTTGAGGCTTATGGAAAGTATTATGAAAACAACAAGTCGGAGTTCTTCAACCCCGATGTGACTCTGGCGGCAATGGACCTGAGCAAAACGGATCAGCTCATCGAGAGCGCGAACACACTTTTTGTGGCGATGAAGAGCGGGATCGAACAGGGAAATTACCCTGAGATCAACCAGGCGAGAGCGAAGACGAAGGCTTTCGGCCTTGGAGCTGCCAGCGGCAAAGAGGACGCCTATGACCTTCTTGATCTGAAAAATCTCGCTGAGAACGTCACGGAGCTGTATCCCGAGGAGAGCCGCGGGATCCTTGAGGCGATCGATGAAATGGTGGTGCGAAGTACATCCAATGTCAGCGGCGCGAACGGCGTCTCCATCTATCTTCCCGGCGACAATCCCGACCTTTACGGCGTATCCGGAGAACTGTATTCTGAAGAGACCTCGCTGTCCCCTGAGTATTCGGCTTTTGTCACCGCCTATATGGACAGCTGGATTGCAGGGTCAAATACTGACTGGACTCTCCCTGAGATCATGCGCGAGGGAGATGAGCTGACGCTGCAGCTCACCGACGAGCAGGTGAGAAATGCCTCCCAGGCTTTCTATACAGTGCTGCAGAGGAACAGCTTCGGTGATTACGCGATCACTACGGCTAATATCGCTATAGAACCTGATGAGAACAATGTTTTGCACATTCCGGCAGACCCGATGCTCCTGAACGTCGCAACAGACATGGAGGAAGCGCCGGCTCCTCTTACATGCCTGCAGTCGCAGAGCAACAACGGAGAGTCTGTTTACAGAACTCTCAGCTGTTACCTCACGTCCGGACATGAGTTCATGGACGTTGACTGGGACAAAGATGAAGAAGTTGTTATCACCGCGAAAAATATTGCGGGTGAGACGGAGACCTCTGTCCTCGATATCACTTCCGCTTCCGGCAGCGCCTGGGCGGGAGGCAAGGCGTCTATTGACGTCTCCAACTATGAATCTCTTATAAACGCGGGGAGCATTTCCTATAATCCCCGACGCGATGAAAATGGCAATATGAAGCCGTTTTTCGAATGGAAATCCTCGGGATATGAAATGTACCCGCTGTGCCTGGATCACGGTTTCAGGCTGGAAATGAAGCCGGCCTCCGGCTTTGACAAGGATTTCATCTGCCAGGTTACGATTAAGGACATTAACGGCAGAGTCCACGGATCGGAGTATATCGATCTGGAACTGGATCACGACAGGGAATATGAAGAGGTCAGTACGGAAAACGGAACCCTGTACGCCGAAGTCCGGGGAGAAGAGGCAGTGATAACCGGCTACGAGGGAGAAGACACAGAGATCACAGTTCCTTCCGAGATCGCCGGCAAAAAAGTGACGGAGATCGGTGACGAAGCCTTATCAGGGCTGAGCGGGTGCAGGAAGATCACGCTTCCCGAGGGAATCAGAACGATCGGAATATCGGCTTTTCGTGGCAGCGGTATCGAATCGGTCGAGATCCCTGAGAGCGTGGAGACGATAAAGAGAGCCGCGTTTTCAAGAACGAAACTGACGTCGGTAACACTTCCCAAGGGGCTTTCATACATAGGCACCATTCCGTTCGCTGATTGCGAAAACCTTGCGGAGATATCGATCTGTGAGTGCAATGAAAACTATAAGACGGTGGACGGCGTCCTGTACACCAAGGACGGAAAGACACTTATTCAATATCCCGGCGCGAAGAGCGGTGAATACAAGGTGGAGAACGGAACGGAGACGATCGCCTACGGATCCTTTGCGGGATCGCTTATTGAGAGCGCGGTCCTGCCGGAATCTCTTAAGAGTATAGAGAACATGGCTTTCTTCGAATGCGATGGCCTTTCCTCTTTCAATCTTCCCGACAGTCTTGAGTCAGTCGGAGATTCCGCTTTCGGGGAATATATGCTGTTCAGGTTCGGGGAGGAAGAAAATCCGCTCATTGAGTCGATGCGCGTCGGACCAAACGTGCGGCATATAGGAAAAGAAGCCTTCAGCATGATGAACATCGCGGCCTTTGAGGTGGATGAGAACAATCCCTATTTTGCCTCGTCGGGAGGTTTCATCACGAGCAAGGCCAAGGATATGATAATTGAGGTGCCGCAGGGGCTGGGCAAAATTGTCATGATCCCTGATGGAATCACTACTTTACAGGATTATCTCCTCAAGTACTGCGAAGACGCCGCGGATATTGTGATCCCGGACAGCGTTTTCCGCTTCGGGAAATACGTCTTCCCATACGAGCTCGGAGAAAAAGACGAGAACGGGCAGTATCAGTACATCTACGACGTCAAACTGCACTGCTCAGAGGGCTCTGCCGCAGAATCTTATGCAAAACAGTTTGAGATCGCCTATGACGACGTGGTGGATCCGGAGAACCTTGTCTATGAGACTGTGACGGAGGAGATGGCCGGTACGGATGGCGCGGAACCCGCGACACTGACATGGCATGTCTTTAAAGATCACGCGGAACTGGTCGCCTGCAGCGGAAATGACAAAGGAACACTCACGATCCCGTCTGAGTTCAGAGAACTGCCCGTGACAGCGATACGCAGCGAGAAATCCCTGTACAATAACTGCTTCTATTCCAAAGTCGTCATTCCGGACAGCGTGAGCACGATTGAGAGCAAGTTCTTCTCTGACTTCTACATGCTGAAGGAACTGGAGACCGGCGCCGGCAATAAGAACTATAAATGTGTGGACGGCGTCCTGTTTGACGCTAAGGGGGAGACCCTTATACTCTATCCGAAACAGAAGGAAGACGCGGAATATACTGTCCCCGGCAAAACAGTGACGATCGGGGAAAACGCCTTTTACCTCAATACGTTGCTGACGAAAGTCACGCTGCCCAAGTCCCTGAGGACGATCGGAAAGAGCGCGTTCGGAAGCTGCTCATCACTGTCTGATGTGGAATTTGCCAAGGGTCTCAAAGAGATCGGAGCCAGGGCCTTCAACAACTGTCCTCTAAAGGATGTGAAACTTCCTTCCTCTGTTACCTCGATCGGCTCGTCAGCCTTTACGCCGGGCGAAGGGTTTGGAAAGATCGAGCTTCCGGATAAACTGGAGAAAATGGGTTACTCTGCTTTCACCGCCAGGTACGGCGAGCCGTTCACACAGGATGTGATCCTCATTCCGGCAAATCTTGTCATCACGGAAAAATTCCTCGACAATATCCTTTTCGAGAGGTTTGAGGTTAATGAAAAGAGTGAGAAGTATATGGCGGCTGACGGGCTTTTGATGAGCAAAGACGGCAGGACGCTTGTAGCTGTTCCCACCCTCGCTGAAGGAGATCTGGTCGTTCCCGACGGAACCCTGTATATTGAGTATTCGGCCCTTGACGGTTGTGACAAGGTGACGGACATTTATCTTCCGGATTCCATTCTGAATATCGGAAATATCGGAGCTAAGGATTACGAGACCGGAGAGTACAGATTTGTCGTTCACTGCAACGCAGGTACCGAGGTCCAGAGGCGTCTGGACGCGAGGGGGATTCCCTGGGTAGAGAAGTAAACTGAGGGCAGTCAGACTGTCTGCATGGGCTGTATTTTGCGGTGAAGCGCTAAAGTGATAAAGCATTAAAAGATTATTAATTAGTGGATATTAGCGAAAGTTTCGTATATTATATTATAAGTTTGAAGCTCGATTTTAGAGAAAGGGCTTCTGACATATAACGAACTTAATGTTAATGAAAAAAACAAGAAAAAGACATTCAGGAGGATTTGAATTATGAGAAAAAATTTTGCTGATTTGGTAAAGATCGGTGTTGTGATCCCCACACTGATCGTCTCAATGGCAGCTTGCGGAGCAGCAAGTGCCCAGGGTACACCGGCGGATGACAAGGCTGAGACAACAGAGGCTGTCGAAGCCGTGGAGAACACAGAGTCAGGCGAGCCTGCTGCCGAGGCGGCTGAGGCAACTGCAGAGCCGAAACTCTATGAGAACAGAGGCTATAAACTGTCTGTTCCCGGAGAACTGGCGGATAAGATCACAGTAGAAGCACCTGACCTCAACGACGATGGCGTAATTTTTAGCGCGTATGAGACGAAATCCGTCGAGGCGGCTAAGGCCAAAGGAAATGACAATCTGGGTTATGGCTGGCTCTTTACCATTACCGAGAGAAATGAAGAGGAAGCGCATAAGATGATGATCGATGCGATTGGCGACCAGCAGCCGATCGCAGTTACAGCGGACGGCGTCTACCTGATCTTTAACCATCCGACAGACGTCCGCTATGAGCGCGCGACCGTAGAGGATATGGATAAGGATCAGGGAGAGTGGACAGCAGCCTGTGAGTGGGCGAACTCCATCATGAAGAACTTTGCAAAGGAAAACGGTCTGACTGTGATCGGCTTCAACAATACACTTGCAGAATCAGCGCTTGCAAAAGCTGCATTCGACAAGGAGGCCAATTATACCATCAGCACAACAGAGCATGGTCCCCTCGCGCCTAACGGCGTTGATCCCCTCCCCTTCTACGAGAAGATGACTAAGGGAGCCCTGTACGAGAATGTTGATGTGGCAGAAAATGAAGTGCCCGACGGCGAGTATGTCGTACTTGCATTCCCCGATGAGAATGTGCGCTACGATTTCTTCTTTGCAGAGGGAAGCGAGAACCTCATCCGCACGGTGCAGGGCCCCGAGGGCGAAGAGCAGTATACGTTCTTCACAAAGGTGACATTCGAGGATGGCACATCTAAAGCCAGCGAGATCATGCATGAGTGGTACGACGCGATTGCTGAGGCGAACGGAATTCAGTAAAAAATGAATAATGCGTAACCTGATGGGGC
>Ga0256405_10005518_pt1 | contig 21701 bp, 19 predicted proteins | sample RumenRJG_02DNA_FD_189096 | JGI IMG/M metagenome (GOLD analysis project Ga0256405, IMG submission 189096) | Bovine rumen microbial communities from Lethbridge, Alberta, Canada - RJG_02 | ecosystem: Host-associated > Mammals > Digestive system > Stomach > Rumen | place: Canada: Alberta... | reverse complement strand
CAGCGGCGAATGGGATCGCGCCTTCGGTGATGAAGGCACCGCCCATGACGTAGTTGACCATCGCGTCACGGCGTTCTTGTTTGGAGTACTTCCGTGGGAAGAGGTTCGCGGATAAGGCAATGCCAAGAGGTGGAACCATACCGCCAGCCATGACAGCTGCCATGATGATGTAGCCTTCTGTGGTTTGGGTGGCAAGCATGCCGGTTGCGAAGACATAAGCGGCTTTGTTGATTGGGCCACCCATATCGATCGCCATCATCGCGCCAAGCAACGCGCAAAGAAGGATGAGGAGGTTATTATCGCCAAGCCACTTAAGCATGTTGGTGAAGCCAATGTTGACGAAGATGAGTGGAGTATTGACGAGATACATTGCCGCGCCGATGCCGAGCATACCAAGCACTGGGACGACGAGGGTTGCCTTAAGTGATTCAAGAGACTTCGGTAAGAAGGAGAAGAGTTTGATGAGGCCTAAGACGATGTAGCCAGCGGCGAAGCCAGCGACGATGCCGCCTAAGAAACCAGCATTCGCAGAAAGATCATAAGCATCGCCCTGGACGGACTTTAAGATATTGAAGTCGCTCCGGGTTGCGATGAAGCCACCGACCATACCAACGGCGAGGGCGCCTTTGTTCTGACGTGTGACGGAGTAGGCGATGAAGCCTGCAAGGACCGAGACCATGAAGCTGAAGCCATAGCCACCAACGGTATTGAACCAACGGGCGACTGGGTTGACGGAACCGAAGGCACCAGATCCCGCATTACCAGCAATGGTATCGATTAAGAAGGCGATGGCGATCAAGATACCACCACCGATGACGAATGGAAGCATATGGGAGACGCCACTCATCAAATGCTTATAAATCTGATGGCCGATGGACTCTTTGCCCTGGGCGCCGGATTTGGCGCGTTCTTCACCAGCTTTGAAGACTGGGGTCTTTGGATCAAGGGCCTGCTTGATGAGCGCTTCTGGCTCATGGATGCCCTTAGCAACTGGAACCTGGACGACACGCTTGCCAGCGAAACGATCCATATCAACCTGGACGTCTGCCGCAACGACGATGCCTTCGCAGTGTTCGATTTCATCATCGGTAAGGAGGTTCTTAACACCACCAGATCCATTGGTCTCAACCTTGATGGTGAGGCCCATTTCTTTGGCTTTGTCTTTTAAAGCCTGCTCAGCCATGTAGGTATGGGCAATGCCAGTTGGGCAGCCAGTGACTGCCAAAACACGCGGGAATTGCGCAGTTTCTTCGTTTTCGGATAATTTTTCTCCCTCGACGGCGTCGATGACGGCGAGGAATTCTTTCTTGCTCTTTGCAGCGAGAAGCTTGTTCTTGAAATCCTCATCCATGAGCATTTCAGAAAGTCTAGCAAGCACGTCAAGATGGACGTTATCTTCGCTATTTGGGGCGGCAATCAAGAAGAGCAATTTGACTGGCTCGCCATCTAAAGAGGCATAGTCAACGCCATCTTTGATAACCATGGCAGCAAGGGCTGGTTTTTTAACGACATCATTTTTGCAGTGTGGGATAGCAATGCCTTCCCCAATGCCTGTTGTGGATTCCTGCTCACGTGCGAAGACGCCTGCCTCATAGACAGCAACATCTGCGATCGCGCCGGATTTGGAAATCAATGCCACGGCCTGTTTGATCACGTCTTCTTTGGACGTTGCAGCGACATTGATCGAGATGGTTTTCTCTGAGAGTAAATCAGTGATTTTCATGCGCTTAAGCTCCTTTCTTTCAGCTTTCCATCTTATGTAGGAGGGCTTCCACTTCTTCTAAGGTGGCTAATCCCTCAGAGAAAGCGGAGGCGCTTCCAGTCGCGATACCTCTACGGAAGGCTTTCGCGATATTACCAGATCGTACATACTCATCAACGAATCCTGCGACGAGGCTATCGCCTGCGCCGACGGTGTTGACGACTTTGCCCTTTGGGGCGGGTAACAAAGTTGCTTCGATTCCCTCACCGACAAGCAACGCGCCATCGCCGCCTAAGGAGACGATGACATTCTGCGCGCCGAGCTTAACCAATTTCTCGGCGTTTTCGATGAGTTCCGCATCATTGTGGATGGTGGTTTTGAACATCTCTTCGAGTTCTTCTTTGTTTGGTTTGACAAGCAATGGATGGAAACGAAGGGTGTTCAACAAAATTTCCTTGGTGGCATCGATGACCAGCGTGACATGATGGTCTTCAATACGCTGACAGATACGCTCATACATATCATTTGGAAGGGTGCTTGGGATCGTGCCGGAGATGATGAGGAGATCTTTCTCTGTCAGGGTCTCGAGCAATTTCATGAGCTCTTCTACCTGTTCATCGGTGATCTTTGGACCCTGGCCGTTGATCGCGGTTTCTTCTTCGCCGCGGATCTTAACGTTGATGCGGGTATTCCCTTCGACCTCGATGAAGGCTGAGTCGATGTTACGCGATTCTAATTCCTTCTTGATGTATGCGCCGGTGTATCCACCGAGGAAACCTGTAGCTTTGGAGTGCTGTCCCAAATTGGATAATACAATCGAGACATTGATGCCCTTGCCTCCTGGCATCGAGTGTTCGCCTTCGGAACGATTGATCGCGCCGGGCTCAAAGTGTTTGAGGTCGACGACGTAATCGATCGCAGGCGAGAACGTAACGGTATAGATCATTGCCCTACCTCCTTGATTCCTTGATCTAAAAATAATGGGTTGTTAATCTTGTCAGTGATGATTTCCTCTCCGATGAAAGGATGAAAATTGACCGAGGTCTTGCTCCCGAGTTTGGTGTGGTCGGCGAGGAAATAGACCCTAGAGCACTGGGCGATCGCGGTTTTTTTAACCACCGCTTCCTCAAAATCTGGGGTAGATAGCCCCTGCTCCAAGTCGATGGCGTTGACGCCGAAGAAGCCCATATCGAAATTGAATTTCGAGATGATCTCACGCGTCATTGGGCCAATATAAACATCGGTGGTCTGCTTGAATTCACCACCGGTGACGTATACTTGATATCCTTTTTTGCATAATGGGCGGGCGATATGCATCGAATTGGTCATGATCTTGACATCTTTCGCGCTTATTGCCTCGGCTAGATAATAGGTGGAAGTGCCGGCATCGATGTAGATGACGCTATGATCTTTGACTAAGGTCGCGGCATAAGCAGCGATGGCTTTCTTGGCCTCCACTTCAATGCCAAACTTATCTTCCATGGTTGGCTCATAAGATAAAGAAGGCGCATCCACGCGCTGCGCGCCGCCGCGCAGACGGATAAGCGCGCCCATCGAGGAAAGCTCGATGAGATCAGCACGGATCGTGGATTCGCTGGAGCCCGTATAATCCATAAGCTCTTGCAAAGACACATAGCCGCGTTCTTCCACAAGCTTCAAGATTAAGGTTTGTCTTTCTTCTTTGAGCATAAAAAGCGCCTTGCTGGGTTATTATTCCATAGCCTGAAAGCGCTTTCAATATAAATCATCAAAAATCATTAAAATTCATCAAAAATCATTAAACGTTGTCTAAAGAAGGGAAGGATCAAGCGAGCAACGCAGCAATCGATTCGATATCATAATAGGATTGATATCCTAAAGGATAATCCACGCCGCACCCTTGCTCGACATGGTAATATTGGCCATTATCATAATCGACCATGCGGTTATCGGTGGAGAAACAGAAATAATGCCCTCCTGGAGTGCAGACAGTCTCAACCGTGCATTCTCCACCACCAGAATTCTCACCAATCGTCTTGACCAATCCTTGATGCCTAGCAAAGCAAGGAAGCGCATTGCCGCAGGAGAAAGAACATGGACTAGTCAGCATGTAGAAATCAAAATACATGTTCGGGGTGAAATTCAAGTCCACTTCCTCTGGGTTAACGGTGACTTTGCTTTCATATAGATAATCCCGACGATCCGAATAGGAATAGGTGCTTGAGGTCATATCGCCAAGAAGCGCTAAGATCTTCTGCATGATGATGACATAACCACCACCATTCAGTGAGATATCCATGACTACATTGGTGACGTTCCTGCTATGGTTACGGATTTCCTTCAGCTGATGGACGATATAATAGAAGGTATCCTCCAGATAGATATCATCGCGGATGTTGCCATGCTCATCTTTGGGACTCATGCACCCTGAAAAGCTATCGAAACGGAATAGGGCGGTTTTGCCATCTTGGCTATATTCAATCGCATTGATATCTAGACCATGTTCGGAAAAATGAGCTTCTCGCTGCTGCTTGAGCTCTCGTTGGACATTGCGGTAATTCAGTTCGATTTCCGAACTCACATAAGTTTCTCCAGATTCACCCCACATACCAGCGTTTACTAACATCCTCGTATGCATATCCCCAAATGCTGATAGGCAAGCCGAATAGCCTGCGAAGCGTTCATCGGGGTCAGCAGAAGTCAGATAGTTGTAATAATTTGGATAATAGGTGCTATAGAAATATTTCATTGAAGAAAGGTTATAGTCTTTTGCAAACCCATAACGATTCTCCAAGAAGCAAAGGAAAAGATCTCGTTCGAAGGTTTTATAGTAATCCGGCATTGCGCCAAAAGTCCCGTAGGAATCTAGCGCCTTCACGCCATTTGGGAAAGCATAGCCATAGAGATCAGTCATCTCGGTATATTGAACGAGGCCTTGGGAGGTCACCATGTGATAACGTTCTGCCGTCTGGCCTAAGGTCATATCCCAATAGGCTAATGGCAAATAGATCTTGTTGTTACGGGTATGATCGGTTTGAGACATCTTACTATAATCAAAGGTCACCATGCTGGTGCCTTCTTTGATCATAGAGGATTCCGTCTGACAGGCATACATCAACGAGGATTCATAAGAGATCGATGCCCCTTCATCGTAAGCATTGAATAAGGACCCACCATAGTAGATGCAGTTATCATAAGGGGATATGGTGGCAACGAAGATGTATTCATTGCCACGATATACCTGCCAATAGGTGGTCCCGCTATAACGGGTGAATTTGCAGGTCACATTATCGGCAAAGGTTTGCTGCATCATGCTGCCATAGGTCTCAAGGTCGCAATAATAGATGAATGGCTCGTCTTCAACGTATTTCACGTCAAACGTACCAAGCGAACGAAGCGTCGTCTCGTTATTCGGACCATATAAAGTGACGGTTGCGTCTTTTAATACCGTCGTATCAAAGCCTAGACCGCAGGAAGATAGCAAAAAAGCAGCGATCCAAGTTAACCATAAACCACGATGTTTCATGGCTTCATTGTACTATAGATCCGCTGCTTTAGATAATAATATAACTTTGTTATGCCTCGAGATCGGGCTCGAAGACAGGCATTAATTGCAACTTGAAGAGATTAATCTTGTGGAGATGATCGATACGTGCTTTTTTAGCAGGATCATCAATCTCGCCAGTGCGGATATAACGATCCAGCTCGCTATAAAGGAAGCCAAGGTTATCTTCATCGGTCTTGCCGCATAAGCCATCGGAAGGAATCTTCATAACCAAGAATTCCGGAAGGTCGAGGATCATACCGATCTGTTTGACCTCTGCGACCGTCAATTTGGCTAATGGGGAGAAGTCTCCTGCCGCATCGCCATAACGCGTAGAATAACCAACCCAGTCTTCGGATAGATTGCAGGTATTGACAACCCTGCCGTTAAAAGATTGAGAAACCGCATAAAGAGTAGACATGCGGATGCGTGGAGGAAGATTGATGATTGCTTGTCTGGATAATTCCACACCTTCTGGCATCGCGTTTTTAACGCCTTCCACGGCATCATGGATATTGATTACGAAATGACGGATGCCTAGATGCTTGCATAAGGCATAAGCACAGTCGATATCGGCTTGCTCGCCATTTGGCATCAAGACACCGATCACGCGATCTTTGCCTAATGCTTCTACGCATAATGCGGCACAGATCGAGCTATCTTTGCCACCAGAGATGCCAAGTACGGCATTGCATCCTTTGCCGTTTTCTTCAAAGAACTTCTTTATCCAGGCAACGCACTGGTCTTTCACTTTAACAGGATCAAACATATCGGTACTCCTTAGGATAATATTGCTTCTAATGTATCTCCGATATCCTCGTGGATGACGATATCGAAGCCGTTATCTAATGGGGTTGGCTCATGGTTAATCAAGATGCTTAATGAGCCCGAGAAATAACGTGGGATGGCGGCGAATGGATAGACGCGTAACGAAGTCCCTCCAACAATCATTACATCGGCTTGAGTCACCGCCTTCACGCCTTCTTCAAAATCATACTCCGGAAGCGCTTCGCCATATAAGGTGACTTCTGGTTTGATCATGCCACCGCAATGGGGGCAAATAGGCACACCATGACGGTCTAGTTCGTCCAGCTTGAAATGATGATGGCATCTTAAGCATTCATAACGCTGCACTGAGCCATGAAGTTCATAGACTTGCTTCGAGCCAGCAACTGTATGAAGACCATCGATATTCTGCGTTAAGATAGCTAGATCATGATGTTCCTCATACTTAGCAAGAGCATAATGAGCTTTGTTTGGCTTGGCGTTCGTAACCATTTCAGACCAATAAAAATCGTAAAAACCCTGCGGATTGCGGTAGAAATAGTCACTAGACAGCAATTCTTCATAACTTAGACCATCATCACGCTTCTTGTTATAGAGTCCATTGGGACTACGGAAATCTGGAATGCCCGAGGCAACAGATACCCCAGCACCGCCCAAGAAAACAACCTTGCGCGCTTTGCTTAAGGCTTCTTTGATACGATTTAATATTGCTTCATCCATGGCTTTATTATCCTACTTTTTCAGCATTTCGCATCAAAAGATGAGCAAGATTAAAATATTGTTTTCTTTGCTAATAGCAAAAGAGTAGAATAACCACGCTTCCAATAAGCAACCATTCTTGCGGGCATGGCGGAATGGCAGACGCGATAGACTTAGGATCTATTGGGCAACCGTGGAGGTTCGAGTCCTCTTGCCCGCACCACTGAAACTTCATACCCCGTCATTCGAATCAAGAAGGCGGGGTTTTGTTATTTATGACGCATCATTCACCGGCTTTCATTCCGCACTTTATCGACAATTATTTTACTCGGTTCAAACCGACTCGGTTTTTTCCGAGTAGATTTTTAAACGCTTTTTATTACATCTGCTGCCTGAGCACACCGCTAGAGATAACAACGGTTTCATTTGTTTTCTAATTAACATATGCTATCATATGTAACGGAGAAGTATACAATGGCATTCGATCAGCAAGAATATATCAACAATTACAACAAGAATAACTATCAGATGTTTCCTTTCCGCGTGAAGAAAAAGGACCACGAGGTTATCGATAAGCTTTGCTCTGTTCCTAATGTTAATGGCTATATTTATTCGCTGATTGATAAAGATATTCACCCTAACACATTGACAATCAAACAGATCAAGGAAAGAATACTCCCGATCTTAGCCAAGCATAACATCCATGAAGTCTATTTATTTGGAAGTTATGCTAGAGGCGAAGCGACAAATGCAAGTGATGTGGACATCTATTGCGAATCCGGAGATATCAGGACTTTCATTGATCAAGGTTTTCTTGAAGATGAGTTGGAAGAAGCCCTAAGGAAAGAAATAGATATTGTCTTCATCGGATCCAAAATGGATGACTTTTTCGCGAAGCAACTAGATGAGGATAAAATCAGGATATGTTAACGACGAAAGAACGCGGCTTATTAATTAACATCATCAATCATTGCAAAAAGATTAATGGGAAAATCAATGACCTAGAAAAAGAACAATATGACAAAAACGAAGATGTGGTTCAGATCATTTGCTTTAATCTTTTGCAAATTGGCGAATTAACGAAACATTTAGAGCCTTCGTTTATTTCAAAATACAATAGAATTCCCTGGCGGCAAATTAAGGGGATGAGAGATAAGATTGCCCATGGATATGGAACAATCGACATGGAAAGAGTGTGGTACACCGCTCACGAAGAAATCATTCCACTTCAAAAGTATTGCGAATCCATCCTTAATGACAACGACGATGCATCATCGTTGTAGTCCAAGCAAAGATAATCCTCAAATAAACAATGAATGTGGGTGTCTAACCCAACAGGTTTTTAAACAACCACGTTTTGTGAAGATTCAGTATTTTACTTTTTAATAACTAATTTAACTGGGTAAGTCTTAGCTAATTTTCCAACGTTACAATCAGATGAGACACGCGCGAGACGTAAAGTAATGATGTATTGTAAACGTCACTAAATAATGCTCATAATCTTCTTGTAGATTATGGGCTTGTGTAAAAATAAGAAAAAGGAGACAAACGCCACAAAAATGACACTTTGTCTCCTTGGAAGCTCAGATTTCGATATTTTCGCCCATTAAGCCGATATAGGCGCCAGTCTTAGCCTCGTTGGATTCAGGATGTGCAAGGAGCCATTTGTTTCTCGCCCATAGCAACGGGTCGTCCGGGTTAAGAGGGATTTCCTCATTGGTGTTCCTTGGCAAGACGGCGAGAGTTTTAAACCCAGAGCCATGAATGCCGCAGGGGGCGTAATGAAGCGAGGTGGCATAGATTTCAACCGCCACTCCCGCAGGAACGCGGAAGGCCACGACTTTAGAGGTGTCGAGTTTCCCGTTTTCGATATCGAAGAAACTCGCCAGTAACAAGACGAAGTCCTCATTGGCCATGTTGATCTCGTTGCCCTTATGGTATTCGAGGCAATTAAGCTTTTGGTTATGACCGTTACAATACCCGATTTGAACGGGCATCTCGCCATAATAGTCCTTCGAGAAGGCAGATAGGATATCCGACTCTTCTAAACGAGTGTCGCTTCCGACATAAATCGTTCCATGTTCCGGCATGGGTGTATCGCGAAGCAAAGCGAGTATTTTCTTAAAATTCCCTGGCAAAACCTTGCCGAATTTAAGGAAACGGGAATCGTGTACGTCGATGATTTCCATACTTATTTCTTAAAGGGATTCTCCGCGGGATAAGGGAGATTCGCAGGCTGGTTATAGCCAATCTTCTCCACGCCGAGATACTTATAGACCTCGTAAAGGGTCTTGCCATAACGACCGAAGGCGACCGCGCCATGATGGGGGAAGCCATTCTCGATGAGGAAGTAACGATAGAAGCGTTCCATCTCATGGATGGCGAAGACCGCGATGGAGCCAAAGGAATGGGTCTCCACCGGGAGGATCTCCCCTTCCGCCACATAGGCATAAAGATGGTTATCCGCGGTGGATTGTAGACGGTAGAACGTGATTTCGCCGGGACGGATATCGCCTTCCAAGGTGCCGTTGGTGACTTCCCGAGGTAAACTCCTGGCCATGATCTTCTGGTATTTCATCTCGGGGTGGCAAAGCAACTTGGAGCACGTATTGCCGCAATGGAAGCCCATGAAGGTATCGCGGAATTTATAGTCATATTTGCCTTCGATATCCGCGCGGTACATCTCTTTCGGGACGGTGTTGTTGATGTCGAGCAAAGTGACGGCCTCTTGGCTGATGCAGGAGCCGATGTATTCGCTTAAGCAGCCATAGATATCGACTTCGCAGGAAACGGGGATGCCTTTGCCGGTGAGGCGAGAGTTGACATAGCATGGGACGAAGCCAAACATCGTCTGGAAGGCTGGCCAGCACTTACCGGCGATGGCCACGTATTTGCGGTGTCCCTTATGCTGCTCCACCCAGTCGAGCAACGTTAGTTCGTATTGGGCGAGTTTGGGCAAGACGGCGGGAATCTTATTGCCTTCGCCAAGTTCTTTCTTCATGTCCTCAACGACTTCGGGAATGCGCTTATCATCGGCATGCTTTAAGAAGGACTCATAGAGGTCGAGCTCGCTGTTTTCCTCGATTTCGACATTGACGTTATAAAGCTGTTTGATGGGCGCGTTGCAGGCGAGGAAGTTCTGCGGGCGAGGACCAAAGGAAATGATTTTGAGGTTATTGAGCCCGATGATGGCACGGGCGATCGGCAAGAAGTCATGGATCATATCCGCGCAATCTTCTGCATCGCCAACCGGTGATTCCGGAATATAGGCTTGGACGTTGCGGAGCTTGAGGTTATAGGAGGCGTTGAGCATGCCGCAATAAGCGTCGCCGCGGTCACTAGAAAGCACGCCAATATTCTCTTCTTCGGCGGCGCAGAACATCTTGGGGCCATCGAAATACTTGGCGAGTAAGGTCTCGGAAATCTCAGGGCCGAAGTTACCGAGGAAGACACATAAGGCATTGCAACCATGGGCCTTGATGTCTTCGAGGGATTCGACCATTTGCGTCTCGGATTCAAAGATGCAGATCGGGCATTCGTAGATGTCCTTATCGCCATACTTCTCGACGTATTTTGCGACTAATGCTTTCCGGCGACGGATGGAAAGTTCCAAGGGGAAGCAATCGCGAGAGACGGCCACGATGCCGACTTTAACGGTGGGGATGTTGTTCATGTTAGTTATGCTCCTTCTGCCCATAATAGGCGTTTTTACCGTGTTTTCGTTCGTAATGTTTTCGTTCTAAGTTGGGGTTGATGCGGGTGGCCTCAGGGTTCATCATCAATGTCAAGGCAGCCATCTGGGCAACCCTTTCAAGGATCAATGCATGGTCGACGCAGTCTTTCGCGTTTTTCCCCCAGGCGAAGGGGCCATGCCCGCTGACGAGGACGCCCGGGGTGGCCTCATAGTCGAGGTTTGCGAAGGTCTCCACGATGACCTTGCCCGTATTGGCTTCATAGTCATGCTCAATTTCTTCTTGGGTCATCTCGCGGGTGCAAGGGACATCGCCATGGAAGGTATCCGCATGCGTCGTGCCATAACTGACGATGGCTTTTTTCGCTTGGGCGAAGGCCACCGCGTAAGTGCTATGGGTATGGACGACCGAGCCAATCGAAGGGAAGGCGCGATAGAGTTCAAGGTGGGTGGGCAAATCGCTAGAGGGATTAAGTTCCCCTTCCACGACATGCCCTTGAAGGTCGACGACAACGATATCCTCTACTTTCATTTTGTCGTAAGGGACACCCGAAGGTTTGATGGCGATAAGACCTTTCTTCCGGTCGATGACGGAGACATTCCCCCACGTCAAAGTGATAAGACCTTCATCTACCAAACGCAAGTTCGCCTCATACGCTTCTTTCTTTAATTCAACTAGGTTTTGAGGTTTCTTTTGGAATTTTTTGATGGCCGAACGTTCGACGTCCAGAGCCTTTTTGTAGTTCTCCAAGAAAGCGTTAAAACCGTGAACATCCGTTTCTTCCGCTTTCACTTCCATGCTTTCCTGGGCTTTAAAGACGCGTTCTTCCAGATAGTCTTCTAAGGTTTCGCCTTCCTTCTTTTCTAAAGCATAGGCGGCTAAGATGGCTTGTCCATAAGGGCCGCCTTCGCCCGCGCTAGGAAGCGTGGCCACGGGGACATCCAATGAAGCGCTAAGCATCAATGATCCAACTCTCGGGGTCTTGAAGAAACCGCCATGTCCGACAATCTTATGAACTTTGATGCCCTCTTGTTCCCGGAGGATATCGATGCCTAAACGGATCGTCCCAAGTAGGGAATAGATATGGCTTCTCATGAAATTCGGAAGCGTCATCTCGGCATTCGGTTCACGGAGGAACAAGAGTTTTCCTTCATTGACGCGGGTCACGGGCTCACCTGAGAAATAATCCACGGGGTAAAGACCCTTGGAAGAGGGATCGCCTTTTAACGCGGATTCAAACATCAACTGATAAAGTTGGCCATCGCTGACCTTGTCGTCAAATGTGGCGACGACTTCCTTAAATAGACAATATGTAGTGACCCTGGAACTTGCGAATCCCGTGAGTTCGTGTAGGCTTGTTCACGCTAACAAACATGTCCACATTTAGCACATCGCAAGGAGGATCACTACATGGAAAGTTTAGTATACGTCGGGATGGATGTCCACAAGGACACGTATTCCCTCTGCTGCTATACGCCGGGGGACGGCTGCTTCTTCGCCGAGGCGACTGTCGACGCCGACGCGAGGCTAATCAAGAAATATTTGGGCGAGGTTGGGAAGACGCGCCCGGGGTCGAAGTTCTCGACCTGCTACGAGGCGGGGTGCCTCGGCTTCTCCCTTTACAAAGAGCTGACGAAGCTGGGCATCGACTGCAAAATCGTCGCCCCGACGACGCTCGCCAAGGAGCCTGGATCCGCGGTCAGGAAAACGGATAGGAAGGACGCGAGGATGCTAGCCAGGAACCTCGCCTTCGGCCTCTGTAAATTCGTGCACATACCCGATGAAATCGACCTGGAGACCAGAGAATTCGTCAGGATGAGGTCGGCGCACAAGAAGGCGCTTAAGAAGGTCAAGCAGCAGATCCTCGCCTTTTGCCTGAGACTCGGCAAAAAGTACGGTGAAGGCGGGCGAGGGAAGCGATATTGGACCGCCGCCCACCTCGACTGGCTCAAAAAGCTCGAGCTCTCTGCGGCGATGAGGGAGATACTCGATGAATATCTCGATACCTACGACAAATACGATTCGAAGATCGAAAGGCTTGACGGCAGGCTTCTAGAGAGAAGCGACGAGGAAAGGTACAAGGAGCCCACCGACAGGCTGAATTGCCTCAAAGGGGTCACCAAGCAAGGGGCCTTGACGATAGTCTCGGAGATAGGCGACTTCTCGAGGTTCGCGACGGCGAACGAGTTCTGCTCGTACATCGGCATGGTGCCCGGCCAGAGCTCAAGCGGCCAAAGCGTCAACTACCTCGGCATCACCAAGCAGGGCAACTCGATCGTCCGGTGGCAGCTCGTGGAAAGCGCCCAATCCATCGTGAGGGGCGCCCCTGGAAAGAAGTCCAAGAGGACCCTGGCGAAGCAGTCCGGGATGCCGGCGAGGGTGGTTTCGTACTGCGACCGGGCGGCGGAGAGGATGATGAGGAAGTTCAATCGGCTCGTCCTCTCGGGCAAGGAAAGGAACAAGGCGGTCACCGCGATAGCCAGGGAGCTCGCCTGCTTCATATGGGGGCTCATGACGGACAACCTCGACGGCAGACCGTCGCCTTCCGGCCACGCCGGCAAGGCCGCATAGGCGCCGTCAAAGGAAAGAAACAGGAAACCGAGTCGGGCGGGCAAGGACCCGATCACGAAAGGTTCGGCCATCCACGGAAAAACTATAACGACACTTGAAAATAGAGGGTGGGGCCATTCAGCGGGACCATTGACCTGTCGATAAACCCGAAAGGGCGAACTCACGAATAACAGAGTGGCGATAAGCTGATTGAATCTTCGGGGCCTTGCCGGCCCGATTCGGCGAGAAAGGAATTTAACTTAGTTAAAAATGCTTATTGACACGGGTCACGACATAACAGTTTTCTCGCATAATTAGGAATCTAAATATCTATTATCAGTCGTCTGGCAACGTGTATTTAACGATCAGGAATCACATTATTTAATAGTCTAATAAGAATTTCTTAAGTGGCACTACCTTAATCGTTTTTTCATCAACTATCAGCGTTCTATCTTCTTCATAGGTGATAATCATCAATGTGGCGTCTCCGTCATTATTTCTAGCAAATTCTATTAAATTACCGGTTTCACGTCGATATGTTTCATCTTCATCAAGCGCGTAAGCAACTTGAATAGCGGTATTAGAATCAGATAGATAGAAGTCAATATCCACCTTGCGTCCTTTTAAATAATATAAGGATTCTTTATGCTTCCTATATAGATGAATCGCGACCAGATTTTCTAGCAAAGAGCTATTCTTGTCGTCCAAAAAAAGACTCAATATGCCATTATCCATAAAATAGTATTTCGGATTGCTGTTTTTGTCTAAAAAAGAGGCGAAATAGTTCTCCAGCGTAAACAGCAAAAATGCGTCTTTGCAATAAGAGCAATAATCAATGATGAGGTCTTTGGAAACCTTATACCCAATACCGGAAATAATGCTTTGAATCTTGGTATATGAAAGGTCTTGTTTGACTGATTCTGCGATTTTTTTAATCATCAATCTCATACCATTCTCATTTCTAATTTCGTTATGGACGATGATATCGTTATAAAGGACTTTATGATAAACGCTCGAAAGATACTCTCTTTTATTTTTAAATAGCAATGATTCCGGGAAACCACCGTAAACAAAATATGTATTCAATAGACTATTTACCCTTGCGATATCTTTCGTAGAAAAACCATCGTGTTCGGCTTCATGAGCTCTTAAGAATTCAGCAAAAGAGTATGGCAATATTTCTTTTGAGATATATCTACCGCCGAGCTTAGCCTCGACTTCTTTTGAAAGCATCCTTGCGTTGCTCCCGGTAATATCGACTTTATATCCTTGATTCGCGATGCGAATCGCGAAGCGTTCCCATTCTTCAACATTTTGTATTTCATCAAAAAAGAAGTAATGCTTCTTGTCCGACATTTCTTCGGCAACCAAAAGAACATCCTCAAAATCATGAACATTAAACCCTAGCAAACGCTCATCATCGAAATTGATATAGATGATTTGATTCCAACTAGCGCCATCCTGAATTAAATCTTTAACACGTTTATAAAGCAAGGTTGTCTTGCCTGCTCTTCTTAAGCCGACCAAAACATAATTCGCCGCTTTTTCAAGTTCAATATCTCTATCTACGATGACAGCGTCTTTAATTACTTGATGTTGATCAAAGATGACCTTTTTAAGGATATCATGATTCATAGGAATTCTCCTTGTCGGTTATATCCTACAAAAAATATCAGTTTTTGTCGAGTATAATCGACAGATTTAACGAGTGATTCCTCTTTTGATACTTAGAACCGATATAAGAATCCTTCTATATATGGAGTGACCCATTTGAGATATCCGGATCTAGTTGGATGGATGGGGTCTGCCATAAATAATGCACGCTCATCTTTACTGATATTATTGAAATCAGCGTCCGAATACATATCGATGAGATGAATATAACCAAGTTCCTTCACACGACTTACCATCTTTTGATAATACGGATCATCATAATAGGGATTGGAATACATCACGAATGGACATCCCCAATGTTTCTTAACATAGTTATAGATATAACGGATCGCCCCTGTAATTGTATTGATATCCGTATCATCAACATTGCCAAACGGCTGCTTCGTTGTCGCATCATTCGTGGATAATTGGCAGATGAATAAATCAAATTTCTGATTGGGATCGATGTTTCTTAATCGGTGGATATAAGAATTGGGACGGGAGTCCACTAAAGTCGTGCCATTAACGGCTTCTTTGAGGTAACTGCATTGATTTCTTTTGCAGAGATATTCCACGAAGGAAGTCCCTAAAGCGGCATAACCATAGGTAACAGACGAACCTAAAAAGGCGATATGCTTGCCCTTTAATGGAGATTGTTCTATTGGTTCCACCTGTTCTAATGCGAATTCAGATGCGTTGCCCGGCAGTTGATCCAAGGTTATACCTCCTGCACCGCTATTGTACGCGGATGTATCCATAAAGAAAGCCCCGCAAGCATTGACTTGCGAGGCGTCATCAGAAATTTAATGGTTTGAAAGAATGGCGTTGATTTCAAGACAATGCTCTTTAATATCGCCTTTCATCATCCAAGAGCCCCCAACAGCGGCAATTTGTTTATTGCAGAGATAAACCGATAGGTTATCTGCATTGACGCCCCCCGTAGGGACAAATCGAACATTTGGAAACGCAGCGCCGATCGCTTCTATAGCCTTTAAGCCACCATAGACTTGGGCTGGGAAGAATTTAACGGTCGTGATACCCGCTTCCAAAGCCATCATGATCTCTGTTGGGGTGACACATCCTGGCAAATATTGAATATGATGTTCAGCGCAGCAAATCGCAACTTCTTTGGAGAAACCAGGTGAGACGATAAACTGGCATCCTGCTTCGATTGCCTGCTTGCACTGGGCGGCGTTAATCACCGTGCCAGCACCAATAAGAAGTTCTGGAAAATGGGCAATCGCATAACGGATACCATCAAGCGCGTAGGCGGTCCTGAATGTAATTTCCGCAACAAGAATACCACCTTCGACCAAACCACTTAGTTTCCTTTTTGCATCTTCTTCGTCTTGCAATACGACGACAGGAATCACTTTAAAATCTTCTAATCTCATATCACGCACCTACCAATGTTTTGGAATTATTGTAGCAAATATCCTCTAAGAGTTTCAAAGCGGAAGCATAATCATATTCGCCGCTTTCGACTTTCTCGCCGACATAATCGCAAAGAATTCTTCTGAAAAAGTCGAAGCGCGAATAGCTTGAGAAGCTTCTGCTATCGGTTAGCATGCCTAAATTTGTGCCCAAAACGGCATACTCAGATATTGTCCTGATGTTCCGTTTGATTCCTTCTAAAGTGTCATTAAACCACCAAGATGGGCCTAATCTAACATGCCTAAACGCCCCTGTAACAGCAGCAATGCTGCTCAGATTGGCATCATTAAGTGTATATAGAACTGTCTCTGGACGGTCTTGATCTTTTATTTGATTGAAGAATAGTACAAGATCTTCTATATTCTGCGGTTGCCCAATCAGGTCGAAGCCGCTGTCTGGTCCGCAAGCATCAAACATTTCCAAATTGTTATTACGGATCACGTTGAAATGGATTTGCATCGCAATATGCTTTTTGCCATATAACTTCGTGAGTTGGACAAGAAGCCAGCCAAAGAATAGTTCTTTTTGTAATTCATTTAGATTATCACGTTTCCTAAATAACACTTCTGCTTCCTCGTCGCTAATATACCGAGATGGGAAACGATTGAAACCATGATCTGATATCTTGCAGCCTTTAGAAATAAAGAAGTCGAGTCTTTCTTCCAATGCCTCTACATACGCTTTCGCGTTATCAATACGCCTATGAACCGCTTTTTCTAGCAACGGCAAATACAAATCTGGACGATAGGCTTTATCCGGGCGGAAGGTTGGAATAACTGTAATACCATCGTAGACACCATGTTTAGATAAATCATCTATTGGATCATCGGTGGTGCAGATGTATTCCACGTGAAAATGCTTCAATAGTTTCCTAACGCTTAAATCCTTCATCTTTTGATTGACTTCCTGATAGATACCTTCCGCGGTGCCTTGATTCAATGGCCTATCTATGCCAAAAATCTGCTTCAATTCGAAATGTGTCCAATAATATAAAGGGTTGCCAATAAGTTTTGGCATGATTTCAGCATATTTGATGAACTTATCATGGAAAGATGCATTCCCAGTGATGAAGGCTTCATCCACACCGCAAAGACGCATTGCCCGCCATTTATAATGGTCACCGGCCAGCCATAGCTCACCGATGTCATTGAACAAGGCATCGTCTTTGATTTTGCCTTGATCTAAATGGCAGTGATAATCAATGATGGGCAAATCTTTAATGGATTGGTATAAAGAAACTGCCGTCTCATTGCCCAACAATACATCATTCGAAAAGAAGTGTTTCATATCAAACCCCCGAATAGGATGAGAACCCACCATCGATCGGCAAAACGACGCCGGTGATGAAACTCGCGGCCTCTTCGCTTAGCAAGAACAAGGTGGCGCCAAGCAATTCCTCGGTCTCGCCAAACCTCCCCATCGGGGTCGCCGCCAAGATCTTGCCGGTGCGCGAGGTCGGGGTGCCGTCCTCATTCCACAATAAAGCCTTGTTCTGCGCAGTTGAGAAGAAGCCTGGCGCAATCGCATTGACGCGGATGCCAACTTTGGAGAAATGAACCGCTAACCACTTTGTGAAATTGCTGACCGCCGCCTTCGCGCCGCTATAAGCGGGGATCTTCGTCAATGGGGTGAAGGCATTCATGCTGGAGATGTTTAAAATGCAGCATCCTTTTCTGTCAACCATGTCCTTCGCGAATTCCTGGGTCGGCAGCAAAGTGCCTAGGATATTTAGGTTGAAGACGAAGCTGAAACCGGATTCGTCCAGATCGAAGAACGACTTCGTCTCCGTATCGATATCGCCTGGCTCAAAATACTCTTTATCTGTCGTGGCTTTCGGATTATTCCCACCAGCCCCATTGATCAGGATATCACAAGGCCCGAGATCTTTTAGAATTAGCTTATGGCATTGCCTAAGGCTCTCTTTATCTAGCACATTGGCCCCATAGCCAAGCGCGATTCCGCCCTGTTGCTGAATCCTGATGGCGACTTTGTCCGCGCTTTCTTTATGCAGATCTATCAAAGCCACCTTCGCGCCTTCGCTTGCTAAGGCTTCACACATCGATGAGCACAGCACGCCGCCACCGCCAGTGACGACGATGACCTTGTCTTTCAAATCGTGAACTTGTAATGGTAGTCTCATAATGGTTTGTTCTCCTTTTCCACTGCTTCGAATAGCCCGCTCAGATAGGCCGCGCCAAGCGCCCTATCATATAAACCATATCCTGGTTTTGCATCTTCACCCCAGATGTTTCTTCCATGATCTGGCCTAAGATACCCATCAAACCCATTTTTTACGAGTTCACGGACAATCTGATAAATATCCACATCGCCATAGCACGTTTGATGACCATTCTCATAGAAGTCTATTTCATTGAGGAATTTAAGTTGCCTCAAATGAGCAAAATAGATGCGTTTTGCGTACTTTTTCGCCATTTTTGGCAGGTTGTTGAACCTCCCCGCGCCTAAGCTGCCGGTGCAGAAAGTGATGCCGTTATGGGGGTTTGGCACCGCGGCGAACAATCTATCGTAATCCGCCTCGCACCCGACGATCCTCGGCAGGCCGAAGATGTCCCAAGGTGGGTCATCTGGATGAATGGCCATGTTGATACCCACCTCATCGCAGGCCGGCATGATCGCTTTTAAGAAATAGACAAGGTTGTCGAACAACTGCGCATGGGTCATGCCCTCGTATTCCTTCAATAAGCCGTTGAGCTCCTCGCTCGTGTAGCTTTCATCCCAACCAGGAAGCCTTAGGTTATGCTTATCGAGTTTGACAAAATCCTCTTCGCTATAGGAGAGCGAAGTCGCGCCATCTTCATGCTTATAATACAAGTTGGTCCTGAACCAATCGAACACGGGCATGAAGTTGTAGCAGATGCATTTCACACCATATTTGCCAAGCAATAAAATATTCTTCTTGTAGTTCTCAATGTATTTGTCTCTCGTTGGCTTGCCGAGCTTGATGTCCTCGTGGACAGGGACGGATTCGATCACTTCCATCTCTAGCCCCGCCCCATTGCAGAGCTCCTTCAGTCTTTTCACCGAACTTTCTGGCCAGGCTTCTCCAACCGGGACGTCGTAAACCGCGGTAACAACACCGGTCATGCCCTGGATCTGTTTGATATATTGCAATGGTATGGGATCCTTTTCACCATACCAGCGAAAGGTCATTTTCATGTTATCTGCTGACTCTTCCAGAGCCGTCTCCATTCATTAGGTTCAAGACTTCGGATTCGCTTACGCGGTTAAAATCACCTGGAATTGTATGTTTCAATGCACTTGCGGCAACCGCGAATTCCAATGCTTTTTGGGTATCATCAAATGACAGCAATCCATGCAGAAGACCCGCCGAGAAAGAGTCACCCGCGCCAACGCGGTCAACGATAGGTTCTATGTCATAATGCTTGGACTCATAGAATCTCTTGCCGTCGAACAGCAATGCTTTCCAGCCATTATGGGAAGCGCTATAGGATTCGCGCAGCGTGGAAGCGACCACTTTGAAATGGAAGTCCTGCTGCATTCGCATGAAGATATTCTTATAGCCTTCAGCATCGGTTTTGCCTTTTAGAACATCGCTATCTGGTTGATACCCTAAGCAAGCTTCTGCATCTTCTTCATTACCAATGCAGATATCAACGTATGCCATTAAGGGTTTCATGACTTCCTGTGCTTCCGCTTTGCTCCAGAGCTTTTTACGGTAGTTTAAATCACAAGAGACCAAAACGCCCATCCTCTTCGCGATTTTGCATGCTTTTTCAACTAATTTCGCGCAGGATTTGCTTAACGCAGGTGTAATGCCCGAGAAATGGAAAACCCGTGCGCCTTTTAATGCTTTTTCAAGCTGATAATCGCTTAGAACGCTTTCTGCAAACGCGCTATGAGCGCGGTCATAGATGACCTTACTGCCACGCAAAGAAGAGCCGGTTTCAAGATAATAGATTCCAACCCTTTCGCCGCCTCTAGCAATATAATTCACGTGGACGTCTTCGCTTTTTAATGCCTTAACGGCAGCTTCACCGATATCATTATCCGGCAATTTCGACACAAAATAAGCATCATGGCCGAAATGCGCAAGCGAGACCGCGACATTGGCCTCACCGCCCCCAAAGCATACGTCTAATTGATTCGTTTGAAATAGGCGCGAATTGCCCTCTGATGAGAGCCTTAACATGAGTTCGCCTAATGTAACAACTTTTGCCATAAATTATGAACCTTTATTTATTCAATTGTTTCAAATAACTTCCTAGCAAATCTAGGCTCGGTTTCTTCGTGCGTGCAAAACCATGCTCGCGATCTACGGCAACAAGGCCAAAATGCATGGAGAATCCTTTTTGCCACTCGAAATTATCGCAGAATGACCAATGCATATAGCCGATCACTTCCGCCCCATTTGCACGCGCTTCTTCCAAGCCACTTAATGCAGCCTTAATAAACTCGCACCGTAACGTATCATCGGTGGTAGCGATACCGTTTTCCGTTACCAAAATCGGCTTATGAAGTTCATGGTAAACCCTGGTAATAACATGGCCTAACGCCTCAGGGTAATACTCATATCCCATCTGCGTGACTTTGGCGCCTTCTGGATTAGGCAATAAGCCATCGGGGCCAATTAGAGAACGAGAATAGTTCTGCACTCCAACGAAATCATCCCCTTCGATAAATGGGACGTAATGGAGGAATTCTTCATCCCATTCTTGCTTCGCGTTTTCCTCTCCACCTTCTTGAGCTTGAATGTCATGGAGAGATAAGGTTATGCCGACTTTGATATCTGGATAGAGTTCTTTGATGACTTCCCTGGCTCCAACATGCGCCTTGCAGACAAGAAGATCACCCGCAGTTGTCCTCGAGGAAACAAAGGTCTGAGGCGTCGGGGTGCCAAAAACCTGAGCAGATTCCATGGCCTTGTTTTGCATATTCTCCATCATCTTGTCGAAGTTCATGCCGACTTGAACAGTGCCTTCTTGGGACTGCTTAGCTTTCATCATCATGAATTGTTTTTTATAACGTTCGGCGATGCGTGATACCTGCACGCCCATATTGGCTTCGTTAATTGTGCATACATAATGCAGGTATTCCCCTAATGAAGAGATAACCTTCCGAACATAACGTTTGAAATAGAAAACCACTTGGGGGTTCTCCCAGCCACCTTCTTCAATCAACCACTTCGGGCTAGCGAAATGATGCAGCGTCACGATTGGTTCAATATGGTGTTCGATGCAAGTTAGGATCACATCTTTGTAATGCGCTATCTCGCGTTCATCGAATTCGCCTTTTTTCGGTTCGATCCTTGCCCATTCAATCGAGAATCGATAGGCATTCAAACCGGCTTCCTCCATCATCTTGATGTCTTCTTTATATAAAGCGTAATGATTGACAGCATCCCCGGATGGCTCTAAGAAATCCGTATATTTCATATGCTCTAAAGCCCAATAGTCGCTATGGATGTTATGCCCTTCGACTTGATGGGCGGCCGTCGATGACCCTAATAAGAATTTGCTCATAGTTGTTTGTTCCTTTCTCTTAATCAATATTGTTTATTCATCGAATATCGATGCGTCCCTTTGCTTACCTCGAATGTTTGTCCATCAGGCAAGACGATTTTGGTTTCGGTCGGAGTCTGCGCCGTTATTTCAATGCGCTCATCAAGATGATGATAGGACAC
>Ga0256405_10005517_pt1 | contig 21708 bp, 45 predicted proteins | sample RumenRJG_02DNA_FD_189096 | JGI IMG/M metagenome (GOLD analysis project Ga0256405, IMG submission 189096) | Bovine rumen microbial communities from Lethbridge, Alberta, Canada - RJG_02 | ecosystem: Host-associated > Mammals > Digestive system > Stomach > Rumen | place: Canada: Alberta... | reverse complement strand
GTAACGTGATTCTACTACTATGTATCACTTGTAATAGATCTATCGATACGGTTCAGTTTAGAGCTACTTTAGGATTGCTCCCATTTCGGTTTACTCCGTGCGTCTTCCTTACATATATCCCACACTTCATGAGTCTGGATCAGGCACAAAGAACCTGTCTGGTTTATATATGTGTTGGGGTCTGATACATACGCTCTCCCCACTTACTATGAACTTTTCTGTTGTATAGTACGTACAACATCATAGCATTTCATCCTACCTTTTGGGTTTCTCACCTGTTGAGCAGGCTAACATATTCTCGGATCAAGTAGTACTATTTTGCGCCGGCTAATGAGACCGTTTACATGCGCTGACGGGTTGCCAAAACTGGCTGGAAAGCCAGTGACTCCTCACTGGCCCTCCACCCCGGAGTGATTGTCGTTTTTGGAATATACAACTTTACCGTCGACAGTAAGCTGTATAGATGAAACTTTAGAAGTTTCAACATTATCCTTGGGATTCTCCTCACGACCCAACATATCAGTATTCACAGGTTTTGCTGACAAACTGTCTGGAGTGACAGCCGCCATTTCATTTCCTGTACCGCAATGTGTGATATGAGCATCATCACGATAACGAGTCTTCCATCGGGTTTTAGTTACCCAACGGACACTATCTATAATGTTGATAGAGTCTTTTGAAGTTGCTCGTGACTCAGAGTCCTTCTTGTTCAGATCTCTCTGAATATCAAGAGGTAAAGTATTACCTACTATCACCGGAGTCGGACGATAATAGGGCGTAGCAGCTGCGATTGTGTTTTGTGGCAATGATTTTAGGTTGCTGATAGCAAGACCTGCACCTGCAATCATTAACATAACGCAGCACAAGATGGTAGTAAAACGCTTCATAACATTGATTGTTAGATTATGCGAAAATATAATCTCGCATTCGGCTTACTAAGTTTCTAACAGTCTCCTTAGCAGCCGTTATGCGTTTTTTGACTCACCTTCAGATTTCTCAGCAGGCTTCTCAGCTTTGAACACAATGAGATTCTTCTCATCAAACTCATCGCGCTTCAACATATCCTCGTTGAAGAGGTTGATGTCGATACCTACATGCTGCTGAACATTCAATAACATCGTCTCAAACTCCAACTCAGGAACATCGACGTCCTTATAATAAGTTTCAACGATGCTCTTATAAACCTCAACAGCAGAGTTGTGCATCTCATTCTCCTTATTGTTATAAGCAGCAATGAAATTGTCTGCGAGATCGAAAGATGGATTTGTGACATAGGTCATCAGCTCCTGCTCTACCTTGATGTCGGCATTAGCCTTATCGATAGCAGCGGCATTCTTCTTAGCGTCTTTAGACAAGCGCTTGATGTTTGAACCAAGCTCTGCTATAGCCGCAGAAGCCTTCCAAACCACGAGAACACGAACCAGAGCTGCAATCTCTTCATCAGAGAACTTAAACTCCTTATCGTTGCGCTTTTTACCACAGCGCTTGAGCATCTCGAAGGCTGGTACCACGCTCTTAGTATCGGCAATGCGCTTGCAGAGTAAGCGGCCGAATCCTTCAGCGGTGAAGGAGGGGGGCACCATAGTGCTAATCTCCTGAAGGAGATCAGAGAGAGTGAGCTCGTGCACCTTAGCAAGTTCAGTCTGCGGATCGTCTGACTTCTCGGCGAGAGCCTCACGATAGGAACGGTAGAACTGAGCTGCTGTGATAATACGATCAAGCGGGCTAGCGATTTTGTTGTTAACCAACTGAAACCCAAGCGCTTCCTTAAGCTGCTCATCCGTCTCAATCTTAGTGTGGTCCGTCAGATACTCCTTTTTGCCGGTTTCAGCTTCTGCATTAGCATCAGCTTCTGCCTTTTTCTTGTCCTTTGCTTCCTTAGAAACGTTCTTGTCTTCGATCTTCAGGACAACCTGTCCTGGTGCTGCCTCAAGGCCAGCTGCTTTAAGCTGTTCCTTTGTAGGCTTTGGAAGACTCTTGAACTCAGGGATGGTTACACCCATCTCTTTTCCAAGTTCTTGGAGCATCATCCAGTTCTTCTCATTAGTAGAGAAGATAAGACCCATTGGATTCTTACGAACTACTGCCTCAGTTACTGCAATGTCGAGGATTGTGGCATCCTCAAGCAGTGTGAGTGCTACATACTTATTGGCATTCTCACCTCCGCCCTTCAGCATTTCGTCTTTACGATGCTGGAGTACAGCTGCATACTGTACTTTGGCGTCCTGTGATAAGCCACTAGGCATACCGGTATTAGGCATCTGCACCTTTGCAGGTATCTTCTTCTCGGTTGCCTCTTCTGCAGCAGGCTTGTCTACTACTGGAGCCTCTACTGCAGGCTTTTTGTTTTTCTTATCTGCCATTTTTGATAAATGTCTAATTGTTAATACTGTGAGCTGACTAGGCTCGTTCTAAGTCAATCTTTTTGGGTATTGTTTTCGGATAATATGACATCAGTCAGCTATCACTAAAATACATACACCACTGTGGTTGTCCACGCGCCTTGCGATGGACTTCACTCATGATAACATTGTCCTGATTGAAAAGCATATCCTTACCTGCAGGCTTTGGGGATTTCTCCCGCGTGGTTGCAGAAAGAGATATGTCTGCCAAAACTCCACAAAGGAGTGGCATACTCTCCTGCACCTGCATGGGGGACTTTTCAATCATAACAACCTTATCATCTTTCTTGTCATCGTCAAGCAGATTAACTGCGACGTTGACTGCTGCGTACGCACCTATAAAGGATACGAGCAGGCTCCAAAACAGCTTATCACTTTCATTGTAACGTGCAATGGCGGTGATGACACCAATAATGGAGATAAAAGCCAATAAAGTCATCATAATTTTAAGAGTTTTTTAATTAGTTTACGTTTCCTACTAAGATGCGATTTAATCGTACCTGTAGGAATCTTAGTTACTTCACTAATCTCACTTACGCTAAGATGGTCTATGTAATGCAGTTCGAAGATCCTACGAATGTCTTCTGGAAACTGTCTAATAACATCCAATACCTGATTATAGGATACTAAATCGGCGGGTGATTCATCATCACTTATATTCTGATCTTGATTACAACTCAAGTCATCAGGAATACATATTGAAGGTTTTAGTTTACGTAGATAATCTACAGCTGTTCGATTAGTCAATATTCTCAACCATCCACCAAAAGATGAATAGTCTGTGAATTTCGAGAGTTTATTATAAACTTTAAGCCATACTAGATTATTTATATCTCTAGCTTCATCATAATCTTTGATGAACTGATATAATAGATTTGTAGTAAATCCACTATATAGATGATAAAGTTTATTATAAGCAGATATATTACCTGCTTGAGCACTTTTGATAAGAGCTATTTCCTCTTGCGTTATGCGTGGAGTATTAGCTTTCATATCAAACAAAATTAAACCAGTTATTAAGGTGTCACTCCTGTAACAGATGGTGCTGTTTATAAGCGGCCAGACTCATATATAAATCGTGTCTGCATACACTGTCCGTTTTATACAATATTGTCTGGTTGTGGGCTGTTGTCATCAAAGACTACCTCTTTTATGTACCCATATGCAGCGTATAAATACCTGGGATGGGTGGGACAGCCCTAGAAGGGCAAATCCTCATTAACGAGGGCGTTATGCTCTTCCTGAATTGTGTCAACAAGATTCAGATGTAATCGAATTGCAGTCTCTTTATCTACCAGTCCATCATTTACAAGTTTGTTTAGTTTACTAACAAATATCCTTACTCTGACGTTTATAGTCTGATAAGATATATCAGTGAACTCTGGAATAACTTTTGAGTTAAACCAGTGTATCAAGTCTTGTAAATGTTTGTTTGACCAGATAGTATACAAAAGCTGCTCATCATACTCATCTAAATCCTGTCCATCGTAGTGCGGAACAAACAGTCTTGTAGTGTTTTGAACACCAACTGAGCCTTGATTGTATGCGATACTCAGCTGAGCGTACACATTACTAGGCTTTGTTTGATCCACGTCTTGCAAAATACCCGCTTCAATATACGGGCTCAAATAATTGGAAAATACGCTCATATTTTATTTAATACGGTTTTCAAAACAATCGATAAGATAATCAACTAATTCATTTATGAACTTGTTTTTCTTCTTACGCGTTTTTGCGTCATCTTCCTTAGTTGGAAAATACTCACTCAGCCAATTAAGCATAATAATACGCTTTAAATCGACTATGTCGTCAGTTTTCAACTTAGAGATTTTATACTCATCCTCAATTAAGGGGACGGTTTTAGTGAACCAGGATACCCAAGATGCTACATTTTTCCAATAAGCTGTCTCTTCTCGATCGAGATTATCCCAATCAATAGTATCCTCAAATATGAACTTTTTCTTTTTTAAATCAGTAATACCAAGAACGCGTCTCGTCTCCGCAAGCCGTTCTTTCTTACTAACATATATCCAGATAAAGTTCTTATAGACATGGTCTAGCCATGCTTCCTTGGCTTTACACCACTTAAGTGCAAAGCTGACAAACTTCGGGACTCTGTCCCTAAGCATCTGTCGATATCCTGTTTGATTTAACATATTGTTGGACCACGAGGATTCGAACCCCGAATGACAGAACCAAAACCTGTAGTGTTACCATTACACCATGATCCATTCCATACCTAAATTGGTAGATTGGTTCGCGGCTTTTATGCTGTGGGCTCGGCGGGGCTTGAACCCGCATGTAACCGTTTAAGGTTTCAACTGATTATGAGTCAGAGCCTATACAAGCCCAAATTGCAGGCACTTAGGTAGCCTGCACACCGACTTTACGCGGCCTCCTGGAGGTCCGTATAGTCAACAAGATTATACTTGCCGTTTAATTTTTATATCAAAGCGCTTAATGTGTTTACTTCAGTTGCCCGTCTAAAACCAATCAAGCCCATTATGGGTGTTTTGTTTTTTATGTGCTACGAGGTACACCACGTAAAACCTTCCACATTAGTGATTGCGCAATCTACTAAGTGGACCTGGGGGGAGTCGAACCCCCGTCCGAACAACGTACCTCACACACGCTAAGATTTCTTTGTTGTACACAAACAAGATGACATTTTGAATCAATAACAGAGTTAATGATAAACGTTCGTGTACATTAGTTGAACATATCGGGGATCAGCCGAAACGTTCGATTTAAGGCTATTTTCAGGCTCTCTGACGCGTTTTCTTGTGCTTCGTGGTTAATTACTCCTCTCCGTACAATAGACGTCTCAGATTGCCTTATTTTCGACACTTAAATTTTCCTACATTGACTATGCTCTGGCTCAAGGCTCACACATAGTTTATAGTTCACATTTTTGATATATCGTACAGTGTCTATATCTCAACCCCATGAGAATTTCTTCTAGTTGCACAGGCTCAAGGCTCAATACGATAGTGATTTGATCAATGGACCAATATATTTTAACAGCGTTGGTTCGCTGCTCACCTGCCGAACTGGCTCCCGTAACATCTTAAGGCTTTTCTATAATCCATATAGTGTTAGTAGTTAAATGTATGACATTGCGTGCTCAAGGCTATGCAATAAACAAATAACTACTAACACACTTCATATAGTCAGTATCTTAAGCATACTCAGGCTCTTGCCGGGACTGTTAATTCAGTCCTATTGCAGTCTAGTGATCATCTCATGGCTATGCCTCCGATCTTAACATATCTAGACTATGAAATAGGTACTGGCTCAAGGCTCTCGCCTATTGCAGGATTTACTTGTTGTTCTCGATAGCGCGGTTCAAGCGCTGGAACGGATTGTCCCAAGAATAGCTCCAGTGATTCGGGAAGGCGTTACGCAGCTCCTCAAGGTCCTTACGCAGCACCTTGCCAGCCTTCTCAACTTCCTTCACCTGATCATCGATCACTTTCTTCAGCTCCTCGTCATACTCATTTGCACTGAGCTCACCTTTGGTGACGCGCTCAAGCAGAGCCTTTGACTGGTTGCGAGCTTCAGCCAGGATCTCGTTGGTCTTCTTGGAATACTTTGCACGAGCAACAAGAGAAAGGTTCAGGTATACAGCCTTATCCTTGATACCATTGTATTCGCGGATCTTGCGCTCCTTGTTATCGGCCTCTTCTTTCTCAGCAGCAGCCTTGACGATGTCATCGCCAAAGGTGTTAACACTCTTCAGTGAATCACTGAAATTGTCCTCGTTCACATCCATCAATGAGATGGTCTTCTTGTTGTCTTTTGCCATAATTGATTTATGATTTTAATTGTTAATTACTTGCGCACTTCATATTGCGCATTTGCTAATTCTCTTTTTGCATCCCAACGCTCTCTCTTGTAAGGAATTGCGTTAGCATGACGTGCTTTCACACGATTTACCGGAACACAATGTGTCGTCTTTGACATATATTGTGAATTAACTTAATGGTTTCAAACACTTGCGGAGTCATGTAATACTGTCTACGCACCTTTGTAGATACGCGGTTTTCAGCACCTTCTTTAGACAGTATTTCTACTGCGTTAACGACGTTTGTATTACTTTTCTCGATAAGTGCATTCAACAATATTGTGCCAAACTCGCTAAGATTCTTATTTACAAGAGAATCTTTTGCAATTTCGAATATCACTTCTACTGATGATTCCTCATCTAGCGACTGTTCCGGTTGCTGAGCAGGTATCGTGCGGTTAATGAGTGCTGCTAGAATACTAGCTTCATCCATTGTGTACACTGATACACTTTCGGTGTCGTGTATATAACCATACTCTGCAATAGCTGCAGCAGCAGCTTTCTGTGCTAGTGCTGATGGTATATTTCCATCATACACAATAATAACGGCGCATTTCATACTACTCTACTTTTTTGTACTTTTTGCCGTTGATCACTGTGTCAGCACTGTTGTCTACCCTGGTTGGCGGCGCCTCCGTCACCGTTGTCGTGCCTTCCTTCTCTAGCGATACAGTTGCTATTGGGGTAGAAGTTGTTTCTTGTGCTTTGTCTGATTTTGCATCCGGAGCCGGTAGATTTTCATATACCGCTCGACCAGCTTTGAACTCATTTACAATGTCGACTTTCATAATATTTGTGGCACCTTTGTTTTGTAGTACACCAATAACATTATACATGTCAGTCTTTCCCATTGCTAGGAACAATGAGTCGATTTCCCGTTCTGCATTCATTTTTTGCTGAAGTTCGAGAGCATCAGCAATAGACATAATAACGGGGTTGTTAATATCCGCCTGAGTTACTTGTACAGACGAATCATAGTTTTGGGGTAAGAAACGATGTCCCTCCCACTTAATGATGGCTAGTGTAGCCAACACACTCAATGCAATTGTAATAATTGCAATGAACGCGATTTTCCAAAATTCTTTCATTTTTGATAAATGTTTAAGAAGTTAATAAAATATGATAATAAACCCAAAAAGATTCAAACTATTTTAGATATTCTTCTAACGGAATATCTTTTGGTTTTACGATACTTCTAATTGTAGCGCCTACCATACATATGTCAAATACTTCCAAATTGTTTGCATCCAGATATTCCATTACTCTTTTATCTTTTTCAGATAATTCATCTGACGGATCAAATGAATTTACTATTGCACAAACATATTTTTCTGGACTGATAACAATAGAATCTTTTGAGATTCTTATTATGGGAGGCTTTTTAGAAGACGTCATGGATATTTTTTCTTTACTTACCCATACTTCAAGTTGTGAAAATACTGTTCTCATATTGATTATGTTTAAAAATTAATTTCGAGTTAAAAATGTCCTACCAGATGTTTGCAAGCTTTACATCTTCCAACCTCACACGTGCGAAAACGTGCCCCTTAACCTCGGACATTTTACGTTACAGATGTTTTGCTATATTAGTGGCTACATGTTCTACAAACTTTTTTGATAATACGTCTATAGAAACTCCAAGTATAAAACATTTCTCTTCGAGAACTCTTACCTCTTTTACTTTACAGTTTTTGTTAGTTTTTATTGTTCTTAATTTACCACCAGTTAATGTTGGTTTACAAGATAAAACCATAGGAGGATCAGATTTCTGTGATTGTTCTACTACTTTTGGTTTCTCTGGTACATTTGCTACATATACAACTGCGGGAAGTAATCTGAATACTCTAATTATTTCCTTTAGTTCTTTGTAGTTAACCACAGATAATTCACCACTGTGTACAGCATGTACGATGAAATGCTCATCGTCATGAGAATCTAGTATAATTGACAAATCACCATCGCTCTTTAATGCTACATGATCAGATACTCGTATAATACGATGTCCGAAATGGTAGTATGTCGAACGTGCAGAATAAACTGTATTAGTGATTAATTTCTTACAATAGGTCTCGATGTAACGTTCTACTTTATTCTTTGTTTTCATATTGATTATAAATTAAATTCAATATAAAATGTGACTGTTCTCATGAGATTTGCCTAGGGTTCGTGCCTAATTTTCCCTGATTTCGATCTCAATCTTCCGGTACAGTCACCAAACCAATGGTGTAGTTGTGATAAAAATCAACACTGGGTTTCGCAACAGAGTGTTGTTTCAATAATACTATATTTCACAATGTAGCATTATCTGGCTTCATTTAAGATTCAAAAATCTTACCTAAATAGAAAATTGGTAACATTGGTAAAATTAAAATATTACATCTTATGTCATCACAACAATGTGTTCCCACAGCTGGTTTCGCACCTACGTCTAGCATTTCCAATGATACCTGTCGTGTATCAACGACATTGTGCTACGTACTGTGGGATACTCAGTTTGACCCACTGAGTCTAAGCTTCGTTTCAGATCCGCACTTTTGTGCTAAGTTTCTGCTTAGTTGGACAGGTATACATATGTCCAAATACCAATTAACCTTGGTACTAGGTTGATTGCAAAGTTGAGTACGCGTCCATTCTCAGATTCCTCTTTTAACACTGACTATCTGAGCAAATCCAGTGTCTCCACAATCGTTGCAATTGCACCCTCTCAATCTCCATAATATTTCCGACGTCTTTTGTGAGACGAGTACTTTAAGATGTCCCAGGGCTTGAGGTTTCCTGGCATTCGGCGTTTTCTATGCATTAATATAATGAAGCTGCTATTCTCACGAACCACAGCTTCTAAAACGATATAGCAAATCATCATACATTAATAAATATTATGCCATCATCTATACAATTAGGCGGATCTGGATGATTTGAAAGAACACAAGGACATAATAACATGTCGTTGAGTACGCATCCTTCACATCCAAATTCTCTCTTTTTGCACCTAAGCATTTTCCCGTCAATTTTGGCTATTTGACCAGGTTTACGATGTTTCATGGGCTAACACCTCCCATGCAATTCCTTATTAGCAAGATAACCAGTAAGACTACAACTCCAATCCAGAAACCTGGTGGAATCTTTTCTCTTGCCATCATACTATTTTGGTTCATACTCTCGGCTTTTAATTTCTATGTATACATTAGGGATGCGTCCAAAGACACGTCTCTTTATTACAGATGGCCATAAATATACAACACCCTTGAGATTCCATATTTTTATTATTTCTGGTCTCTTTTCAAGTACTCTCTCCCATTGAGGAGTTAGTTCGTGATGTACATGTATAGCGTACTTGAGAGCTTCAAATTCTACTTTGCCTACACTTATAGTAACAACTTCAACTTCTTTAAAATTGTCTAATGTTTCAGCAATAAAGAATTCTTCAGAACTACGCAACGTTTTACCATGATAACCTTTTGCAGTCTTTTTGGTAATTTCAATGCATCTGCCAACTTCAGCACCGCATTTTAATATTCTGCGTACAATCATATTACATAGCTATTATAAATGAGCACTCAGATTTACCACCTAAGTTCTCAACACCTCCCATAATATGAGCCTCTAGCACTTCGCATGCGTTTTTGGTTAAACCACTTGCGATGCATAATGTGGCATTGCCACTCTTGGCAAATAATCGTCTACGATCATTGCCGTTCGAATCCACCCTCGCTTTTTTAGGACGAGGGGGATTCTGTTGATTCAATACTTTTCCTTTTAGCATATTAATTGATTTAATACACGCCTAGAACTTTACCCTTCTAGGTCTTAGGGTATACTTGTTTAAAGTAAGAACGCATTATGTATTTTTTCTCGATTTTATTACACAGTAACGCGCATTTGCGCAGTAACGTGCATTTTACAAGTGATTCTTTTTCAAATGCACATTTGTGACAAACGATAATTCTTTTTCCATAGCATACACGATACACTTTACCATTAATCGTCACTAGCTGTCCTGGTTTCCACATATTGTTTTGTACATTTTTTCCAATGCAGATTTTATATCACGAAAGGAAATTCTAAGGTTTACTATATCTGCATCTAAATAGGAGATTTTTTGTTCTAATTCGTGTAACGATTTTACAGATTTTTTGTTGTATATAATACAACACATGACTATAGTAGAACATATGAAAAATATGCTTACTACAACTGCTTCTTGCGTATTCATGATTTCTGACTTTTAATGTACTTTAATGCAATACTAATAGCTTCACGCTTCAGGGAGTACACATTTGTAGACAAACGCGTTGTACCAAGATCAATACGTCCATTCCAACCAAGATGATTAATATCACATCTCTTTACTCCAAATTTGAACAATATAGTCTTATGACTATCGTCTGTAGGATCTACAAAAGGTTCTACCTTGTTGTAAATTACGATGTTGTACTTACGACGTAACCAATCAATGGCTTCATCCACAGTAGGAACAGATACACAATTTATAATCCTATTACTATTTTCTGGATACCCAAAAGATATATGGGTGGCATCTTCCCAAAGATATCCTCCAGTTGACTCAACAAATCCAAGCTCTTTAAAAGCCAAGGCTTGTGTCTTTGTGACTAAACTATCTTTTATCATGTTCAATGATTATTATTGGTGAACCATTAGACTCGTCAAAATCTGGAAGTTTAGGCGAATCTTTTTCTTCGTTTGATTTGATATCTACCATGATAATTCTCCTCCATACCAGTTATGCATGTACCGAATACTATCTTGCTTATTACGGAATTTAAACACATTGTTTTCTCCCATAATCTCGTCTAAGTGAATAAACGCATCACCTTCTGCTAACGCATCTTCAACATAAGCAGGCTTATCCAACCATACTTCGTGGAGTACGTCTTCATATGCTTTGATGATTTCTGCCTGATTGGCAACCTTGCATCTCAACATGAAGATTTCTGCTTCTTCTCCTTCAACTGTGTGAGCACCTGCGGATTGACTGGAACAACCAGTAAGCATAGCAGCAAGAAAGATAATAATACCAAGAAATAATACGAATACGAACGTTACTGCGTTCAGTTTGAGAATCTCTTTCTCTTTGTCAAGTAGTTTCATACTTTAAAATGATTATGATTCTTACAAATGTTTTCGTAATGTCTTACGTTACGAATCTTTCGCGGAGTAAGCTTGGCCTCATTAAATGCTGCCTTTGCATCATTGAGAAGACGATTGAGCACAACCAGATAATAGGATGTAATCTCATCTTGTTTTGGTGTTCTTGCGTCACCATGTTCATATACCCATTTAGGGTATTGCACTACTACGTGTTCGATGTGGAAATCACGTAATGCTGCAGATGCACGTTTAGTTTCATCTACAGTTAAGAAATTGATTTTCTTTGCCATTTTTAAATGTTTTGATCATTAATAATATTGTTAATTAACTCTAATTGTCAATTAAAAGGGGCACGCGCACACCATGTACAGTGCCCCTGTGAACCTTAACTATGCATTGTCGGTTGTTGTGAGACTGGTGCACCTATTGATTGGACACACGAGTTCAAGTGTCGGCGACATTTGCATGTCAATTGGTTCTGCTTCCGGAAAGTAATTATCCATATATACACTAGTTTAAAGATGAATAATCAACGGAAAAGGGAGAGCTAGTTACCGCTGTAACCTTTTGCTTTTCGAATAACAGACTATTTAGAAATTTTACGTAAATGCATGAAGGATTCATAGGCTTACTCTCCCTTGGATATAATAACCGATTCCAAAAATCATATTAAAAGAGCCGTACATTCTCACGAACTGCGGCTCTACAACCTAAAACAAATACAAGGTCGTGAATTTTGCTTATGATTATGTGGTTTGTAAATTGGTGTCGATAGAAAAGCGGGGAAAAGGTTGCTATATATCAACATTCAATCCCCCGCCTGATTAAAAGATAACTGTGCATAGTACAATACACAGCTGTGCCTTTCCTAAGGGCACATGAGCGTTACACCCGCTGTGGTGCATTGTTATATTCAACACTCTGTCGACTAAAGTATTAAATACTATCCGTGCTGTGAATCACACGATACAATGATGTTCATTTTGATTTGGAGCATTCACCGCAATTACGATTTGCGTACTCTACAGCCTCTGTTTTTAGGTAAACTGAGACAGTAAGTGCTTGTCAAAAGCACAGGATTTTGTTTGAAGGTTTCAGTTTATCTTACCCACAACTTAATAGATTTTGGTTATTCAGTCAACTTGCAAACACCGGGCCTATTATCCCTCGTGCGACTTTCTCAGTGTTCGTTTAACGTCATGCTGCTGAGCTACCCACATGACTAACGTTGCTACAATTCTCTCTTCGGGCTGGCTACCGTCCTTCGTTGGCTTGTATAAACTGTTTCGTCTTAATCTTCCGAGACTCATCAGGCATCTAAGGATGCGACAGTTTATATTTCAAATACACCTATTCTCACGAACCAGTGTATTCTATGAATAATAATTAACCTATAATGAAGATAGAATAGTTTCTATATACCCTTTATTATGTGGGCCAAGAACATATTTTTGTCCATGGTCATCTATAAATAGGTTTCCAATCCAATTACCGTTACGGAATACATTATTATCCGTAATGATTACAGGGTCACCACAGAATAGATATGGCGTTCTGCCTGTGGTGTTAGCTCTACGGTCATGTGACACACGAATGTGTTGACCATCTGATGATGCGACAGAGTTTCTGTCAAATCTTTTTCTGCACATAATATTATAGTTTTAAACTTGATATTCAAACAGGGGCCACATCTTTTGTGTATAGCGTGTGGAATCTATATTTAATATTTCTTGAGGAAACTCTCAAGGGCTGGTATTTGATATTTTAATATTGGTCGTCTTACGTTTTTCATATCATTAACCCTTTGTTTTTCACCAACACTGTTTTCAAACAATTCATCTTCTCCATATCTGTATAGAATAATCATTAACACTAATTTGTTTAGTGAATACCTATTTTTCAGATAAAGACGATAGTGCATTGTTATATTTTGTGCTGATTCATACTTAATTGTCTTAAGAAAATATGTTTTTATTTTTGTTGGCGAACACATAATACTATTGTGTGTTATTATATATTTTCTTATAGACTCATCTAGTTTTAAAAATGTTTCATATGTCATTTGTTTAGATGTTTCAAACATAAGAGGGCTACATCTTTACAGCGTGTAGAGTCTGTTTAGTTATCCCTTATAAACAGGGATATTATTTACATAAGTATGCCCAGGCCACCTGGTTACCTCACGTACATACTCTTTACCTGCTATATTAATGCTATTCTTTGCGTATGTCATAGGCTAAGGCATTGAATAGATTAAACATAGCAGAGTTGCACCCAATACCATACCCAGTATGGTTTCAAGAGCCGATTGGATTAATTTTTGATTTTCCATATCTTGATGATTGTTGTGTATTCAAAGAGAGTGAGAGCGTACACTTACGTGCACGCCCTCTAATGGTTAGGCTACCCCGTTGTCATCAACTTGCTGTGATGCTGAGCCTTGTGCCTCAAACATACGCTTAGGAAGATAGAACGAGTTCATTACAGATGTACCTCTGGTTGACAAATCCCAGCCACGAAGCGGAGATAATGGAGAACCACCAGGATTGAGAAGTTGCAACTGCTCATCGTACACATAACGTGTGAGAACACGTACCGATGTGCGTACATACATCTGGTTGAACTTGTTGAGAAGCGGCTGACCTGTCACGCCGTCTACACGTACCATAGGCTCAGGGAATACGAACTCCTGGTCGAATGCGTATGACCATTTAGCGTCTGCTTCTGGAATAGCGACATCACCAGTCTGCGATGTGCCACCGTTGGCTATCCCAATATATTTGAGATACTTGTTTGCCTCAGCGTCAAACACTGGGACTACGCGTTCATTACCCTGAGTGTCACGTACTGTGCACTCAACATACTTCTTTCCGAAGTTCTGACCCTGCTTCTGAACTGTCAGGGCTTTTACTGCTGTTACTGTAAAATCCATAATTGTACAATTTTAAATGTGGAACTTTATTTGATTTAACACTTTAGGCTATTTATTAAGAGTAAAGAATCAACTGCGATGGTTCGCTTTGTCTGAGGACCGTAGACATCGTCCTGTCATCGATGCATACACGCATATAACCGCTTTGCAGTTTGCAGTTGATTCTTTTTTCCTTGTGTTTTGTAGGAGTTAGAGTGTTTGTGTGGTGGGATTGGGTGCGTGAGCGGATTTACCGCTCAACACAACCCACTAATTAGAATGGTACTTGCACTACATTACTAGCAATGTAGTATGTAATATACTTGTTTTCCTCACTCTGTGACATAAGACCTGCAAACTTGAGTGCAGACTCCTCATCATCAAACTCTCGAACAACTGTGGCTGGGAATGAGCCAATCTTCTGCAATACTATAAACTTTTTCATATGCATTTATTGATTAAATTATACGTGTTTACTATCAGAAAGAGTGTTTGTGAGGAGCGCATCAAACAGCAACATACTGTGGATTACTCCACAGTAATTACTATTCTGCTGCACAGCTGATAGTCATCTGGATGATTATCACACCACTTGCCACAAGCCTCTACAAAAGCCGTAAGACTTGGATATTCTGGACTACGTTCACGCTTACCGTTGCGATAGAAGTACATGTACCACACTCGCATTCTCTTAACTTCTTTCTTCTCCATAACTCATAAGTGTTTTGATTGCTGTTTAGTAACAGATAGATTGATTGGGTGGGGGTGGTTTCCTTTTCCTATCGGGTAGGGGACGCAGTCCTGGGGTGTTTCATCTTTCTACACTCATACAACAAAAAAAATAAAAAATAAAAAAAATCCAGAGCAGCATTAAGCTACCCTGGACTCTTTATATCTCTTTATCCTATCGTGCAGATCAACTCTATCTTCAAGTAATGTATCTAGTATATCCCAATATATTGGATCCCAGATTTCATACAAATCCTCTACTTTAAGTGTAATAGGTTCTGCAGGTTTTATCTAATCTAATATACCGTTGCCTACATGTATTGGTTTATGTAACCATTCTCTATAAGTACTCTCTGCTTCTTTAAAACGTTTTAATGCTTCTTGTTCTTGCTTTCCGTATATCCCCATGGTTTAGTAAGTACTACTACACATGCTATCATTGCTACTAATGCTATTATTATATTCATATTAGTTTAATTTATTCTGTCCAGCTGTTTCTATCTCTATAAGTAGATCTATATAATGTCTCGCTTTCTTAAGATCTTCTATACCGTTTTTATTCTTATACCTGCATATATACTTGATTACATTACCTGCACAGAAGCCTAAGTTATTCCTTTCTATAAATTCTACAGGCTGTATAGCCATATCTTTATAGTGAGATCCTCCTACTTGTTGTGATAAAGCTGTATCGTTCATTTCTTACTACTGTATTTATGACTATAATATCCTACTACATATCCAGCTAATGCTGATATCCACACTTCGCCTACAATAAACATTCTAGCGAACATATCGTGGTCTAATAAACTAAAAAATTCGTTCATAATTTAAATTATTCTATTACTCTCCAAAATGACGTTTCCACCAGTTAGTTTTACGATATTCTTCAGTTTCTTCTTTCAGCTTACGATACTTTCTTTCAAGTTCTAAATAATCTCTAGTAGAATTATGAAGTTCATCTCGTAAAGATCTTATTGTACTTTCATATTCGCGTTCAAACGCATCATGAATTTCTTCGTGAAGTTTGTTATAAGATAATGAATAACGTGCATCTCGACGAATCATTTCTTCATACACTTTAACATCCAGTATAACCTTATCTTTCATAAGATCTACGATGTTTTTATCATATTTTACAGCTCCTTGCGCGAGTTGATTGTACAACGTGCAGTCTATTAAATTCTGTCCTTCTTTATCCATAATTATAATTCAAAACTATGCCATTTACCGTCTTTTCCTTTGTAAAAATCTCTCTCCCCACATACATTTTGCGGAGTTAATGCGTCTGGGTTTTTATTAGCTGTCCATACTGCTTCCCTACAATTATCTGTCTTAACTACAGGGGTTTTTAAAGTTTTATGGAATTTATGTGAAGTATCATTCTCTAAGACTATATACTTCCCTATTACTTCATCTATCATATAAACAACTCTAATAATCGATTATCAGCTCCTATAGGCTCTAATATAAACTCCCAATCAGGCTGAGCTTGTTCTTTTTCTAACTCGTATCTATAGATTACCTCTTGCTTCTGATCTTCAGTATATCTATCATTTTCTGCAGATATTATACTTGCTAAGGTAAAGTATTTAATCTCGTCTGGTGTCATAATTCATCATATATCTTATCATATATATAATCCGCTATCGCTGCTGCTCCAGCTAACACTGCTATTACAGAAAAGAATATTAGTATATATTCTATCATGCTTCTATTACTTCCTCCATATTTACGTCAGATTCTCTTTCTACAAGCATGTCTTCTTGGGACAATGTATGCTCTGCCAAAGGTTGTTCCATCTCACTATCCAACTCTCGCTCTCCTACTCCTTCGGTTGTTATATTGGTAGTATCGGACTCGTTATCATAGGCCTCTTTAAGCTCTTCTGCTGCTTTATTTATCTGTTCTAACATATTTTGCTCGGCTTCTGTGGCGTTATTTTTAGCTTCATCTACGCTATTCTTAATCAAGTCTAAACGCTTCATCAAATCCTCCCTACTCATCTCATTGTAGAGCTTAAAAAGCCATTTTTGGGCGTTGTTTAAATATACTCTATATACCTGATTATCAGGGTTTTCCTCAACTTTCTTAGTCAATTTATCAACTAATTCTTCAGTTTCATCAAGGGTGAATCTATGCTGTGGGGATTTGTTTATAATATTACCATCAATATCGTATAAATTACTAAATTTGCTCATGGTTAATCAATGTTATAGTCACTATCATCATTTACACGTCTCTCATCGTCGTTATACGGTTCTATTTCGTGCATTTTATCAGTATAATCCATTCTTAATTGCATTTTTATAAGCTGTAATTATCTTCTCCATTGCTCTTAAGTAATTGTTGTCGTTTAAGGCTCGTTTCAGCGTGTTTGACATACCTTGTACAGGGTGTTTGTTGGGGGTTTCCATTTTCATCAAATGTTTCGTGTGTGTAAAATTGTTCTTTTCTCCATTTTCTGTATGCTGCAAAAGCTTCTTTACGCTCATGTTTTGTACTATAGAAATGGATGCATTTAAGCATTTGTTCAGCATTGACAGAACCACAAGCTTTAAGGCTACAAATATCATCAATAAAACTCAATGCTCCTTCTTTGTCGAACTTCTCTTCAAGCTATTGATACTCTTGATAAGCCTAGATTAAATATGGATTATTTTCATCGTATTCAGGCTCTAAATCTACTATAAATGCGCTATTTATAGGGGCTCCGTGTACAAAGAAATACTTGCAATTATCAGTTACAGGCTTACTTTCTTGCTTTAAACTTAAGAAGTCTGCGTAATATAGTATAGCATTCAATTCTGCATGTGTCATATTACTTTTTGGTTAATGTTTTATATACACATTCGGCTATATATCCGATCAAATAACACATTGGTTCTGGACTACATGTGCATATTTTTTGGTTTATTATATCGTAGATATCTAGTACAGCATGTAAGGATTCATGGGCTATTGTATTGATATGATCAAGCTTTTTATCTATGGATTTCACATCAGTATCCTTGTTATCTTTGATCAAAATACAGGTTTTGTTGTCAGAAATACGCTTAACTACAGCAGTAGTAGAGAGACCGTCTGCGATAAAATCATCCAACATAACTCCATCCCCATATGTGTACAACTTACGTAGTTTATCTAGACTTACTTGTCTATTAGCTACTACGATATCTATGTCGTATAACGTCTCGTAAGTATCAATTATGGCTTTCTTTTGTTTCTTCATGTCTAATTATTTACTGGGGAAAGAAAGAAAGTAGCAAAGAATAGAAAGGGCCAGTATATATTATATACACTAAGAAGAGTTAAAACAGTATTTATAACCCTCTAATAACCCCCTATAGTCCCCCTTCTTTCCCCCTATAGGCACTGATATAACGTAAAAAATAGAAAAAAGTTGCAATTTTATAAAAAATTTTACACGTTTTGCAACCAAATGAACTAAAATCTACGTTATGGGGTCGTAATTAATTAAACAAAATAACAAAATGGCAAAGACATTACGTGTAATTGAATCTTTTTTTGTTATGGAAGTAGGTGATACTTTCGAGTGGAATGCTGATGAGAATATGTACATCGCAAACCATTCTGAAGAGTTCCATAAGACAGATGATGAGAACTCTGAGATCAGCTCTTCATACAACGCAAATTTTTCTATTTCTGCTGATTATGCAAAGGGTCTTATTGCAGACGGATATCTCGAAGAGGTTACGACTGACGGAAAGAAGTCTTTCACAAACATATTCGACGAGATCGCACGTCTTACGCAGAAGTATTCAGACGAGAAGGCCAATCTCAACGAAGACATGGCAGGTATGCCAGAGTGCTTAAAAGTTGAACGTGCTACAGTTCTGAATAACATTCTCTCTGTATTAGATCACTTAGCATCACTTAAAAAGTAATAGCATGGAAGAAGATAAGATTATTGATCAGTCGCCGCTTGCTGAGAGCTTATCCGAGCAGATAAAATATCAGTTCTTGGATTTCTTTCTTGTAAAGCCGCTGGATCCGGTCAAAGTTAAAAAAGAGTTTAGTAAACCTGTTTCAACTGGTACACCCGTAAAAGATGCAAATGGCGTTGAAGCACAAGACTTCGACAATGTTGAAACAGAGGTTAAAGAAGTTAATTCTGATTATCGTAGAGGTGTTGTTTTGAAACGCCCTCTTTATTACGAAGTGGAAGATTCTAAGAATACATTCATCCCCATAAATATTGGCGATATTGTCATATTTAGAGATGCTGCAGGACTCTCATTTGATTTACTTAAAGATAGTAAGTTGCTTAGACAATACGACATTCTCGGTGTTGAAAAATGATTGACCTGGATAAAGTTATAAGAGAAGTTTCCAAACGTCTTAACTTAGATAGAGATTTAGTTGCTGCTGTATGTAAACATCCATTTCAGCAAGCAGTAGATCAAATGAAAGATGATGAAGATACTAGAGATATACTATTCAATCAGCTTTTCAAGTTTAAGTTAAAGCGCAGATTTAAAGAAGACAAGACAAGACAATATACAAAATGAATACACTTTACATTTCTAGAACCGGCAGGATAATGCTGGACGAAAACAACAATCCAAAGCCTTTTGATCGTTCACGCAGTGCAATTGACGATGTATTCTTCGTTAAAGAAGATACTAAGATTGTATTTGAGCGCGGTGAATACAAGGCAGAGCTTGAAGCTAAAGCTGGCGATATCGTAGTAACATTCTACGAAGAGCAATTCCCAAATAGAGTAATCGTTGTAAACAACGAGCAGTGGAAGGAAAACCTTGAAGCCTATGAAGTTTGGGAACAAGAGCAGAATCTTAAGTGGGCTGAAAAGAAATCAGATCCTTGTTGTGATTGTTGTGAGAATTGTTGTAAAAGTTGTTAATCAGAATAAAATATAGAATTATGAAAGCAAAGAAAATTAATAAGCCTACTATTATTGTAGATCTTACTAACATTGAGTCATGTGAGGATATAAAGTTTGAGTTCACTCGTGCTAAAGCTAAGGCTGGTGTCCCTCTGACAGATGCAGAGATTAACTCAGTTGTAGCATACGGTGCTCATCTCACGCTTGATACTATTGATTCGTTCTGCGATCAGTATCAGAAGATGTATCCTGCTATTGAGATCAAGGATAAGAAGCAGGTGCAGAAGGCCATTAAGGCTATTGAGTCTATACTGAAACCCAAGACTCCTTGGTATAAGAAGCTTTGGAATTGGGTTAAGAAGCCTTTCTGTAAGAAGAAGTAAACGAGTATAACCGTCAAGTTATACTGGCAGGCGCTGCGATATGTCGGTTGTTCCGGCGGGCGTGTAGGAAGTTCGAATCTTCCCAGAGCCACATATTTAATCAAAAGTCGGAGGTCAGCCTTGAAAGTCTATACCGACTATAACAAAGAGGCCCCAATACAGGTTACGTGGTCCTGTAATTCCACGTGTTTCATAATAAAATGTTAAAATGTTGATTGAGTCTCATATGTTGGCACTGAAAATCAAACAGCCGGGATCGTTCCCCGGTATGGGACCTGCTCCGTGGTGTAAATGCTCTAAACACAAGTGGCTCTTAGAGTAATTCGATGATTAATTGAATGTAAAAATATGACAAACAAAATATACGAGATAACAGACGAACAGTTTGTTGAATTGGTGAAAAACAGTATAAATATATCTGAAGTTTTATTTAAACTTGGTTATACAGTAAAAGGTAATTCTTGGGGATTTTCTCAAATACGTAGACGAATGGAGGCGTTAAAACTAACCACTCAAGACTTTAAAGGAAAGTCTGCGTTGAAGACCGATACTGAAAAATTAGTAAATCCAGAAAATTTGCTGTGCGCAAATAGTAAGCACGCGAGGAATGTATTAAGAAGATACATATTAAATAACGATCTAATTCCTTATAAGTGTGCGATATGTGGAATTACACACTGGAACAATAAAGCACTAAGCTTAGAATTGGACCACATAAATGGGATAAACAACGATAACCGATTAGAAAACTTAAGATTTCTTTGTCCTAATTGTCATAGTCAGACAACAACTTACGGAAGTAGAAATCAACAGAAAAACGAATCAAAGTATGAGATTACTGAAGATCTTAGACAGCTTGTTGAATCTACTTACGAAAAAGAAAAAAGTGTAAAACGAGTTTCTGCTGTATTAGGGATACGTAGATGCGTTGTAACACAAATAGTAAACGAGTCTGGACAAAAACATTCAAATCAACTATATGTTATAAGATATGATGAAAATTGGAATGAACTCAAACGATATGGAAGTCTGAGCGAATGTGCCAGAGATTTAATAAATAACGGCGAGATAAAAACAAATCACATATCTACAGGAAGGCGTTCTATACAAATGAACGCAAATAAAAAACAATTATGGTTGAATAGTTACTGGATTACGTTGGATGGTAGCGGGATAATAAATAATCCGTTATTAGAATCTTCTCTAATCGACTCGGAAGACAATGTTGACGAGGCGCAAGCGAAAGCAGCGTGACAGACTGAACGAGAAGACTGAGTTTAAGACTTGGATGCAACAGTCGGCTAAAGAACCCACTAGTTCGGCCTAAGGCAGGGTCGCGGGGTGACCAATTGAAGTGATTGTGTAATAACAGGGTCTAAAAAGGTTATAGCACAACATCTTGTGAACGTGACAAGATAATAGGTGTAAGTCCTCACTTCAGTACCACTACTAATTTAATGATT
>Ga0256405_10005516_pt1 | contig 21712 bp, 13 predicted proteins | sample RumenRJG_02DNA_FD_189096 | JGI IMG/M metagenome (GOLD analysis project Ga0256405, IMG submission 189096) | Bovine rumen microbial communities from Lethbridge, Alberta, Canada - RJG_02 | ecosystem: Host-associated > Mammals > Digestive system > Stomach > Rumen | place: Canada: Alberta... | reverse complement strand
TGGATGCGCACCTCCGAGGGAATGGGTTCGTGGCAGTTCTTCGAAGCCTTGCTCTATGGTGCCAACGTAGTCTGCACCCCGGGAGTAGGCTTTGGCCCCAGCGGCGAAGGATATGTCCGCTTCACGGCCTTCAGCAGTCATGAAAAAACGGAAGAAGCTCTTGACCATATAGAAAAATGGAGCAAGGGATAATTATTTTAGTATTCATTTAAAGGTAAAAAGGTATGAAAAAGATTGAAGCAATCATCCGCAAGACCAAGTTCGAGGATGTGAAGGAAGCTTTGCTTTCATCGGACATCGACTGGTTTGAGTACCACAACGTGCACGGCATCGGACAGAGCCGCCAGGAGCGTATCTATCGTGGCGTCCAGTACTCAACCGACGTTATCGAGCGTGTGGCACTGACCATCGTCTGTCGTGATCCACTGGTGGAGCCGACGGTGAAGGTTATTCTGGAAACGGCCCATACGGGTGAGGTGGGCGACGGTCGCATCTTCGTGAGCGACATGATCGACACCTGGAGCATCCGAACGGGTGAACATGGTGACACCGTACTGAGAGACAAGAAATAATTAAGGTAACAATTAAAGGTAAAAGGATTATGAACGAAATTGGATTATCACTCGATACCGTATGGATGCTATTGGCAGCCATGTTGGTATTCTTCATGCAGCCTGGTTTTGCGCTGTGTGAGGCTGGTTTTACCCGCAGTAAGAACACCGCAAACATCCTGATGAAGAACTTCGTCGACTTTATGTTCGGCTCGCTTCTGTTCTTCTTCCTCGGCTTCGGATTCATGTTCGGTAGCGAGGGTGCTGGATTCATCGGCATGCCCAACTGGGGCGACCTTACTTTCTATAAAAGCGACCTGCCCGTAGAGGGTTTCTTGATTTTCGAGACCGTTTTCTGTGCCACCTCTGCCACCATCGTCAGCGGTGCTATGGCTGAGCGCACCAAGTTCTCGATGTATCTGCTCTATAGTGCTTTCATCTCGCTGTTCATCTATCCCATCGAGGGACACTGGACATGGGGTGGTGGCTGGCTCTGCAATGATGCTGCCGACAGCTTCATGATGTCTACCTTTGGCGACGTGTTTCACGACTTCGCAGGTTCTGCCATCGTGCATAGCGTAGGTGGTGTGCTGGCACTGATTGGTGCACTGGCCCTCGGTCCCCGTATCGGAAAATATGCCAAGGACGGCAAGAGCCGTGCTATTCCTGGTCACAACCTGACCATGGCTGCCCTGGGCGTCTTTATCCTCTGGATGGGATGGTTCGGTTTCAACCCTGGTTCTCAGCTCGCCGCTTCTGGTGAAGTGAACCGTGTAGCTATCTCTCACGTGTTCCTGACCACCAACCTTGCAGCTGCTGCTGGTGGTGTAGCCACCATGTTCCTCACTTGGTTGAAGTACGGCAAACCCTCACTCTCACTGACCCTGAACGGTGTGCTGGCAGGTCTTGTGGGCATCACCGCTGGTTGCGACCTCGTTTCTCCTGTCGGTGCTGTGATTATCGGTCTGGTATGTGGCCTCGTGCTAGTTTACTCTATCGAATTCATCGATCACGTGCTGCACATTGACGACCCTGTAGGTGCCAGCTCAGTACATGGTGTATGTGGTATCTTAGGTACGCTGATGACAGGTCTGCTGTCAACCTCTAACGGTGCGTTCTACGGTCACGGATGGGGATTCTTCGGTGCTGAGTGCTTCGGCATTCTGGTCATCGACCTCTGGGCTGCAGCATGTGGATTCGTCCTGTTCTTCGGCATCAAGAAGCTGCATGGACTGCGCGTCGACAAGCGTATTGAGGAGGAAGGTCTCGATATCTATGAACATGGAGAGGCATGCTATAACTAAGTGAATAGTGATAAGTGATACGTAAAAAGTAAAAAGATTGAAGGTATGAAAAAGATTGTATTATTCGCAATGGGTCTGGTGCTCAGCAGCACCACCCTTGCACAGGATGTAGTAGAAACTACGATTCGTGGTGACCTTGTAAGTAGTTACATCTGGCGTGGTCAGGATTTGGGAAGCACAGCCATCCAGCCGACATTAGGCGTAGGCTATAAGGGCTTGTCACTGACGGCATGGGGCAGCTACGGACTCGTCAATGCAGACGATGTCAAGGAGTTCGACCTGACGCTGGACTACACCATCGGCGGACTGAGCATCGGTATTACCGACTACTGGTTCAGCAGGATGGACGGTGGAGACCCCGACGGTCGCTACTTCAAGTATGAGGCCCACGGCACCAACCACGTGTTTGAAGGCTACATCGGCTACGATTTCAGCTTTGCAGCACTCCGTTGGTTCACCAATTTCGCAGGCAATGATGGTACTAACAAGGACGGCAAGCGAGCCTACAGCAGTTATGTAGAAGTAAACGTCCCATTTAAACTTGCTACGGTTGATTGGACTGCTACGGCTGGCGCCGTCCCCTACTGTACCACATCGTATGGAACGACAGGTTTCGCTGTCACCAACCTCGCCCTGAAAGCGACGAAGGACATCAAGATTACCGACTCGTTCTCCATCCCTATCTTTGGACAAGTGGTTGCAAACCCTTGTTCACAGAAAGCTTACTTAGTGTTGGGTCTATCGCTGCATCCATAAATTATCGAATACGTCCCAACATCTTAATACGGTGCTCGAAACTACCACGGTTGTCAAGAGCACCGTTTTTGATGCGTGCACGGTAATTGTAGATGGTGTTTACGGAATAGTGAAGGAATTCGGCTATCTTCGACGAGTCCTCAATGCCCAGTCGGATGAGGGCAAAAATACGTATCTCCGTCGTCAGACGGTTCTCCTCCTTAGGTTGTACCTGTGCCTCCGGTTTCAGCAAGGCATTGAACTCGCTGACAAAGGAAGGGAAGAGGTGCAGGAAAACAGAATCAAAATTCTGCAACAGTTCTTCTACTTCATGCTCTTTCAGCTCAGTAGACTTAGAGATACGATAAAGCTCTTCCAGTTCCTTGTTCTTCATCTTCTTGTTGACCATCTTCCGATAGTCGTCAATCTTATCGATATACTGTGAACAAAGACTCATAAATCGTCCAATGTATTCCTCCTTTACCTGATTACTCTCCATCAGCTGCTCGTTAAGCGAAGACAACTGCCTATTGAGCGAAGACAATTCCTCTTTCTGTGCCGCTAACTGAGTATTCGCTGAAGCCAATTCCTGATTTGAATCCCTAAGAGCATTACGCGCTGCAGCTAACTGTCGGTTACGACGATGCACAAAGAAGAGCATAAAGAGCAACAATAAGGCCAGGATGCTGATGGCAGAAAGGGTAACATAGAGCTGATGGGTTGTACGCTGGCTCTGACTCTTATATTCTTTAGCAATGTGGGTAAGCAGAGGCGATATCTGCCAGTTGCGCTGTCGGGAACCGTAACGGTTGGCACAATCACTGGTAAAGCTGATATAACGCGAAGCACGATCTATGTCACCACGCAGCATCAACTCGTTAGCTAACTCCCACATCGAGCCCTGGTCCATGGCCGCATTACGGATGTCAGCCAGTACCGACTCTACGAGCCAGTGCATCATCTGCGTGGAATCGCCCTGCAACTTATATTCAATATAACGGTAAAGAGCCGTGAGCGCATAGGGATGACTCCCCTTTTCAACATGCTTCAGCCACTCGTCGTTGATAGCCATCGCTGTTTTTAAATCACCCTCACCTTGAGCCTTAAGTTCGCGACGCAGAAAACAAGACTCATGGGTCGATGGCAAATATTGCAACATGAGTGTTTCATAATGTTTAGCCTTGTCGAGGAAATTCTGGCGCATGGTAGCCATGTGCGAGTAATAGCTGAGCTCACTATAAACATTGTTATAGGCCTCGTAGTAAGTTCCCAGAGAGAGGGAGTCGATACCCTCAATACGGACTGAATCGAGCACTATCAAACCCTCATCATACATACCTATATTGGAACAACGGATAGCCAGCAGCGAGCGACAACGAGCAGCATCGGAGCGACGTTCCATCTCATCAGCCAGGCGTATGCATTGATTCAGGAAATAAATGGCAGAATCGCTGACGAAGGGTTTATATAGCTCATAAAGCGTGAAATTCCGATCGTATTGGCGAGTCTTTGAAGGCTCTTGCTCAAGTGCACGACGTGCTTCTGCTATCTTGCGCTCGTGTTGAGCAACATAGATTGGAAAATAGGTAATAGCGTCATCGACAATCGTAAAATCTATCTCATCGGCTGCTGTGTGCAGCGTGAACAAAGTCAGAAACAGGATGTTTAATAATCTTTTCATTAGTAGCATGGTCTTTGTTTGGGATGGGCAAAGATACGAAGATTTTACCAAACCGCCAAATGTTATACCATAAAAAATGAGGGAGCATGCCATCACGCACACCCCCTCATCGACCAAACTACTTATTAAACCAAAATCTACAAAAAAAACTATTTAAGTTCAAATGTTAATCGGGCAGGCAATTGAGCAGACGAAGTACCTACCAAGGCATCAAACTTGCCCGATTCTGCTTTCCACTGACCTGTGGCCTCGTCATAGAAACTGAGGGCGCTGCGGTCAATGGTCATCGAAACATGCTGGGTCTCGCCAGGCTGGAGGAAAACCTTGCGGAAGGCTTTGAGCTCCTTGACGGGACGGACCACTGAAGACTTCTGGTCATGGATGTAGAGCTGAACAGTCTCTGCACCAGCCACACTGCCTGTGTTGGTAACAGGGATCGTAAAGGTAATCTTGTCATCCATGGAGAGTTGCTTCTTGTCGGCGGCAAGTTTGCCAAGGCTGAAGGTGGTATAGCTCAGGCCGTGACCGAAAGGGAACAAAGGCCCACTCTTCACCTTTCTCTTCTCGCTGTTCACCTTGTCTATCCAGCGATAGCCCACGAAGATGTCTTCCTTGTATTCCTCGTCGATGATCTGATGACCTTCGCGCCAAGTACCTGGATAGGTTCCCAGCGCATGCGCACCACACTGGTCGAGTGAGGCATACCATGTGAAGGGCAGCTTACCGGATGGGTTGACATCACCCGCCAACACGCTGGCAATGGCCTCGCCGGCCTCTGAGCCGATGAACCAGGCCTGAACAACGGCAGTCACCTTGGCGAGCCAGGGCAGTTCGGCACCGTTGCCGGAAACATTGACATAGACCAAACGGGGATTGACCTTGAGGATGGCCTCAATCACCTCGTTCTGCGCATACGGCAGACCATAGGTTTTGCGGTCGTGGCCCTCGCAGTCCTGATAGTCGCTCTTGTTCAAACCTCCGACAAAGATGACCACATCGGCCTCGCGAGCCTTAGCAACAGCCTCGGCTGTCAACTCAGCCTGCGGACGGATGTCGTAGAGCGAACGTCCTACGGTGACACCGTCGTAGCTCTGAATCGTATCACCCACATAGCCACGGGCATAGTCAATATCTATACCTGCGAAGCGAGTACGAATGCCATCAAGAGGCAGAATCTCCTTCTGCACTTTCAGTGATGAGGATCCACCACCTACGGTCATCATCTTGATGGCATTCTCACCAACCACAAGAATGCGCTTGGTGCTGCTAAGGTCTATGGGTAATAGAGGATTCTTTGATCCTTTCAGCACATCATTCTTCAGCAGGACGATACCCTCCTGGGCTATCTTCAACGCTGCATCGTAATGACTTTCTGAGCATAGGAAACCGAAAGGTTTGTTACGCTGCATGGTGGTACGATAGAAGAGTCGCAGCACGCGGCGCACCTTCTCGTCGAGCTCTTTTGTGGAAAATTTACCCTCACGGATGGCCTTCTTATAAGACTCAGCCAAATAGTACATATCGTAGGCATTAGACGCACCTTCCGACAGACCGTTGGTCCATGAGCCGAACTCAAGGTCGAGTCCGTTCTTGACAGCCTCATCAGTATCATGGCAACCGCCCCAGTCAGAGATTACCACACCGTCGAAACCCCAATCCTTTTTCAGAATCTGGTTGAGCATCTTATCGTTATGGCAATTGTGTTGGTTCTGATAGATGTTGTAGGCACCCATGACGGCCCATGCACCACCCTCCTGAACGGCGGCACGGAAGGCTGGCAGATAAATCTCGTGGAGGGCACGGTCGCTGATGATGACATTCACCTGATGACGATATTCCTCATCGTTATTCATCGCATAGTGCTTCACGCAGGCTGCCACGCCCTTCGACTGCAAGCCCTGCACATAGGGTACCACCATGCGGGAGGCCAGCAGGGGGTCTTCACCCATATACTCGAAGTTACGGCCGCCAAGCGGAGTGCGGTAGATGTTCACACCAGGACCCAAGATGACATTCTTGCCGCGATAAAGGGCTTCCTCGCCAAGGCTCTCACCATACAGGCGAGCCAAGGATGGATTCCATGTGGCTGCAAGACAGGTAAGGGCGGGGAATGCCACACAAGAGTCGTTGGACTGTCCAGCCTGTACCCACTCGTCCCACAGCACGTCAGGGCGGACACCATGAGGGCCGTCGTCCGTCCACAAGTCAGGGAACCCTAGGCGCTTCACGCCGGGACTGGAGAACTTGGACTGGGCATGGATGACCGCTATCTTCTCGTCGAGTGTCATGCGGGCAAGTGCATCGTCGATGCGCTGCTCCACAGGCTTTGTCTCGTCAAGATAGACGGGCTTTTCTTGTGCTTGTAGTGGACTCAGACTAACCAAGCCCACTACAAATAAAGAGAGAATCTGTTTCATTGATTATTTTTTTTGGTAAACGCGGACATAATCTATCTCCATCGTACACGGCAGCGCACTTTCGTCTATTCCATAGGCAGCCCCCCAGTCACCACCCCATGCGAGGTTGAAGATGATGTAGAAAGGATCTTCGTAAGGCCAGTCGTCACGACCCTTGCCTGTGTTGTCATAAGATAGTTGTACCTGTCCATCCACATAGGTTGTGATGTTCTTAGCTGTCCAAAGGATAGAATAGATATGGAAATCATCCTCTGCACCTTCAAGATACATCTCATGAGTAACCTGTGTGCCATGGGTATGGACATGGGAATTGGCATGCAGGCTGGAGCTGACGTAGTTGGCATGTCCACCTACCTCCTCCATGATGTCAATCTCACCATCAGCAGGCCACGACTTGAAGTTGACGGGCATCATCCAAAAAGCAGGCCATGTGCCTTTACCCTTAGGCAATTTGATGCGGGCTTCGATATATCCGTAGGTCCAACCTTCATTTTGCTTGGCATAGACACGACCCGAATAAATCTTGCCGTTCTCCTTCAGGCAAGTGATACGCAACTTACCGTTTTTCAGTTCCGTTACCTTGGCTCCATCGGGAGTTATCTGGTTGACGTAGTTCTGCAACTCGTTATTTACCCATCCTGCTCCCTTCACCTCATGGGTCCAGAAGTCAGCATTCAGTGAGGGGCCATTGTCAAACTCATCCTGCCAAACCAGTGAGTAACCTTCAGGAACATTATATGGAGGTTCGGCTGATGCTGCCTGAGAAATAGTGATACTACTACGAGCAGAACCCGACATGATAATGACAGAACCAGTACGGGCACTAGCCTCAAGATTGGCAGGAACCGTCACTGTCACAGTACCCGACTGACCGATGGTGTTTTGGGCGACAACAGTAATGAACTTCTCATTGCTATAGGCATCCCATTCCTTGCCAGTGGTTCCAATCGTCACGGTGTATTCGCCACCGTCTGATGGTACATTAATGGCCGGTGTACTCACAGTAATGTTTGCATTAGGCGCAGTGCCACCCTCGTAATAAGAGTACTTATCGCTCTGGCAACTTGCGAACATCATGCTACAAGCCATCAAAAATGAATATATAATCATCTTCTTCATTGTTCTAAAATTATAACTGTTACTTAATTATTGCACCTCTTTGAATACAATCTTGCTGATCTTGACGTGAGTGCCTGATGGTGAACCGCCGAAGTCGAAGAATAGGCGGAGTACATTGGCATCCTTACCTTCCTTCAAGGAGACATTCATTTTCTTCAGGATGAATGGCTCGTCAGCAGTTATGTCGTGCTGTTCTACGAAGAAGTAGTTGTCATCACCACCGTCGGTAAGCTTCATGGTCACTGCAGGACAGTTCTGATCTGTCTCCATCATCAACTGGAAGTTATAGGTCTTGCTAGCACTTGCTGTCAGTTTGGTGTCGATGTGGAACTGACCCTGCCACTGCGAACCACCCAAGCCTTCGGGAAGCGTAATCTCATAGGCATCGCCCTTATGGGTAGCCTCTGTGTAAGAGATAGGTGACCAGCTGTTATCTGCGAAATAGTAACCGAAGGCATCAAACTTAGAACCGTCGTCAACAGCCTTCCAGAGATTGTCGGCATCGTCGTAGTCCATTGATACAGCCTCTTCGAAGTATATCTTGCTAATCTTGACATGAGTGCCACCAGGCGAACCACCGAAGTCAAAGAACAAGCGGAGCACTTCGGCATCCTTACCTTCCTTCAGTATAACACCCTCCTTTTTCAGGATGAACGGCTCATCGCCAGTCACATCATGCTGCTCTACGAAGAAGTAGTTGTCATCACCACCATCGGTGAGTTTCATCGTCACGCCTGGACAGTTCTGGTCCGTCTCCATCACAAGATAGAAGTTGTACTTCTTGGCAGCGCTCGCTGTCAATTTGGTATCAATGTGGAACTGGCCTTGCCACTGTGATCCTCCCAAGCCTTCGGGAAGTGTAATCTCATAGACATCGTCCTTATGGGTAGCCTCCGTGTAAGAGATAGGTGACCAGCTGTTGTCTGCGAAATAGTAACCGAAGGCATCGAACTTAGAACCGTCGTCAACAGCCTTCCAGAGGTTAGCGGGGCTGGTATAGTCCCAATCCATCACAGGAGCATCGGGATCGATGGGCTCGTCTGATGGTGGAACGGTTTCATCGTCATCGGCATGGTTCTTCAATACAATGTTAGAAACGTTCACCGTAGTTCCAGCTTGACAGCCGCCAAAGTCGAGTACCAACATCACCTTAGACATATCAATGCCAGGCATGTCGCTCTTCCAGAAGATATAGTTTTCGTTAGCCTTCAGGTCGATACGGTCTGTGAAGTAGAACACTCCGTCGTCGCCATCCAATACCAGTTTGACGGTAGCACCATTCAGGTCCTTGTCGCTGTTGAAGATAGCTGAGAAGTCGTAGTTATTTGCTGCACTGGTGGTGAGGTCGGTATGCATCTTTACCTGAGCCTGCCATTGATCGGTAGTAGCCTCAGGCAGCGTAATGGTGTAGTCGTTGCCTTTATCTACGAAACCGGGATCGGCTATTTGTGACCAACCGGGGGCATACCAGAACTCCATGACGGGTGTGACGCCCTTCCACATATTATACTGACTGTTGGCATCATAGCCTTCCCAAGTCTTCTCACCTTCCTCTGAAGTAAGGATAAAGCGCCATGCAATGCTGCGGTCGGGTTCGTCGTAAACCAGCACAATCTTCTTAGCTGACAGCGACTCGACGCGGAAAAGGGGATTGGCATACTGGTTGTCAGAACTGATATATGGGAAGAAGGTGTTAGGTGCCAACTTGATATAGGTTTGCTTTGACACATTGCCGTCGGCATCCTCCCAGTCAAGCTGTTCAAAACTCCAGGCAGCTGATTGCTCACCCAGTTCTACATCAATATCCTCGGCAGCGCCCCCACCCCAATGGGTACCTTTGTTGACATAAGTCAGACCGTCAACACCGGGGCTGTAATGAAAGGTGCCACCAGTACGGGTCTCATTGGTAAAGGTGATGCGGTCGTCGTAGATGCCAAAGGCCTTCTTTTCGTCAGCCTGGGCTGCCCACCAACCAGCACCGTCGGTGCCAGCAGGTCCACAAGCCAGGTGGGCATATTCCTTATTGGCTATACGCCATTCTTTGCCGGTAATGCGGCGAAAGTCGGCACTATAGTCTATCTTGGTCTCATTGAAGGTGTAGGTCTTGCTGAGGGCTCCCTGACTGAAACCATTATGGTTGCCCAGTTTCAAGGCTACGGTGTGAGTACCGGCCTCAGCGTTCATATATCCTACCTCGTTCAAAGTCGAATACTGAGTGCCATCGAGAATCCAAACAGGATAGGTTCCTGGCTTTGGACTATAGGTGGCTGTCATCTGGTTGTTTTCCTGATCAACGGTAATTTGGAAGTCTACACCCTCCATGGTCGGAATACCGTTGGGGTCGGCTCCTTCAAAGCTATCGGGGGAGCAGGCGGAAGCAAATCCTATAACCATTAAACAATAACCAATAGCCGTTATTGCATGGCGAATATTCTTGATTGTCTTTTTCATATCTTTCAACGTTTTATGTATTAATATTCGTTCTGTACAAGTGTTGGGTCTGCATCCATCTCCGACTGTGCCAGAGGAATGTGTTTTTTGTTAGGTGTCCAACTATTGGTACGATAACCATAAGTATCAGGAACGAGTACGGTGGTGGCCTTCTGGATTGCTCCGGGAATACCCTCAGCACGTACCAGGTCGAAGTAGCGCTTACCCTCGCCTACGAACTCCATGTGTCGCTCGGTAAAGATATCGTCAATGGAAACACCGTCGAGTGCAGGCAGTCCGGCACGTGCGCGAACCTCGTTGACATAACCAGTAGCCTCGGAAAGACTGCCTCCGGTATGCAGCAACAGCTCGGCAGCGTTCAACAGCGTCTCGGCATAGCGGTAAATGCGCTTGTTGTTGTTATAGTTCAGGTTCTTCGAGGTGGGACAGTCCTTGCAGTTCTCTAACGTTGGACGGTATTTCATCAACCAGATATGCGTATCTTGATAACGCTCCTTATAGGTAGCTCCACGAACATCCCAACAGGTAGCATCACGACGCAGGTCACCCTCGGCAAACATATTATAGGTTTCCACGCGAACGGGCAGGAATCCCCATCCGTCCATGCCGCTCCAGAGCTCGTCGGAGTATCCATTGGGCGAGCAGAGTGTGGGGAATACCGTACCACCGGCGTTAAGGGCAGCCTCGCCCCAGTCACGCTGTGCCTGGTCATCGTTATAGTTAATCTCGAAGATGCTCTCCGAGCACCACTCACCACTCTCTTCCCAAAGGGCAGCATAGCTGGGGTTGAGCGAGTATTCGGGGTTATCGATGATTTCTTTCATATACTTGAGAGTCTGAGAATAACGCGAGGTATCGTTCTGATACATCACCATCTCGGCATAGAGCATATAGGCGAACGCCTGACTGACACGACCTGCTTCGGCAGCACTCCAGCGCATGGGCAGCACATTGGAGGCGATGATTTCGTCGAGCTCGGCAATGAGCAAGGCGTAGATTTCGTCGGCCTTCAACTGCGGTGCGGTATAAGGCAAGGAGAGGTTCTCGAGATAGAAAGGCACATTGCCGTAGTAGTGCCACAGGATATTATAGTAGTACACGCGAAGCAGACGGGCCTGCATCTGCATGGAAGTACGGAACTGGTTGCTGGCTCTTCCTGGCCATCCGGAATACTTGATGGCGTCGTTGCAACGCTTGATACCGCTGTAGAAATCACCCCAGAGGGTTGCCAGCGTATAGTTGCTGCTACCTTCAAAGTTAAAGAGACGCTGCCAGTGCAGGTTGTCTGTGGCAGTCTCGCCGCCTACCCAGAAGTCGTCGCCCATAATCTCTGCATCGATGGTCAGGTCGTTATAGGCTACATTGTCCCAGTCAGGCCAGTGCAACGGAGCATAGGCTGAGGTAAGGGCCTCGTTGAGGGTCTCCTCGGTGGTATAGTATTCTTCCAGAGGCTCACCCTTCGGATTCTTAACCTCCAAGAAGTCTTCGCTGCAGGCTGTAAATGTTGCTGCTAAGCCACAACCCACGAGCACTGCGCCGAATGTTTTATATATTTTCGTATTCATAATAATCTATTTCTTATTAAAGTGAAACATTGAAACCGATGGTATAAACGCGAGCTTGTGGATAGATTCCATAGTCTACACCGGTAAACTGGGTATTATGACTTTGTGTATTGTTGTCGAATCCGGCACCAATCTCAGGATCGAAGCCCCAGTATTTAGTCCATGTAAACAGATTCTCGGCACGGGCATAGACACGGAAGCGGCTGATGCCTACCTTATTGGTAATGTGGCGAGGCAGGGTATAGCCCAGTGTGAGATTCTTCAGGCGAAGGTAGCTGCCGTCGTGAACATACATATCACTAACTACCCAACTGTCGCTGTTGCCGATGGCGGGAACAGTGTTCGAAGTGCCTTCGCCGGTCCAGCGGTCCAGCACCCAGGTGGGGAAGTTTCCTGACGATATATCCTGACGATAGGTCGCGTCGAACACATCCATACCACTGACACCCTGGAAGAAGACGCCGAGGTCGAAGCCTTTCCATTCTGCATCGAAATTCAGACCGTATGACCAGGTAGGAATACCATTACCGATGTTGGTACGGTCTTCGTCGGTTATCTTGTTGTCGCCATTGATATCCACGAAGCGGAAGTCGCCGGGCTTAGACTTAGTACCGTATTGGCTATTATATGCATTGGCCTCTGCCTGATTCTGCAAGATGCCATTGGTCTTGTAACCATAGAAGAAGGGGAAAGGCTGTCCGTTTTCGGCACGTGTGCCACCGCCGCTGAACTGCGAGATGCCATAGTTCAGAAAACCAGTATCGTTACCGAGGTTGGTCAACTCGTTTTTCAGATAGGAGGCATTGCCCTTGATGGCGAAATGCGCATCGGCAATGTTCCACTTGTAACCCAGCTCAAACTCAACACCGCTGTTCTTCATGTCACCTACGTTGGCCAGCGGACGACGCTCACCGACATAGCTTGGAATAGGCATATCGATAATCATGCCATTGGTCTTCTTGACGAAATAGTCGACAGAGAATGTGAGCTTGTTGTTCCAGAAAGCCAGGTCGAGTCCGAGGTCGGTCTGTTCGCTCTCCTCCCACTTCAGGTCTTCGTTAGCCAGACGGTCAGCCTTTGAGCCGTAGGTCATCGAGGCAATGCGTCCGAAGTAGTAGTTGCTGCTTCCGCCAAGACTGGTCAGTGTGGTATAGGCAAAGTCACCGATGTTGTCGTTACCGTTCTTACCCCAGCTGGCGCGCAGCTTCAGGTTGGTGAGCCAGTTGCGTGTGCTCTCCATGAATTTCTCGTTCATGACGTTCCAACCTACTGAGAAAGAGGGGAACGTACCATATTTATTATTAGCACCGAAACGGCTGGAACCATCACGACGAATCGTGAACTGAGCCATATAACGCTCATCGTAGTTGTAGCTCAGACGGGCAAAGAGCGACGTCAGTCTGTGTTCGGTGAAAGGAGCACCCCATGCACCTACCAGGCTCTTGGCACCGGTAATCTTTCCGTCGGCATCGGTGGAAAGCTCCAGGTCGCCACCCGTGGTATAGTCGATAGAGGGTTTGTCTACATTCACCAGGTTCCAGTGTGAGCCACCCAGCTCGTCACCCTTTGTCTTCAGGGCACTCTGTCCCAGTACCACACCAATGGTGTGCTTGCCGATGGTCTTATCGTAGGTCAGGGTGTTCTCTATCTGCCAGGTAGAGTTGTTACCCTTGTAGCTTGTTGCCGAAGTATGGTCAGCATTGTTGTTTCCAGAGAGATAGTATTTCTGCTTGACAGCGGCATCGTAGCCCCAGAAAGAGAGCTCTGCGCTATAAGTGAAGTGATATTTCAACTCGTCAAACAACTGTAAGTCTATCGAGAACTTAGGCATGAACTTATGACTCCAGTTCTTAGTGGGGTTACCCTGCATCATGGCGATGGGGTTGTTCTGTTCATTATAGCTGCCTACGAATCCGGGCACGGTATATGGATTGCCTGCCTCGTCGGTATAAAGGTCAAAGGCTGAATAGCGGTCTATCAAGTCTTGAGCCATCTGCCCCCTTAAGGTAACAGGAAGCACAGGAGCCAAGTAGAGTGCTGAGCCCAGAGGAGAGCCCCATGCTGAGTTGCTGTCCACACCCGTGTTGTGTACACGCATATAAGAAAGGTTGGCACCAATGTCGAGCTTGTTCAGGAAGTTGCGTTCCTTCGAGTCATCCAGCACGTTGAACTGGTTGTTCGAACGGACGGTCAGACGGTCGTAGTTTGACTGGCCATAGTTACCTCCAATGATACCATCCTGGGTAAAGTAACCCAAAGAGAGGTAATAGTTAACCTTCTCAGAAGCACCGCTTACGCTGACGTCATGCTGCATGATAGGTGCATTGTCGTTGAACAACAGGTCCTGCCAATTGGTTCCGAAACCTGTTACTGCGTCGCCATTGGCATCCACCAGATTATAGGGGTCGGCATAGATGGGAGCCTGTCCTCTTCCCACAGCACGCTCGTTCTGCAGAATGGCATAATCGGTAGCACCCGTCACATCGCGCTTCTTCCAAGCACTCTGCCATCCATACGAGAAGTTGTAGTTGATGGTGGCCTTGCCTATCTTACCTTTCTTGGTAGTCACCAGAATGACACCATTGGCAGCACGCGCACCATAGATAGCACCAGATGCAGCATCTTTCAGCACTTCGATACTCTCAATATCATTGGGATTCACGCTCTCCATACCATTCTGGTCGGTAGGCATGCCGTCTATAATATAGAGAGGTTCGGAGTTGTTGATGGTGCCGATACCACGGATACGTACCATTGATTTGGCACCCGGCTGTCCAGAGGCTGAAGTCACGTTCACACCAGCGGCCATACCCTTCAGGGCATCTTCGGCACGTAGACGTGTCTTTCCGTCCAGGTCGTCAGAGGAAACCTTGGCAATAGAAGCCGTTACGACACTCTTCTTCTGAACACCATAACCGATAACCACCACTTCGTCGAGTAGCTTGTCATCTGGTTTCAGATTAATTTGAATACCATTTCTTGCGGCTACCTCCTGTGTGATGTAGCCCACATAGGAAATTGCAATCGTCGCGCCCGCGCTTACCTTTAGATTGAATTTACCATCGTAATCGGTAATGGTTGCGTTCTGAGGATTGCTTTTTTCTACAACAGTCGCGCCGATCACGGGTTCCCCGTTCTCGTCGACCACAGTGCCCAAGATGTTTTGGGCGAAAGATGCCATAGACACCATCAGTGCCAATAACATCATTACAAACCTGCTTTTTTTCATACTTAATTAGTTAGTGTTGTTATTTGTAAGTTAGAGTTTACCCTTTGTTAGGTTATCGGCGGCAAAGATATGAAAAAAAAGTAGTGCCCACAACAGTTGTTAATAAGAAAAGTGGATGACTAAGCCTTACAAAAAATATAAATCATTGATTTTCAGTATAATAAAAATAACCCTCCTAAAAAAAGAGTGGACTAAATATAGAGGTGTAAATCGTACATTACTCGACTTTTTTCGCCATTTTGGGGGCTTTCCAGCATTGATACTAAAAGGATGTGAAGCAGACTCCCCCAAACAGTCTGAACACCCAAAAGTAACAAATTGCAAGCAAAATATATTGCTTTGTGTCAAAAAGAAAGGAATTTAGTCATCAACCCGCTTCCAAACTTTACACTTTATCAGTTTCGAGCGTTTTTAACAATCAAAAGCCTCTCCTTCTCATCCTATTGGTATCAGAAAGCCTTATCTTTGCAATCCATAAATACTGTTTTTGATTTATGGACACAAAATACATTTTCGTTACGGGCGGTGTTGTTTCCTCGTTAGGAAAGGGCATTATCTCGGCCTCTATAGGCAAATTGCTGCAAGCACGCGGCTACAAAGTAACTATCCAGAAGTTCGATCCCTACATCAACATCGACCCAGGGACCCTCAATCCCTATGAGCACGGCGAATGCTACGTGACGGAAGATGGATTCGAGACCGACCTCGACCTAGGTCACTATGAACGTTTCACGGGCATTCATACTACCCGCAACAACAGCATCACCACGGGTCGCATCTACAAGACCGTCATCGACCGCGAACGCCATGGCGACTATCTGGGCAAGACCATCCAGGTGGTGCCTCACATCACCGACGAGATCAAGCGGCGCATGCTCCGTGAAAGGCCACGGGTAGGCGACGGAACGTCGGGAATGAGGCTCGACGAAGGACTTGACTTCGTCATCACCGAGGTGGGTGGTACCATCGGCGACATCGAGAGTGCACCGTTCATGGAGGCCATCCGACAGTTGCGCTGGCAACTAGGTCGCGATGCGGTTTGCGTACACCTCACCTACGTACCTTATCTGAAGGCTGCCGATGAGTTAAAGACCAAACCCACCCAGCACTCCGTGAAGGAATTGCAAGGCATGGGTATCCAGCCCGATATCCTCGTACTTCGTACTGAACGCCACCTCAGCGACTCGATACGCCTGAAGGTGGCCTCCTTCTGTAATGTCGACTTGGAGTGTGTGGTGCAGAGCGAGGACATGCCCAGCATCTACGAAGTACCCGTCAGCATGCAGAAACAAGGGCTCGACGCAGCCATCCTTCGCAAGATTGGCATTCCTGTTGGCGAGACGCCATCGATGCAGTCGTGGCACAACTTCCTCGACAAGCAGCGCAATGCCAAGCGCGAGGTGCATGTGGCGCTGGTGGGCAAATACGACCTGCAGGATGCCTACAAGAGCATCCGCGAGAGTCTGAATCTGGCCGGCATCTACAACGATGTGAAGGTGCGCATTCATTTTGTGAACAGCGAAGACATAACCACCGAGAATGTCGCCTCGAAGCTCGACGGCATGGCAGGCATCATTGTTTGTCCTGGCTTTGGTCAGCGTGGCATCGAAGGCAAGATTATCGCTGCGGAATACACCCGTACGCACGATATTCCTACCTTCGGCATCTGTCTCGGTATGCAGATGATGGTCATCGAGTTTGCCCGCAATGTCTTGGGCTACAAGGATGCCAACAGCGCTGAAATGAATCCCGACACCCCGCACAACGTCATCGACATCATGGAGGAACAGAAAAGCATCACGCAGATGGGTGGCACCATGCGACTGGGTGCCTATGAGTGCGAGCTCGCTGCCGACAGTCGTGTTGCGGAGGCCTATGGAAAAGTGAAGACCATTCATGAGCGCCATCGCCATCGCTATGAGTTCAACAATAAATACAAGGAAGAATACGAGTCCGCTGGCATGAAGTGCGTGGGCATCAACCCCGCTGCCGACCTCGTCGAGATTGTCGAGATACCCGAGAAGCGCTGGTACATCGGTGCGCAGTTCCATCCCGAATACTCCTCGACGGTGCTCCATCCGCACCCGCTCTTCCTGTCGTTCATCAAAGCATGTATTAATAATAAGTGATATTATGTGTGGAATTGTAGCAATATTAAACGTCAAGGAGCAGACGCATGAGTTGCGTGATAAAGCCTTGAAGATGAGTCAGAAAATCCGTCATCGCGGACCCGACTGGAGTGGTATCTATTGTGGTGGTTCTGCCATCCTTGCCCACGAGCGATTGAGCATTGTGGACCCAGAATCAGGCGGACAACCCCTTTATAGTCCTGATAAGAAGCAGGTGCTGGCCGTCAATGGCGAGATTTACAACCATCAGGAGATTCGTCGTCGCTATGCCGGTCAGTATGAGTTCCAGACGGGCTCCGACTGCGAAGTCATCCTCGCCCTCTATCGCGAGAAGGGTATCAATTTCCTCGAAGACCTCAGCGGCATCTTCGCCTTCGTGCTCTACGACGAGGAGAAGAATGAGTTCCTCATTGCCCGCGACCCCATCGGTGTCATCCCCCTCTATATCGGCTACGACAGCGACGGCACCGTCTATGTGGCCTCCGAACTGAAAGCCCTCGAGGGACAGTGCGAGCGTTACGAACCCTTCCTGCCCGGTCACTATTATTGGAGCCGTGAACCAGGCATGAAGCGCTACTACCAGCGCGACTGGTTCAAGTTTGATGCCGTGAAGGATAATCCCGCCAGTGTCGAGGCCATTCATGATGCGTTGGAGGATGCCGTCAAGCGCCAGCTGATGTCCGACGTACCTTACGGTGTCTTGTTAAGCGGTGGTTTGGACTCCAGCGTCATCTCCGCCATTGCCGAGAAATACTCTGAGATGCGTATCGAGGACGACTCGAAGACCAAGGCCTACTGGCCTCGTCTGCACTCGTTTGCCGTGGGCTTGAAAGGTGCGCCTGATTTGGCCAAGGCCAAACTCGTGGCCGACCATATCGGTACCGTGCATCACGAAATCAACTATACCATTCAGGAGGGTCTCGATGCCATCCGCGACGTCATCTACTTCATCGAGACCTACGACGTCACCACCGTCCGCGCCTCTACTCCGATGTATCTGTTGGCCCGCGTCATCAAGTCGATGGGTATCAAGATGGTGCTCTCCGGCGAGGGTGCCGACGAGATATTCGGTGGCTATCTCTATTTCCACAAAGCGCCGTCGGCCAAGGACTTCCACGAGGAGACCGTTCGCAAGCTCTCCAAGTTGCACCTCTACGACTGTCTGCGTGCCAACAAGAGCCTTTCGGCCTGGGGTGTCGAGGGTCGTGTGCCCTTCCTCGACAAGGAGTTCCTCGATGTGGCCATGCGCACCAATCCTGAGGCCAAGATGTGTCCAGGCACCACCATTGAGAAGAAGATTGTTCGCGAGGCCTTTGCCGACATGTTGCCAGAAGCCGTCGCCTGGCGCCAGAAGGAGCAGTTCAGCGATGGTGTAGGCTACTCGTGGATTGACACCCTGAAACAGATGACCTCAGAAGCCGTCACCGACGAACAGATGGCGCATGCTGCCGAGCGCTTCCCCATCAATCCGCCAAAGAACAAGGAAGAGTATTACTATCGCTCCATCTTCGCCGAGCACTTCCCCAGCGATTCTGCTGCCAAGAGTGTTCCGTCAGAGGCCAGCGTAGCCTGCTCTACCGCCATCGCTTTGGAGTGGGATGCCGCCTTTAAGGGAATGAATGATCCCAGCGGACGTGCCGTCAAGGGCGTGCATGAACAGGCCTATTAAAGAAGAAATGAGGGCGTCTCTACTTTGAGATGCCCTCTTTCGTTTTAATATCTTTTAAGCGTTTCGGCTATCATTTGCCGCATTTTCTCGCGAAGTTCCAAGGGCTCGAGCACTTCGATGCCGTTGCCGTGCGAGAGCAGCTGGCCTAGGAAGTCGGCAGTGGGACGAATGTCGAGAGAGAAATCGGCATAATGCTCTGTGCAGGCTATTTCGCGCTGTGAGTGGTGCAAGGGCAGCGTGCGCAGGTAGTTGGGCGTCTTGTTATGGGCACGCAGCACGACGTGGGCCATGGGCGTATTGTCCGTCAGCACCCCATAATACTCAGCGAAATACTCCTGTGGCGAGAAGTCGGCAGGCATCTCGAACGGCTCGTCGGTCAGCTCCACCATCGTCATGCGGTCCAGCGCATAGATGCGCATCTGTTGCTCTTCGGTTCTGGCCAACAGATACCAGCGCTGGTGAAACAACTTCAGGGCGAAGGGACTGACCACCTTCTCGTAGCCCTCCGTCTCGAACTTCCGGTAGCCTATGTGCAGGCGATGGTTGGTGTGTATGGCGCGGATAATGGCGTTGAGATATTGTTCACCGGCAGGTGCATTCTCCAGCACCAGCCGCTCCTTTACGGCAGCACTGTCGGCCAACACTCCATGCACGGTGAGCGTGGAGAACAGCCAACGCTGGATGCTATCGTCGCTGAGCACCGCCTCGTTACTGATATAATACTTATAGGTACTCGGGTCGCAGTCGATGATGATGCCAAACATGTCCTGAATGGCGTCGCGATGGCGGTTGAACGATGCGCGCGGCAGGGGATTGCCGTCGGCCACACCGTCCTCCCGCCACTTCTGGTTCAATTCGTCGAGGGTCAGTTTGCGATAAGCCCTCAGCGTATTGATGATCCAGATGTACTGGTGAAATATCTGAGCTGGTTTCATACTGTTTTGTATAAAGCGCAAAGGTACATAAAATAAATGAGCCTGCCAAACGGCAGACCCATTATTTTCGTGTGAGACAGGTCCCCGCGTGTCATGTTTTTACAGAGAGAACACTTTCTTTCCCTCGAAATAGGTGGCTGCAGGCTTAGCCTCGTGAATCTCCTTCACAGGGCAGGACAGCACGTCCTTGTCGACCAGGAGGAAGTCAGCATATTTGCCCTTGCTGATGCTGCCACGCTCGTTCTCAATGAACATCTGCTTGGCGCAGTTGATGGTCAGAGCAGTGATGGCCTGTTCACGGGTGATGAGTTCATCTGTCCACCAAGGATCTCCATTCTCGCCGTGAAGTACACCTGTAACAGCAATCTCCATAATGGCAAACGGGTCGTCAGGACTGCCACTCGTGGCGGGGAAGTCTGTGTGTGAAGTCACATTAATGCCGTTGTCGAAATAGGACTTCATCGGATAAGACTTATCCTCCTGGCCAGCAGGCGCTAGTCCATGTTCGCGGATATAGTCTGCTGCCCAAGCGGGGCAATGATGCCAGTGCATGCCCGAGGTGACATACATGTTATGGTCGGCCATACGCTGATAATCCGACGGATTAACGTTACGCACGTGTACCAGCGTGTTGCGCAGCTCATCCTTTCCACCATTAGCGTAGGCGCTGACAACGGTATTGACGGCCTTGTTACCCATGGTATGGATATGCATGGTGATGCCATTCGCATTTGTCTTGCGCGTGATGTCTGTCAGTTCTTCTTCAGTCCAGTTGGAGAGGCCCTGATGGCCGTCGGGATACAGGGGATCCACATAGCCGGTACCACCTTCAACCGTGCCGTCCATGAAGAGTTTGAGCCAGTTAGTCTTAACACGGGTGGTTGCGTATTTCTGAACCTCAACGGCTTCTTTCAAGGCTTCATCCACATTCATCCAGCTTTCAACTTCGTAGGTCAAACCGATCACGATGTTCAAATCGCCGGCCTGGTCTAACTGCTGGGCAGCCTTGAAGAAATTGTCGTTAAAGAAATAGTTACCCCAGCCGTCGATATACATGGTGTAACCCTCTGCCAACAGATGTTCCTGAATCTTGGGGATAACGATCTTGGCTACGTCAACGGGATAGAGGTTCTCATTGTCGAGGAAGGAACGGGTGTAAGTGCCTGCCTGTTCTTTTAGGAATCCGGTAGGTGTACCGTCGGCACCCATCACAATCTCGCCACCACGGATATCCTTATCCTTCTTGAGCACCGTACCGTCGGCCTTCATAATGCCTGCATTGACCAGCATAAGGGTGTTGGCCACGCCCTTGTGCCCCTCATCATCGGCAAAGTACATGGGAATATCACTGCAGATGGCATCCAACTGTTGACGGGTAGGAATCTGATCCCCGAAGGTGAAGTAACTCCAACCGAAGCCGAAGATGCCCGTCGCATTAGCTTCGCGAGCCTTCTTGACGGCAGCGGGGACGAGCTCGTTCATGAACTTGTCGGGCGTAGCCCCAATGACCACCGTTCCAACGATCGGCAGGGCAACACCTATCGAATAATGGGCGTGGCCGTTACCGCAGGAAGGCATCACGAGCCCCTTGCCAGTATAGTCTACAATCTCGGTCTTACCTGCCTCAACAAAGGCTTCGACGCCATTCTTGTCGCCTACATACACGTACTTGCCGTCTTTTACCGCAAAGGCTTCGACAATCTGATTGTTCTCGGCAGTGAAGATCTTACCATAGACCACAAGGTCTGCACTGGTATTTAAGGAAGTTTGCTGCATATTTATTTCCTTTATTAGTTATTGGAGAAGACCTTCTTACCCTCGAAGTAGGTGGCTGCGGGCTTGGCCTCGTGAATCTCATTCTCAGGACACGAAAGCACATCCTTGGTGACGAGGAGGAAGTCGGCATACTTGCCTGTCTTGATGCTGC
>Ga0256405_10005515_pt1 | contig 21715 bp, 24 predicted proteins | sample RumenRJG_02DNA_FD_189096 | JGI IMG/M metagenome (GOLD analysis project Ga0256405, IMG submission 189096) | Bovine rumen microbial communities from Lethbridge, Alberta, Canada - RJG_02 | ecosystem: Host-associated > Mammals > Digestive system > Stomach > Rumen | place: Canada: Alberta... | reverse complement strand
AGCTATAACATCGCTCGAAATGGAAGCAAATATAGCTATAGTACTACCTAAGCCTAGCCCCCCCCGAATAAACACTTCTTTTTAAACATTTCTATACACCTCAAAATAAATCACGGGTATCAATACCTCTCTCTTAAATATTCTAGCATATTTTTCATGGCTATGCAAATTATTTTCAGCCGAAGAGTATCCCGCCTGTCAAGGTCAGCGACCAGCGGTCGACGACCGAAGGGAGCTGAGCATATGCGTACCTTGACAGGCCTCGGGGCGCGATGTGGTAAAATAAAAACATACCACATCGCGCCCCAAGGCCTAGAGCATTAATATAAGTTGTTATATCCCTTATTAAGTCTTTAAGGGGGTCTTTGACATACTGTTTTTTTAGATTATAACTTTCCATCTCGTTTCTTTTTTTTCTGCTTCAAATTGTCCGAGTAATATGTTTTTTATTTGTAAATTTCAGTTTATCTTTGTATGGACATAATTTGATGAACTATGATAGAATCGAATTAGATGGTGTTATCTATTACATACAGTAAATATGAAATTTAAATGTTTATTTTGTTTATTTTTGTGTACATTTTATGCAAATGCGCAGACACGGATGAAGCCTAATGCGGTTGGTAATGCTTTGGATGAATCTTTCGTTTATAATGCTCAAAAATCTCCAAAATCTATGATGGATAAGGGGCGAGATGCCATTTCTTTTCTAAAATTAGGCGATAAAAATAAACATAAGCAGAATACCAGCGGAAGTAGGGCTGAAACATCTGAAGCTTTTACTTTAGAAACAGTAAACGGAGATCCGATCACGAATATTGATGTTATAAATGCCACGAAACTTATTTTCTTTCTTTGCGGAATGGAATATGACAAAGACACGGCTAAAATGATGGCTCCGGCCGTAATTGAATCTCTTGAAGATGATAGACTAAGGACGCAATGTGCCAAATTGTTTGGCATGAGGGTTACTGACAAGGATATTGAAAAAGAAGTTTTGAGATTAGCCTCTATGAACAACACGTCTGTGCCCGAACTTGAGAAACGCGTCTTATCATATGGGATCAGCCTAAAGACATTTAGACGAAACATCAAATCCAGATTGGTATTTCAGTTAATATCCCAATATCTTGCCGACAATGACCGCGTGACATCAGCTGAGCTTGAAACCGCCAAAAAAGAACGGCAGGCGCTAGTGGCATCAAAAAGGTATTTGATATCCGAGATATTTAGATACGACCGTTCCAGTTTGGAAAAAATACGCACATTGGCACTTAAAGGATTTGATTTTCAGACGCTGGCAGAAAATTTTTCACAAACAATCAAAGTAGGAAAACGAGGCGCTCCTAAATGGTATAAAATAACTACCCTAGAACCTGAGGTTGCCGCTAGATTAAAATCAATGAAAACAGGAACCATCAGTGATATAATCAAAACGAAACGGGGGTATAAAGTTATATGTTTGATAGATACAGCTGAAGCTGGTAAAGTAGCCAGTTCGGAGGCTACGTATAAGGTCTTAAAAGCAACTGTAGTTTACAGAAGTAACTTATTCACTAAAAAAGACATTGAAAAAATTGAAGGGACACTGAACGCAATATCACAAATTGAAACAGCAGGAAATCTGAAAAAAATCTGTTTGGTGAATGATATAAAGTTAGAAGAGGAAACTATGTCGCGACCGCATCCATATTATATGGAAATGATACTCAAATCAAAAGAAAGCGGAAAGCCTGTTATTGCCCAGTCTATGGATGATCCAAATAATCTTAATATAATTATGTATCTGAATGAGAATATACAAATTGCTCAAATTCCGGATGAAAAAACGCTGAAAGAGTATGTCTCAGAGAAGAAGATGGACGAAGCATTTACGAGAAATTTTAAAAATCTGAAAAGAATGGCTCATATACAAAAGCAAATTGATAATATAAGAAGAGTGACGCAATGAAATTAGCTTTTTTCGGAGATGTGGTCGGAAAAGCGGGCAGAAATGCCCTAGTAAAGTATTTGACAGAGCATCGTGCTAAATGTGGGTTTGATTGCGTCGTGACGAATGCAGAAAATGCGGCTCACGGATTTGGAATAACTCAGTCCATTTGTGATTTGTTTTTCTCAAATGGAGTTGATGTCATCACAATGGGCAATCACACTTTCGATAAAAAAGATGATTTACAACTATTTGATCGAAACAAAAATTTGGTGCGCCCTCTGAACTATATGAAAGGCACCCCGGGACATGGATACACAATATTACAATTGCCCTTTTCTCAGAAGAAGGTGCTAGTTGTGAATTTAATAGGAAAATTATTTTTAGACGGGGATGAACATCCTTTTTTTGCTATGGATGAATTACTTGATAAATTTCAGTTAGGCGCAAATATAGACTACATTTTTATAGATTTTCACGCTGAAGCAACCGCAGAGAAAGTAGCCTTATCGAGATATTTAGATGGGCGAATTTCAGCTTTTGTCGGCACACATACGCATATTCCGACAGCGGATGCACAAATTCTAAACAAAGGTACAGGATATCTTACGGACGCCGGAATGTGCGGTGACTACGATTCCTGCATAGGGATGAATGATGAGGCGCCTATAAAGCGCTTTATATCAAAAATCGATTCCGCAGCTAGGATGATCCCGTCTACAAAAGAGGCAACGGTTTGCGGAGTAGTTTTTGATTTGGACGATCGAACAGGACTTTGCCAAGCTATACAGACCATACGTTCTGGTGGTTTTTTAAAAGAGCAGAAAGAGTTCGAAAATTTTTAATTTCCATAATAAGAAATTAACAAGGTTAGGCACTCTCGAAGACGACGGAGCAAACAACCGCAACAGGTAGAGGCTTTGCTTATAAGGGTGGGCTCTCATGAAATGGCGAGCAATCCCGGCAAGCAATATGCCTGCTACCCATATCTTTTTCATTCTTTGTCCTCAAAAGTAAAGCATAAAGCGACAATACTTAATAATCTCATATCATTCTGTTGTGCTATATCAATTCTTTACATTTTTGTTGTTCTAGAAGGAACCATACGATTTTATATATTTCTGTTGAATTGCCTGGCATTTTTGACTTACACTCGTTAGATATAAAGTTGGACTCTGAATATTATGCGCAAAATCAAATTATCTTCCGCTTATTTTGGAAAAGAGGAAGCGGAGGCTGTTGCCAAGGTTTTAATGACACAAGTAGTTAATATGGGGCAAGAGGTTATGCACTTCGAGGAAGAACTATATAATTTTTTCGGACGAAGTGAGGCGCATGTAACTTGCGTACATTCATGCACCGCAGCGCTACAACTAGCCATTCAGGCTTGTAACATAGGGGCAGATGATGAAATTTTGGTTCCTACTTTTACATTCGTTTCGACATTTCAAGCCGTCAGGGCTAACGGAGCAGTCCCTGTTCCGTGCGATGTTGACCTGGATGATGGATTTATTGACTTAAATGATGCAGAAACAAGGTTAACCAGTAAAACTAAAGCTATAATACCCGTACTTTTTGCAGGATGCTCGTCAAAAATTGATAAAGTATATCAATTTGCGAAGAACCATAATCTAAAGGTTATTGAAGATGCAGCACATTGTTTTGGAGATGAACGCATAGCTAATCGTGATGGAATTTTCTGTTTTAGTTTTGATCCAATAAAGAACATTTCCTGCGGTGATGGAGGATGTATTTTAACGACTCATACAGAAATCACTGAGCGTTTGAAAGATATGCGGTTGCTTGGTGTCATAGGTGACACAGAGCGCAGATTTCAAGGAAAAAGAAGTTGGAATTCTGATGTTAAAGAATTAGGTTGGCGTTTACATATGAACAATATAGCTGCAGCCATTGGACGAGCGCAATTGGCAAAATTTTCTGAAATCAGGATGTTACGCCAACGAAATGCCAATATGTATTTAGCTGCTCTTGCGGATATTTCCGAAATTCAGCTCTTTCCGATAAATGCCAAAACGGCAGTACCTCACATTTTTCCGATAATTGTTAAAAATGGTCGCAGAAATGAATTACAGAAATATCTAGCTGATGCAGGAATTGAAACGGGAGTTCAGTATAAACCAAATCATTTGCTGAGCTATTTCAATATGGGATATGCACTTCCAAATGCTGAAAAGTTGTATGATGAAATACTGTCTTTACCGATACATCCACTAGTAACAGAGGATGATATGGCGTATATTATTTCCATTATTCGGAGGTTCTTTTGAAATATCTAAAAGGCCACTAACTATGAAACTGCGTATAAGGCATTTTGAAGAAATTGGAAGCACAAACGATCTTGCTCTGGAAATAGTTCAAAAAGAAAAACTATCTAATGATATCGCCGTAATCGCTGATGTTCAAATCAATGGACGAGGAAGGTTAAATGGACGAGTATGGCATTCACCAAAAGGGAATTTTTATTGCTCATACGTATTGGATTTGGAGGATTTGTCAATACCTCAAAACGAAACGAATATGCTCACATCTGAGATTATAAGTCTGTTACAGCAATATCTAAAAGAGCTCACTCATTCACCACGAGTAACCTTAAAACAACCAAACGATATTTTCGTGGATAACAAAAAATTAGCAGGGGTTTTAACCGAAATATCATATCCATATGTAGTAATAGGAATAGGAATAAATTTAATCGTTTCGCCAGTAGAGCAAGCTACGGATTTAAAATCCGCATTTAATTTGCTTGTCAAACCAATGGATTTAGTCGAAAATCTTTATGAGTATATGAGAACTAAACTAAAAGAATGCCATTCTCACTGAACTTATTTCCCGAATTAAACTTAGTATTTCCTGACATTTTATCAATGCTTATACTTTTCGCTTTAGTTGTTGTGAAAAATTTTTTGAAAGAAGAGCATGCAAAAAAGATATTATCAAAAATATCCCTACTATCTTCGGTGATTTTGCTATTTGCGACACTGATATATGTATCCAGAGCAGATGAAAAAACTACAGAATTTTTTGTTTATAATAAAGCAAGTGGACAAATCAAAATATTACTATTTTTGTGTTTATTTGCCATATTAGGATATTTGAATTACACAAAATTGAACAAAGCGCTGAATGAAAATTTTTTCCTTTTACTCTATGGCATTACAAATGCGTTGACCATCTCAATATCAGCGAATAACTTCATCCCTCTTATCCTTGCGTTGGAATTATACACTTTTTCTCTAGGTTTTCTTTTAATGAATAGTTGCGATGATGTTCTTCACAGGAAATGTGCCATACGCTTCCTCCTACTTTCTTCAATTGCAAGTTCCATTTTTATTTTTGGATGTAGTTTGATCTATAGCCAATCTGGCAGTTTATCTTTTTCAGCTATAAAATCATCAAATTGTCTCATATCCGAGATTGGACAAGTCTTAATCATATGTTATATGTTCTTCAAACTTGGTTGTGCACCATTTCATAGCTGGGTTATTGATGTGTATGAAAAGCTCTCAAGCACAACAATCTTGTTCCTTGAAGCGATATGGAAACTATTCATGATGTTTGTGTTGATAAAACTAATCTCAGTTTTTGGGGCTCTGAATTGCTTAAAAATCTTTCTAATGATTTTTGCAATTATCGCAATGGGCATCGGAGCGATAATGCCTATATTTCAGAATAATATACATAAATTTGTGGCGTCGATCTCCATTGGACATATTGGATTTGCAATATCAAGCCTTTACATTACCCAATCAGAGCCAATTATAATGGCATATATGAGCTATAACTCTTTGGCAATTTTTTGCTTCTTTTCAGTAATATTATTTCTAGAAAATTATCATCCAGTTAAAACCTTTGAGGATTTATCGGGAATTATAAAAACTTCACCTATTTCTGGGGTTGCTGTTGTAGCCTCCATGTTTGCGATGTGCGGTCTCCCACCTTTCGGGAATTTTATTGCAAAAATTAACATTTTCAAACTATTTCTTAGTAATAGAGATTACCTCATATTGGCATTTGGAATTTTATATTCTGTAATTTCTATAGTATATCTAATCAAGTGGTCGCGATATTTCTTTTATTCCTCAAAGTCAATAAATATCAATAACAATACACACAGTATCCTTGCGATATTTTTATTCGTTATCTTAATGATAACAATCATTTTTTATGAACCAATTTTTATATATTTCAATACGATATTTACTCTTAAATAGCCCAGACGATAAATGTTTTCACTGCATTGTTAGTATGACAAATAATATGTTATACTGCGGGCGGAGAGATGCCAGAGCGGTCGAATGGGGCGGTCTCGAAAACCGTTGTATGGGCAACCGTACCGGGGGTTCGAATCCCCCTCTCTCCGCCATGTTTTTAGGCTAAACGATGTATTTATCAATCGAGTATTTGTATTGGCAGTAGGCGCGAAAAATTCCCCATAACTCGAGTGTTTTTTTATAAAAATTAACCAAATTTTAATAAATTCAGGTCTATCATGGACGTAGGATAGTGTGAAATGCAGAGAATCTTATGGCGGAGAGCAGACAGCATACTCTAGATAGGATTAGAAGCCCTAGAGTGCAAATAACCTACGATGTTGAGATCGGCGATGCTATAGAAAAAAAGGAGTTACCCTTCGTTGTTGGCGTGCTCGCTGATTTATCTGGCAATCCAGAAAATCCTCTACCGCCGATAAAAAATCGCAAATTTGTTGAAATTGATCGAGATAATTTCATGGATATAATGGCTGTAATACATCCAAGGCTCGTCATTCGCGTTGCGAATAAACTATCTGATGAGAATCCGGAAATCAGTATCGAACTTAGGTTTAAAGAAATGTCCGATTTTGAACCACAAAGTTTAGCAAAAAATATTCCCGCCTTGGCCGCTCTTTATCAGAAGAGAAATAATCTAAAAAATTTAATAGCAAAAATGGACGGTAATGATGCTCTTGAGGCCCTGCTGACTCAAATAATGAAAAATAACGATAATTTGCAAAAACTAAAGACGGAAATAGAGGCAAAACTATCAGAACAGCAAGCCTCTGAAAAGGTCACAGAATCCAAAACATCGAAGAAAGAAACGACCAAGTAGCGATTTGAAAGGAGATTAAAGATGGCAGATGAAGTAATCATAATTCCAGAGGAAGCAAAACTCCTAGATATATTGCTTCATGAACGGAAAATGGCTCGGTATCCAGAGCAAGAGGATAACGCTATCGATTTGCTAGCGGAGCTTGTGAACGAGCTGCAGGATTTGAAGGAAGCCCCTCGTGAAAGTAGTATTGTCTCATTTTTGACCAGAAGAATTGCAGAACTAGACGAGTTGCTGACTGCGCAAGTTAATGAAATCCTGCATGATCCAAGTTTTCAAAAATTGGAAGGGTCATGGCGAGGGTTACACTATTTCGTTATGAACACAGAAACTAGCACGAGATTAAAAATCCGACTTATGAATGCCTCGATAAAAGACATCAGAGATGACCTAACAAAGGCGATTGAATTTGATCAAAGTGCTCTATTCAAGAAAATTTATGAAGAAGAATATGGCACTTTTGGTGGAGCGCCTTACTCATGTCTAATTGGAGATTTCGAATTCACAAATCATCCTCAAGACATTCAAGTGCTTGAGCAAATTTCAGGATTAGCTGCAGCAGCGCACACTCCATTTATTGCCGCAGCATCTTCTTTATTCTTCAATCTAGACAAATTTGAAGATATGCCATTACCAAGAGATTTGGCAAAACTTTTTGAATCACCGGATTATATTAAATGGAATTCATTTAGAAATACGGAAGATTCAAGGTATGTCGCTTTGGTTTTACCTCGCATTTTGATGAGATTACCATATGGGCCAAACACCATGCCAGTCGCTGAATTTAATTTCAAAGAGGACGTAGGGATTGGAGATACTGACAGATTTTGTTGGGGAAATCCTGCATATGCTCTCGGACAACGAATCACTGACTCCTTTGCAAAATACAGCTGGACTGCAGCGATTAGAGGAGTAGAAGGTGGAGGCATCATTGAGGGACTTCCGACATACGTTTTTAAAACTCTCGAAGGCGATAAAACTGTCAAATGTCCTACTGAGGTCGCAATAACAGATCGACGCGAAAAAGAACTGAGTAATCTCGGTTTTATTGCCGCTTGCTATTGCAAAGGAACAGATTATGCGGCATTTTTCGGAGGGCAAACAACGCAAAAACCAAAAGTGTATAATCAGGATGAAGCAAATGCTAATGCCTCATTGTCAGCTAGAATAACTTATATGCTTGCCGCATCTAGGTTCGCGCATTACATAAAGGTTTTAATGCGTGACAAAATTGGAGCATTTTTAACAAAAGAAAATGTCGAAAATTATCTCAACACATGGCTTTCCTCATATATTCTGTTAAATGATGATGCTCCTGCTTCAGTAAAAGCTGCTTATCCATTGAGGGAGGGGCGAATAGATGTATACGATGTTCCTGGTTCCCCTGGTTCGTATAAGTCTGTAATTTACCTAAGACCACATTTCCAGATGGAAGAACTAACCGCCTCAATCAGATTAGTTGCATCGCTTCCTGCAAGAGCTGGATAATGATCGTATTTCGCCTGTTATTAATAGCAATTTTAGTAATGGCATTTAGGTGTGATGCATCGTATTGTTCACAACAAATTGTTGCAAATGCTGAATTCAAAAAAAAGCGTCTAGAACAAATAGATGAATTCGAAAAAAACGGCATAAGAAACGTCATACGCGATTGTAGTGACACCGTGGTTCTGGTGTACAGCATCAGTAGTGAAGCTGATAATGACAATTTAATTTACAACTCAGTTGCTCGACCGCGTTTTAAAAAGCATCACTATAAAATAGGAGTAACTTCAGGTGTTATCCTTTCTCAGGATGGAATAGTTTGTACAACAAATACCGGCATAATGAATGCCGATAAATTTATAGTTTCAATAAATAGCGAGTTTCGCCCGAGAGTTAACAATAGCGAAATCACGCTTGCGAAAAATGACTATAAAGCCAAACTAATAAAGACTTTTCCTGAATTAAATCTTGCATTTTTGCGTATAAATCCAGAAGGTAAGCAAGCACTACATTATGCGCCACTCGGAAATGATGCTGTGCTAATAAATAGCAAAGATCGAATTCTGCTAAACAATTCTCTCGTCATCGGTAAAGCAAAGGGAGAAAATTTCGTGAATAACATAAATCCAGCAAACTCGACAAATAATTTTTCAAAGTTTGTGGCAGGAATAGAACAGTTGAAATATGAGACTGAAAACGGCAAGGTAGCATTGATTGCTCAAAATCCAGTAACAAATCCTGCGATTATTGCAGAAACAGGAGGAGGAGCCATATTCAATATGAGTGGGAAGCTTATTGGAATTGCTAGTCCACTAATTGATAACTATGGCAATGCTAGTCAAAATGCAATTCCAGTATCAGTTATCAAAAAAGCATTAAACATTGCATTACCAGGTATTTTCAAAATTTCAGATATCCAATCGCTCGGAATTAAAGGTGTGGATGCGCAAAAGCTAAAAATATCAAAAAATATGAAAAAAATTCTAAACATCCCGCTGACGATGGAAAAGCTTGGCGTTAAAGTTAAATCTGTTGTTCTGAATTCACTGGCAGATGAAGCAGGAATTCAACAGGGAGACATAATCCTGACATACAACGGAGAACCAGTAACTAATATTGAAGACTTAACAACCCTTGAAAAATTATCTCTAATTGGACAAACAATTACGCTGAAAATTTTGAGAAGAAAGACACTAATTGACATCGAGATATACAGGTAATATCGCAACAATAAGAGGGATTACGCCCCATTTCATGAGAGATCGTACTTATACGCAAGAAGTAGCTTGACAGAAATGGTCAACATGAGAATAGATTTGCTGTAGTGCTTAGTTTTGCGGCGTAATCTCGAACAAACAAGTTTTGGATTTGCTGATGACGTGTTTGAGCTCGGCATTCATGCCCAGCTCTTCTTCGTATGAGAAATTTTCATCAGTACAGACAATTTTAAAATTATTTTATCGATTAATTCCCTTAAAACTGAAGTTTTTTCCGGGGGGCTAATTAAAATCTTTTTCCTATCTACCACCGTCCAAACTCGTGTTCTTTGCGCTTTTTTAATATTTTAATATATGGATACAGTTCATCCATCTCTACTTTTGACTTTTTTTAACGTCTCAAGACCAGCTTTACTTATCCAATTCATAAGAGTTTGATTATGAAATAATTTTCCATAAATTGGTGTTAAAATTCTCGCAATTCTTCGAAGCCAATATCCTTCCGGATACAACGTCCTTTCTTCATCGGCGTACTTTACTCCACCGTCCGTTTCTGCTTCCATGTTTACATCTATACCTTTGTTTCCCTTTTGGTATACTCGGTTTCCGTAATCATTTACATCCACAAAGTGCGCAAATTTCCAGCATTTTTTATTCATCCAATTACACTTTATCTGCAGATTAACACTTCATTTACTTACCAGCTTGCCAATCCCAAAATAAGATTTGTAGATGCGGACAAAAATAATTGGATAACCAATACAAAGTATAATAAATCTATAATAAAGGTGATAGCTAAGGCAGTCGCTGATTGTGTTACTGATAAAAGCGAGTTTGCAAATAAAGGCGTAAATGATGCTATAACATTCAATGCAGAGGCGAAAATTTATACTTATGAGAATTGAAATGCTTTCGTTTTGTGGAATTATTTACACGCACTCAAATGGGATTATCTAAATAATAAGACCCGTAGCAAGGATAAAATATTTGAAGAAGTACGAGAGAACATTAAAACACAATATCCAGCAACTGGAGTCGGGGATTTAGACAATAAATTAGACGCAGCTATTCGCAATACAAAAGCATATGACAAAGCGTTGTCCTTGGCGGATGAGATGAATATATTTTTCAAATATTATAAACAAATAAAAGGAAAATCTATATCCAATCTATTGTGGGATATAGGCGCAGATGAACCTGGCGCAGGCTGCTGGGCTCCTATAGGAGCAGTCGACCTAAAAGTTTTCTGGAATCAGCAGGGAACGAATGTCTTGAAATTTAGGAATAAAAATACGGAAATTGTCGTGGATCGTATAACCACATATTCATCAAGACAATCCCATTACGAACCGATAAAAATAAAAGAGAAAGGTATTTTACATTCTATTTATGATTACAATGTTTGCCTCACTGGAGCAGGTCAATTTGTAAAAATAAATCGAGAATCTGTAAGATATTGTATGGATAAAAGCAAAAATACAAATTATGTACATACAAATACAGATGTAATTGGCGGTAGGTTACACGAACTTTTTTCTGATTTAGGATTTACATATTTATTTTTCGATACATTCCAGAAAAGAGCTTAGTTTGTATTTGATTGACTATTCATCGATCACAATTTTGATATAGCTGCTTCCAAGAACACGTCGATTTCGCCGTCGAGCACAGCGGGAGCGTTTCCTGTTTCCGTGCCAGTTCGTGTATCTTTGACAAGCTGGTATGGTTGCAGGACGTATGAACGTATTTGGTTGCCCCAGGCAATGTCTGTTTTGTTTTGCGATGCATTTATTGCCTCTTCTTGCTCTTTTAATTTCAGTGCATAGAGCTTCGATTTCAGCATGCTCATCGCGATTTCACGATTACGATGCTGTGAACGGTCGATTTGCGATGCTGCAACAATTCCAGTTGGAATATGCGTTATCCGAACTGCACTTTCGGTTTTATTGACATGTTGTCCGCCAGCGCCGGAAGAACGGTATACGTCAACTCGCAAATCCGCTTCGTTTATCTCAATTTCGATCGAGTTATCAACTTCTGGCGTCACAAACACTGAAGCAAAGCTGGTGTGTCGCCTGGCATTCGAGTCGAATGGCGAAATCCTAACAAGCCGATGTACTCCCGACTCTTTTTTGAGCCAACCATACGCCTTCTGACCCTTTATGTGCAATGTAATTGATTTAACTCCAGCCTCTTCGCCATCGCTTTTATCAGTGATTTCATACTTATACCGGCGTTTCTCTGCCCACCTTGCATACATACGAGCAAGCATTTCTGCCCAGTCTTGCGCCTCAGTTCCGCCTGCTCCGGCATTTATTTCCAAGAAACAATTTGCCGAATCATGTGGCGCACTTAAGAGCGATTCAATTTGCAACGTTTCGGCTTCTTTTGTCAAAGTTTCGAGATTTCCAGACAATTCCGAAATCATTGCTTCGTCATTCTCAATTTCGGCTAATTCAATTAGCCCGACCAAATCTGCAAGTCGGCTTTCCAAATTCTTCACTGGCTCGATTTTTTCAGATATATTATCCTTTTCTTTCGTTACTTTTATGGCAACTTCCGTGTTATCCCAAAAATTCGGCGCTTCTATCTGCTTTTCCAATTCGGCTAATTTCGCGCTTATCTCATCAAATCGTATAAAATTTTTAATCAGATTTATCGAATTCTGTATGGTTTCAACATTCTTTTGATCTTGCGTATTCATTTATCTTATTCCCAAATGTCGCTCGATTTGCTGCGCAGCTAAGCATCCACGACCAGCTGCATATACCGCCTGCTTTGTTACGCAATTTTCAACATCTCCAGCAACAAAAATCCCAGGAATAGATGTGTTGGTTTCATCAGAAATGACGTATCCAGCTTCATCCAAAGCAACAAGATTTTTGACAAATTCAGTCGCTGGTTTAACGCCTATCGCAACAAATACTGCTGAAACATCAATAGTTTTCCCAGAATTAAGCTGTATAGCAGTAACTTTTGTGTCGCCTATAATTTCCTCAACATTGGAATTCCACACGCATTCTATATTTGACTTTGCGAATACGCGTCTTTGCATTATCTCATCTGCTCGTAACGTGTCTCGTCGATGGATTAGGTAAACTTTTGAAGCAATATTCGATAAAAACAGAGCTTCCATAACGGCTGTATTTCCGCCACCAATAACAGCAACAGGTTTACCTTTGCTCATAGCCCCGTCGCATGTCGCACACCAGGATACGCCTTTATTCGTAAATTCCGTTTCGCCTTTGCATCCCAGGTGTTTATGACTTGCCCCTGTCGCTATTAAAACAACCCTCGACTTCATCTGTTCGCTAGAAGATAGCGTGATTTCAAAATTATCATTATTTTTCAATACACTCAACACGCTTTCATATATCATCTTTGCTCCAAGTTTTTCGGCTTGGTTCATCGTCTTCATCATAAGCTCAGCGCCACTGATTGTCTCAAACCCCGGATAGTTTTCCACATTATCCGTTTGCATCAACTGTCCTCCTGGCGTATCTCCACAAATCACAATTGGAACTATCCCTGAGCGAGCCAAGTATATAGCTGCTGTTAATCCGGCAATGCCTGAGCCTATAATGACGACATCATTCATATATCACCCCATATACATACCGCCATTGACATGCAACGTTTGCCCAGTGATATACGATGCTTCGCGCGATGCCAAGAAGCACACCGCGTATGCAATTTCAACCGGATCTGCCATGTATCCAAGTGGAATTTTTGCAAGAAACTTTTCACGAGCCTCGTCGCTCACCGCGTCAATCATCGGCGTCTTTATCGCTCCAGGAGCTATGCAATTGACGGTAATGCCACGTTTCGCATATTCCAACGCAACAGCTTTCGATAAGCCGACAAGTGCCGCTTTGCTTGCACAATAGTTCGCTTGCCCCGGATTTCCTGTAAAGCCTACGACAGATGATATACCAATAATTCGCCCGAATTTGCGCTTTGACATAGCCATAACCGCCGATTTGGTCAGCGTGAATGCTGCCCTCAAGTTCACATTCAGGACTATCTCAAGGTCATCTTCGGTCATCTTCATAAGCAATTTATCGCGGTCTATGCCTGCGTTGTTCACCAAAATATCAATTTGCCCCGCTTGTTCTTCAGCTTTTGCGAATAGCGCACGAGTGTTTTCAATATCGAGTAAGTCGCAATTAATTATCGCGACATCTTTGCTAGTTGCCTCTTTTATTTCTGTTTTAGCTGTTTCCAAAGCATCCTGCCTGACATCCGCTATGACAATATCAGCGCCTTGCTTTGCCATTTCTATCGCCGTCTTCTTTCCGATAGCTCCAGCGCCACCGGTGATCATAGCTCTTAAACCTTCTAGTAAAAACAACATTTTAATCCTCTGCTTCCTCTGCTTTTATAAATTCCTCAATTTGCGCGACTGTTTCCAAAGCGCACGTATTCATTTCCGGGTTAGACCTTTTCAGCATATTGGAAAGTACCTTTCCTGGAGCAATCTCAACAACCTTCCCAATTTCAGCATCATTTGTTATATACCGCACAGTTTCGCGCCATCTGACACGACCTGTAATTTGACTCAGCATCTTAATCTTCACTGCATCTTTATCGCTTAATGGCTCCGCAGTCACGTTCATAATCACAGGTATATTGAAATCGTGTGTCTCAAAACCCGACGCGAGCACTTTGTCAAATTCAATCGCAACCTTAGCCATCAATGGGCTATGAAATGCTCCGCTCGTTTGCAGCGCGATGGCTTTTTTAAACCCAGGCATTGATTTTATTTTTTCAATAAACTCATTAACAGCGTTCCTATGCCCACTTATAACGACCTGCGTATCAGAATTATCGTTAGCTATAACGCAAACATTGTCACCGACGGTATACTCGCTGATTTCTTTTTCGATATCGTCTGCACAAAGCCCAATAAGCGCAACCATCGAGTAATTTTCGCTATCGGGAAATGCGCGAGACATCAGCTCCCCACGGCGTCTCACCAGCTTTGCAGCATCGCTTAGCGAAAACACGCCAGCTGCACATAATGCCGTATATTCGCCCAACGAATGTCCAGCTAAATATTTGCATCTCCTCGCGAGGTTATAGCCGTATTCATTTTCCAGAATGCGGATACACATCATTCCCACAGCAAAAATTGCGATCTGTGCATTCTCAGCTCTCGTCAATTCCTCCATTGCACCATTTTCAATCAAATCTGACAGTTTGAAAGAAATGGCATCCTCGATTTCCTGCATCGTGTCCATGCCGGTTTTATACCCATTGACAAAAGCCGATGCCATACCGATTTTTTGGGAACCTTGTCCTGGAAAAACAAACGCATTTTTCACTGCTGAATTCCTCTGACTTTGTTGTTTACTTACGCAACTCTAATCGCTCAATGAGCTTCTGATACCTTGCCTCATCGACTTTTTTGAGATAATCCAACAAACGACGACGCTTTCCAACCATGATAAGCAAACCGCGTCTTGTGTGAAAATCCTTCTTGTGCAAATTCATATGTTCCGTTAAATTTTTGATGCGTTCAGTCAAAATAGCAACTTGCACTTCCGGTGACCCAACATCGCCATCGTGAATTGCATATTCTTTTATTATTTCTTGCTTTTTCTCTGCCGTTATCGACATCTTACTCTCCTTTTCTTAAAAAAGACTTCAACAACTTCTTCGGATAAACAAAGCTACCCGAAAATTCTACAATTTCCAGAAAACCATTTTCTGCAGAAGCAAGGTATTGCCCACTTTCGCCAACGAAAGCAGTCGAAACACACCTTCCCAGCATAAGGTTTTCAGCATCTTGACACGAAACGGGAATAACAGGGATGTCGTCCAGTACATTCTCGAGCGGAATCAAAACGCTGTCTAGATTATCCACAATTTTCTCAAGATTTTCAAGTGAGATGCTTTGTTCAATCGAAAATTTACCGTCCCTGGTGCGTCGTAACGATGAAGTGTAGGCAAGAGTATCTAAAGATTTTGCTATGTCTTCAGTCAAAGTTCTGATATAAGTTCCTGGTGAAACTTCGGCTCTGAATGTGTTTTTTCCTATTAACTCAAGATTATAAATCGTGACTTTCCGTGATTTCATATCCGGCATTTCGCCTTTCCGCGCTAACTCATATGCTCGTTTGCCGTCGATTTTTATGGCTGAAAAAATGCTTGGAACTTGTGAAATCTCTCCGATAAATTGCGGTAATACGGTCTTTATTTCGGTGTCAGTCGGTATTCTTTCGGAAGTTTCGACAACTTTTCCTGTTTTATCCGAAGTGTCCGTTCGTTTTCCGAAAATTATTTCAAATTCATATGTCTTACTTTTTGTTTTTATATAGGGGATTGCCTTGGTTCCGCTATTTACAGCAATTGCTAAAACGCCTGTCGCAAACGGATCCAGCGTTCCGATATGCCCAACTTTTTTTGCCCCAAATTGCTTTTTTACTATAAAATCCACAAACGCCGAAGATTTACCTTCTGGCTTATCGACGATCAGAAAACCATCCATACGCTTTTTACCTCACCAGCTTCACGAACATCCTAACGAAATGTCTCTAAATTTTTGCTACGCAAATCTCATGTTCATGATATCATGTTGCTCTGGCAATACTTTTGATTGGAGATAATTTTTTAGAGTCATGAATGTATTTTTCCCAATCACCGGTATGTTTCTTGACCCACTGCTAATACTTTGCACTGGATTACTGGGAGGTTTTGTGTCCGGATTTTTGGGATTGGGATGCGGAGTAATAATAACTCCAGTCTTGATGGAATTTGGTATATCCCCCATGATTGCGGTGTCTACCCAACTTTGTCATGCCGTTGGCACAAATTTAACGAATTTCTTGACATATAAACGAAAAATGGATGTGGACTTTCATTTGGCAACCTATCTTCTATTAGGTGGAATGTTTGGGGCTGTTTTTGAATGGTTAATACTGAAAAATTCATCAAACTCAAAATTTGCTTTCAATAAATTCGTTTATGTTTATATTTTTATTCTAATAATTTTTGGAATAATCATGCTGTTTCAAAGTTTTCGAGCCTGGAAACATGGCGATACAACAAAATATAAAAAAAGCGTCTCTATGAGAAGATGGATGCTATATCTGCCATTTCACAAAATTTTTATCAGATCCCGTGCTGAAATGAGTATTTTAATTCCAATTTTTGTCGGTTTTTTAGCAGGACTTCTAGTATCTTCGCTAGGGGGGGGGAACAGCCTTTTTATGGCTCCGATAATCACTTATTTAATAGGCAGAATTAGTCCAGTTGTATATGGGACTTCAGCTTTTGCAGGATGTATAATCACCGCCGTAATTACTATAATATATTCGTCAAGTGACTATTGTTGCGATATAACGTTCGTTTTGCTGCTATTTGCTGGGGCTTCGATTGGTTCATGGATTGGAGTAAAACTGACATACAAAATTGAGAGATATTGCATATATGCGCTCGGTTCTGTGGTGGTTTTTATCATGGCAATAAGGCAAATATATAACATAACGCACCATTCATTCGCAAACACATACAACTTTAAAATCGATCTATCTCAATCGGTTTTGGGGGGAATTGTTGGCGGAGATCATATGACATACACTTTTACATGTATTTTTTTAATAGCTGGAATATCCTTCTTCAGCGAAAGATTTATGCAACATTGGTATGATAAGCGCAGGAAAGTGAATAAGATATGAACAAGATTTTTGTAGGTTGCTGCCTAGCGCTTGTCATAATAGGCATCCTAAGAATGGAACGCACTACTAAAGAAACCGTTAATGTTTATGGTTGGTATGGAATTATAAGTAACGAGATTTTAAAAGATTTCGAAAAAGACACTGGAATAAAAGTGATATATGACGTGTATGATAACAATGATTCGCTTGAAGCGAAACTACTTGCTACGAATAGCGGGTATGATGTTGTCTTCCCATCGTTCATCCCTTACGCAGCTAGGCAGTGTGCCATGGGAGTCTATACAAAATTGAACAATACTCTAATTCCAAATCTGAAAAATACTCAGGGGGCAATAACGGAAAAATTTCAAAAAGCAGGGGGAGATACAACAAGAATGGTTCCGATGTTTTGGGGAACTATCGGTATTGCATACGATAAAGAAGCAGTAAAAACTATTTTTCCAGAAGCAAAAGAAGTTACGTATGACATGCTTTTACAGCCCGAAAATATCAAAAAATTGTCAAGATATGGCGTAAGCTTTCCAGAAGAATATATAGACATATTCCCCCAAACGGCAGTGTTTTTGAATTTGCTGGATGATGGCTCTTTTAAAACGCCAGAAAAAATAAAGGAATATGTGAAACACTTCAGGAAAATACGTAAATATATAAAGAAGTTTTCATCAACAACGTTGATAAAAGATCTGTTGTCTGGAGAAGTTATAGTCGCCATTGGGTGTTCTGACAACGCATGGAGAGCTATACAATCAGCTAAAAAAGTGAATAAAAAGATCAAATATGTTATTCCAAAGGGATACGCTACTCTTTGGATAGATTGCATAGGAATTCCTGAAAAAGCGCCACATAAGGAAAATGCTCATAAATTTGTGAATTACCTGTTACGACCAGAAGTTGCCGCAAAGCTAACCAATAATACAGGAATTTTAGTCAATATCCCTGAAGCTCATAAGTATTTTGATAAAGAATTTGTAAATGACATGCAAGTCTGTCCGCGAGATAACGAAATGTTGAGTGAAATGATTATGGGCAATCCTAGCAGAAACTCAGACGACATCAGAACAGACAAAATGGCGACGCGAGCCTGGTCACAAATTAGGATGAACGATTTCGATTATCTGGGGGAGTAAAATGCTAAAAGTGTCAAAAACGATTATCGCAATGTTGATTTTTGGATATGCTTTCCTGTTCACTCCAATATTATTTCTTATAATCAGTTCGTTTAGTGATTCTGAAATTCCCGGAAATTGGACAAAATTTTCATTGCGATGGTTTTACGAGGTTTTAGAAGATGAAGATTTAGTAAGAGCCATGATAACCAGTTTAAAAATAGCATTTATATCAGCTTCCGGAGCTGTGATCTTAGGGACATTAGCTGCCGTTGCTACAACAAACACCGGGACATATTTTGGAAAAAATTTTTTAACCAATGCCATCGTAGTGCCGATCGTCATGCCAGAAATAATCGTTGGCTTTTCGTTGTTAATGTTATTTATTAGCATGGAATCCATATTCCAATTTCCAAAAGAACGCGGAGTAATGACTGTTGCCATAGGTCACATAATGGCGACAATGGCATATGTGCATATGACTGTCAGGGCAAGACTTTTGTCGTTTGATAAATCTTTAGAAGAAGCAGCGCTAAACCTCGGGGCAAGACCTCTTACGGTGTTTTTCAAAATCAAAATACCGGTGATTTCTAAAGCAATACTATCAGGCTGGCTATTAGCATTTACATTATCATTGGACGATTTAGTCATCGCCAGTTTTCTAACTGGTCCTGGATCAACAACATTACCTATATTAATTTTCTCAAATGTACGCATAGGACTATCTCCAGCAATAAACGCATTAGCTACAATGATAATTGGAATAGTCGTCCTCTGCCTTATCGGAGTATATCTCCTCTCAAAACCGAAAAATGGCAAAGATGATTGAAGACAATAATTTAGACTCTTCTATTTCAAACTATCTAATAAAAAGTTTGAAAAAAAGCGCTTTAGACATTTTCGGTAAGTTTTGTCCCGATGATAGTAACAAGGCGCAAACATCTGCCGTGTACAAACGTATTTTCAGGTTTGAGTCCGAAATATTGGCACCTCATATTGAGTTTCAGATTATCAAAAGGCGGTTTTCGTATTTTTATCAGCAATAATTTTTCTCAAGCATTTCTTAGCTCCAGTTCAGTAATTGAACCTAACCTAAGTTAGGAGCCACGGGTGAATAGAAGCACAGGCGCGAGTAAAATGCTTAGTGGTTGCCCAAAAATCAAGGACCATAAAGTTCTGAAAGTAGTCTGCAATTCACCCTAGTTCTAAGATAGATAATCTTAGTATTGGAACAGGATAGGCGCTCACTATTAGTAAGCTTATGCTCTAGCATAATACCAACTTAGGTTTCCACGGCTCAGTGGATTGATTATAAAAAACTTAACAAAATAAATTGGGCGTAATAATTATCTACGGCGTATGTATAAATATCTGCATTTAACAAAATTTCCTAGTTTAACAATTTTCTGCAATGCAACGCCCCTATTTTGCTTGCTCATTACACATAATTGTCTCACTTTTCTCATAGTAGGCAACCGGAATATCCAATCCTATCGCAAAAATATATAGGGCCCATAGCATTACTAAAAACATTATGGTCGACCATATTAGCTTTATAAACAAGTTGTCTCTCGCATTATCTTGTTTATGGGAACCGTTCTGTCTTCAGCAAAGAGCAACTCCTCAATATGATGACCTACTGCCTCAAAAATTTTCGACTTCAAAACGGTCAATTCCTCTTTATAAAAGGATGAAAGCACATAATTTGCGACCTGCTCTCGATCAATTGGCCGCCCGATCCCTACCTTAATATGCCAGTAATCCTTACCTATAACTTTTTCTATATCTCGAAGCCCGTTATGCCCACCTGAACTTCCACCAAATTTTATTCGTAACTGCATCGGACGCATATCCAAATCATCATGTATCACAAAAATATTTCGGGTTTCAATCTTATAAAATGAAACCAATTGAGATACGGCATTACCGGAATTGTTCATGTAGGTTTGCGGTTTTTGCAATATCACCTTTGCATTGCGGTCCAAGGATCTTTCAGTATACAAGGAACTAAACCGTGGTCGAAAATCAGGAAATCCAAGCTCATATGCTAAATAATCAACAAACATAAACCCAACATTATGCCGAGTGTATGCATAATCCAAGCCTGGATTTCCTAGACCAACAATCAGAAACATATCTTAGGCTGTTTTCTTTTCGGTCTCGGTCGTAGTTTCTGCCTTTACTTCAGTTGTTGCGGTCGCCTCATCTGTGCTGGTCTCTTCTTCCGTCATCCTTGCTGAAACAATGGTTGCTATGACTGCATCTCTTTCTGCATTAACAGGTGTAACTCCTTTCGGCAATGCCAGATCAACTAGCATAAATCCATCACCAATATCTTTGCCCGATAAATCAATTGTCAATTTTTCAGGAATTGCATCAGGCGAACAGAGACACTCCAATTTATGAACAACGACATTAACAATGCCTCCTTTTTTAATTCCAGGAGATTTTTCTTCATTCACAAATTCTATCGCTATGTTTACCTTCACTTTAGAGTTCTTAGAAACACGCAAAAAATCAACGTGCATAGGACGATCAGTAATAGGATCGAACTCTATCTGTTTTGGTAAAAATTTCTCTAGTTTGGCACCAATTTTCGCTTCAATAACATGACCTAGGAAAGCGCTTGTATAACACTCTGCGATCAATTCTTTCTCGCCGATGGATACCAAGACTGGGGATTTTTCATCGCCATATATCACTCCCGGCACATATCCATCACGCCTTAATTTTCTTGCGACCTTCTTTCCACTCGCATTTCGCTCTGTCACGACTAAATTACTCGCCATATTTTTCATTCCATAAAAAATTCTCTATCTGATGTACCCATTATACGCTAATTCTCAAAGAAGTAAACGTTTTTGCAGGCATTGTATGGTTCATACATACAAGTTTCAACAGATGTGAGACAAAAATGGGCTTCCGGGATTATATATAGAATATATACTCCAACGCGGAATGTGGGGTGATAGATGTTGCATTTTTGCAGAAAATTCATGAGTTCATGATGCGCTCCGACGATAGTATCTTCGGACAGTTCAGCGTAAAATTCCTCTCTGACCGCCCGGTTACTGCGTTCGATTTGGTCGTTGTATGTCGGTTTTGCAGGTGGTAGAACAAATAGAGGAAGGTTCTTGACTAGCATCTTTGATATCTTTAAAAATTAAGTCATTTCGGCATATGTTTTTC
>Ga0256405_10005514_pt1 | contig 21722 bp, 25 predicted proteins | sample RumenRJG_02DNA_FD_189096 | JGI IMG/M metagenome (GOLD analysis project Ga0256405, IMG submission 189096) | Bovine rumen microbial communities from Lethbridge, Alberta, Canada - RJG_02 | ecosystem: Host-associated > Mammals > Digestive system > Stomach > Rumen | place: Canada: Alberta... | reverse complement strand
AGCTCGGACTGAATGATTTGAATACGGCAGAGGAAGCTCTTGATAAAATTATCAGTGCTGATGAAAATCTGAAAGATAAAAATATCAATAAAGAAAAACTTTTGGCAGATTTTATCAAAAACAACCCCAGTGTATTTGTTCGTTCAGGTGAATCTCAGGGTGTAATCTTCTCGGATGCAAAATGGGACAAATTAGACTTTCCGAAAGATTTATCGGAATATATAACGGAATAAAAATCCGATTTTAATATGACAAAAGAGTGCGATAATCCGCACTCTTTTTTTTATTATTCAAATTTACAAACTAAAATATTTTATTAAAAACTTTTCCTGTGATTTTAAGTCCGTAATTTATACCGTGCCCAACCCCATAAACAAGTGGTGTCAGAGGTATTGGCGACGGAATTGGAATCAGATATGTTAATGATGCGGCAAGAGCGGGAATTTCGTCACGCTGAAATTTTAATTTGCCCAGTTCTTTGGTGACGGATTTTGCCGTTGTTTTTACTTTTCCCATTTTGTACGGGGTGTATATACTGTTGCATCTTTTGCTGATTTGATGCCCTCTCTTTACTGCACCAAGCAATTTGTTAGTTGTCTGAGTCACGTCTTTAGGTATAATTTTTTTTACAAGCGAAAAAACTTTTAAAATTCCCATACTTTCGTACCCTATATTTTACCCTACTTATGTAAAGTTTTTTTTGATACGAAAATTGCCTGAAATACTTAAACATGTTAAAACCTTTTAACATATTAAGACAAAATTTGTATGATTTATAAGTTGCGGTGTTTTGTACCAAGCCTAAACTTATTCAAGGACATTTTTCAGTTTTATTGCATTTCGGAGTTGCTGATTATTCTGAATTTGATAAATCCGAGCAAGAGCCCACTGTGCTGTCTCCTGCGCCTGTACATCGGAAATTTTGCCTGCACTCTTGCTTGATTTTAAATTTTTATCTATCGTGTTGTAAATTCCAAGCATAGTGCCGTTATCAAGCCTGTGTATCGGGCGTATAAAGTAATCGGCAACTCCGCCCGAATTGTATTCAAGTGTGCTGTATAAGACTTTTAAGACATTTTTTGCGTGTGCAAGTTCATAATCAAGATAATCAATTAACTGCTCTTTTGTTCCGTGGCGGAAAACGTAGGTTTTGACCTGTTCATACTTATCTTTTGAAATTCCCATTGCGTTTAAATCCTGCATAGAACGCACCTGAAGCGTCATATTTTTAATGTAGCCGTCAACATTACTTGGCGGAACACCAAGTGCCATTGCAAGAAGTTTTTTATCCCCTGCTTTGGTGTAAGAATTTACTATCGGGCGGAAAAGTTTCAGCGGTCGGTTATCCATCATTATTTTGAAATCCGAACCCGAAATTTTTTCATCAACAAGATGAGAAATTTCCGAATGATTTTTTTTCAAAAACTGAACTTTTTGTTCAGTGGTAATTTTGCTTGATACCATAACCTCACGAACCTTGTACAAATCAAGATTCCCGACAGGATTAATATTATCAATTTTATCAACTCTTATTCCCATACCGGTATTTTATTTGTTTATTGAAAGAAAATCAAATTTCATGTAGATTTGTAAAATATTTAATAAATTTATTAAAGTTTTTTGTTTTCGTACCGATTAAATAATTGTTAGAAGATTAGAGAGTTTATGATACAATAAGAATAAGAGGAGCGTTATGGTTGAAGATATAAAACAGGATTCGTTTGATATTCCTGACGATTTGTTAGACAGTATCCAGCATAATATCGAAAATATTATACGAACTTTTGACGTTCCCGAAGAAAATAAAATGGAAGTCATAAAGCAGATTAACTATATGTATTCAAGAACAAAATACTTGTCTTTAACCGATGAACTTACTGAACTTCCAAACAGACGCTGTTTTGAAAACGAATTTAACAAAGAATTTTTAAGAGCGAAAAGATACAAAAATAATTTGACTCTTGTAATGTTTGACATTGACCATTTCAAACAGGTTAATGACACTTACGGACATCAGTGCGGAGATTATATTTTAAAACAGGTTTCAAAATCAGCCTTGCAGACTTTTCGTCAGACAGATACGGTTTACCGTGTCGGAGGAGAAGAATTTATGGTTATCCTGACCGAAACGGATATTGAACAGTGCATTATTCCGCTTGAAAGATTCCGCAAGACAATAGAAACGCTTTTTATAGATTTTAATAACCAAAATATAAATATTACCGTTAGTATCGGTGCGTGCCAGTGTACACCCGATATTGAAACCAAAGAACAACTTATCGAAAAAACCGATAATGCGCTTTATAAGGCAAAAAATTCCGGAAGAAATAAAACTGTTCTCTATTCTTAATATTTGCCGGTAATTTTTAAAATGCTCTGGTATCTTAACCAGCCCAAAATAACGTGTTGAACATTATCAATTCTTATTATGCTTGCGTTTGGTGTAACTCCCGGTTTTACCCAGTTAGCGGAATTTGGAAGACCGCCTGCGTGAACGCCTGTTTTGACCTGAACTCTGGCAAGAAAATAATTTCCGATAGACAAAGCCTTGTTTATAATCATTTTTAATTGTTCGTTTTCGGTGATGTAATAAATGTATGCAAGCCCTTCCATAACCGTACCCAAACTGCATGGACGAATATTGTCAATAAATCCGCCGTAGTAACTGTTCTTCGGATTAGTAATCTGATTACTCAAAACAGGAATAGCCATCTGCTCTGCATAAGCACGCATTTCTTCGGCGTCTGCCGGATCTTTTACAAGCAATTTAAACAAAAGATTTTTTATAACCATAACAGACCAGTGGTCAAACGGAATATCCAAATCCATAGGCTTTCTCGTATGAACAATGTTCATAATGATTTTCATTATTGCATCAAGCCATTTTTGCTGAGGATCAATTTCATACAAATGGAATAAACCTGCAGCGGCTTCTCCCGGGTAAAATATTGCTTCTGCGGTTTTATCAATTTCATTTGTTTCAAGGTTGTAATAAGCCCAAACGTTGCCTTCTTCATCCGTCATTGAAAGAATAAATTCGCCTAAACCTCTCAAAATCGGCAGTTCAATTAGTTTTTCTTCGTATAAATTACATAAAGCACACAAACCCATACCTGCCGCACCTGATTTTGCTATGTGAAACTTAATCCCTTCTTCTTCCGGAAGTGAAACGACTACATACCTTGTATCGTCAAGTTTTCTGATATATCGGTCTATAAAATATTTTGAAGAAATCAGTCTGTTATCTTTGAATTTTGATTCAAGTCCGATTTTTTCATATTCATACATTGCATATAAAGTTCCTGCATGGCGCAGAGAATTATAAACATCATTTTCATAAGTAATTTCAGGGTCCACATTGTGCCTGTACTGAAATCTCCCGTCAGGATGAATATTTCGGTTTATGTAATTCATCGACAACGCAATTTCATCAAAATACGGCAATTCCCATGTATGTTCGTGAGTGTTTTTTCGTGCATCTTTCCAGAGATAAGATACAAAAACACCGACAATTACAAGAAATATCGTAGGTATGTATGAAGTTGGTGATGATAAATCAAACATAGAACAATTATACCAAACTAATCCAAAATAATAATAAAGCATTTGTATGATTTTTCATATTTTCTAAACAAATGTAACAAAAATTTTAACTTGCGCATTTTTCAAAGTAAAAAATACTTTATATAAATGTAAGTAGTGTGAAAGGTTTTGTGTATCCATGATTGATTTTTCAACAGTGTTATTCTTTTTAAGAAACGGACACCGTGCGCAGAACGGCGAAGGCGGACGTGGTTTTGTCGCTATCGGTCAGGGTGCAAAAGTTGTAAAACAAATCTGCGAATACGATAATATTTTTGCAAAAGGTGCAAAAAGCGCAGTAAACGCATTCAAAACCGTCGCTAAAAACGACAAAGTATTTAACGGAATTTCTAAAGGCGTAAAATTTGCAAGTGAAAATGTTAACCCGTTAATCGTTGTATCAAGCGGTATTAACGTTTTGACTTCTGAAGATAAACAGTCAACAATTATTGCCGAAGCCGGAAATCTTGCAGCAATGTTTGCAATGGAAGGCTGGATGAAGAAAAATCTTGATAAAGTTCTTCAAAACTTACCGATAAACAAAAAATGGATGCCTATTGTGAAAGGAATTACTTTTGTTCTTGGCTCTATCGGGGCTTCAACAATCGGTTATAAAGTAGCAAAAACCTTTGCATCAAAACTCAAAAGTGTAAACGAAAAATCAGAACTTGAAGAAAAACAGCAACACGAAAAACTTGTAGAATTTTTCCAAAATAAAAATAATTCGGTTAATTTTACCCCAAAAAGTCTTGCATATAGTGCATAAAAGGGTATTTATGTTATAATTTATACAGAGAGGTAAATTATGACTGATATTAAGATAACCAAAATGCACGGATGCGGAAACGATTTTATTCTGATTGATTCTAATGAAATCATGAAAACGGAGATGACGTTTGGGGATTTGGCGAAAAAACTTTGTGACAGACATTTTGGGATAGGTGCAGACGGACTTATCACTCCTGTTTTTTATGAAGGTGAGGATGCCGATATTGAATGGCGTTATTACAATTCCGACGGAACAAGCGCCCAGATGTGCGGAAACGGAATGAGATGTTTTGCAAAATACGTTTATGATAAAGGTTTGGTTAATAAAAAATCCTTTGCCGTAAAAACGCTTGCAGGGATAAAAAAGCCTGAAATTCTTGATAACGGACTTATTAAAGTCAATATGGGCAAACCGGTACTCAACGAACCCGATATACCGTTTAAAGGTGAAAAACAAATAGGTGATTTCAAAATTACACCCGTATCAATGGGAAATCCGCACTGTGTCATATTTACGGAGCAAGTTCCTCTTAAAATGGCAAAAAAATACGGGCCGGAACTTGAAAAACATCCGTATTTCCCTCAAAAAACTAATGTTGAATTTGTAAAAGTTATTTCAAAAAACGAAATTGAAATGGCGGTTTATGAAAGAGGATGCGGAATAACTTTGGCGTGCGGAACGGGTGCCTGCGCAAGTGTTGTTGCAAGCGTTTTAAATAACTTAACAGAAAACAAAGTCAGGGTTAATTTGCCCGGAGGCGTTGTAAACATTGAATGGCAGGGTTCTAAAGAGAATACAAATCACGATATATTTTTAATCGGGCCTGCGCAATATACCTTCAGAGCATTTTTCATGTTGTAATATAATTTTTTTTCATGATAAGATTAGACCATACACGATATAAATAGTAAAAGGAGAAATGTGAAAATGAAAAAATACGAATTAATGAGCGTATTCAAGCCGAATCTTGATGCTGAAGAAGTTGATAAAATTATCGAAAAAATCAACTCAGTAATTACCGAATTTGGCGGAAGCGTTGACTCAGTTGATAAAGCAGGAAGAAAAAAACTTGCTTATGATATCCAGAATTTCAGAGACGGATATTTTGCAACAACAGTTTTGTCTTTGCCGGCTGACAAAGTAGCAGAATTCAAAAGACAATTAAGACTGAATGATAACATTTTAAGAACAATGTTTATGGAAGTTTCTGAAAAGGCTTCTGTATAATATTTTAGCAAAAAGGGAAAAATATGACTTTAGCAAAAGCAGTTGTAACAGGTATAGTTTACAAAGAACCAAAAACAGGATATACGCAGAATAATGTCGCAATATCATCTTTTGTAATGAACATAGGTGAAGGCGGAGAAGAAACACTTGTAAGAGTAATTTCAAAAAGGCAGGCTTTGTCTGATGTTATCGAAACATTATCAAAGAACCAAAAAGTTTTGGTCGGGGGCAGACTCCAGACAGGAGTAAGCAAACTTGATGACGGAACAGAGAAAAAGGTTTTTGAAATTGAGGCTTTCTCAATAGAACTTATGGGTGGAAGTTCTTCGGGTTCTGATGTTCATGAAGAAGGTGATATTTTGAGTTTTGGTGAAATGGATTCATCAGGTGCTTCAGAAACTGAAGTTTTGATGGACAGCGGTGAAATCCCGTTTTAAAGGGCGTGAGCCATTAAAACAAAAATTTAACAAAGAGTGATACATAATAAGGCTAGAAAGGCAAATAAAAACATGGCAAAAGCAGAAGATAAGAAAAAGCACAAAAATTGTTCATTATGTGCTGACAAAATCGAAAAAATCGATTACAAAGATGCTTCAAAATTAAGAAGATACTTAACTGAAGCAGGAAAAATCATTCCAAGACGTATCACAGGCAACTGTGCAAAACATCAGAGAATGATTGCAAAGGCTATCAAACAAGCAAGAGAAGCTGCAATCATCAGTTATGTATTTGATTAATTTGATTAATTGTTAAAAAAACCTCATTCGTTACGAATGAGGTTTTTTGTTAATTTCTTTTAAATTACTGAGGTGCGTTTAGCAGTCCGTAAACTGCGTCCCAACCGCTGATTCCTCCTCTGATTTTGAACTTGGCGATTTTATTTGCTGTTGTTTTTTGTGCTTTTTTGTATGTTTTATCATATAATTTCTGAAGTTTTTTGTTTTCTTTTCTTGCTTCATCATTACTTTTAGCATAAGTCAAAAAGTTTCTGTATTCGTTGCAGCCATAACCGACTTTCAATTTTTCAGGATAAACATAAGAAATGTAATTATAGATATTTAGTGCTTTTTCAGCATTTGCAGGACGTCCTACGATTGTATCCCAGTATGTTCCTGTTTGTTTTGTGTAAACAACGATTGCAGCAAGAGGATTGTAGCCTGCGCTAACCATTAAATTGACTGCAACCAAATCTGCTTCTTTATCTTCTTTTGTTGTTTGATAGTTAGAAGCAAAAGTCTGAACCGTTGCAGATGTTGTTAAAGTTGTGTCGGTTGTTGATTGAAGCAGGCTAAACACTTTATTTTTTGAGGCATGTCCAAAAATAATGTGACCGAGTTCATTTGCAACGACTGCGGCTGTTTCATTATCATTGCCGGCAAAAGCAAGTTCCGCACTTGATACGTTTACAACCTTCGTGGTGATAAAATCAGCGTTATTCGGAACATCTGAAACAACCATAAATTTGACATTCGACGCAGGAATACCGCTTTTCGTGAGTAATTTTTCCCCTATTTCCTGAATCCTGTTTGCAGGATTGTAACTTGTTGCAGCAGAGCATGGAATTGCTATTGCTATGGCAACAAAAAGACTCAATAGTACCTTTTTCATAAAACTTTCTCCTTAAAATAATATCCGTATTTATTCAATACACAACAATATTTTAGACCAAAGAAAATATTTGTAAAAGAAATTTTAATTAATCATGTACAATTTTTCTAAATTTTCGATAATTTCAGTCATTGAAGACTCAATGCGTTTTTGCTGAATTTCATCATTATATTTTTCAACAATTTTCTCATCAATTTCTTCGTTAGGCATCAACATTTCTTTAGCACACATTTTTAACCTGCTTTCTTTACTTTTGTATAAATTTCAAGAGCCCTCAATTTTCATAATTGATTAATTTGAAATTAAAGTTTACAAAAATATACATAAACATTTGTTACAAAATTTTTGCATATTGAAATTTGTGTATTTGGTTTGTTTTTATATATTTGAATATAAAACACTCAAGGAGAGATAGTGATGGCAGAAGAGATTTCATCAATAGAAGAACTCCGGCGTGCTCAGGCTGCTGCGCAGGAGCAGGGCACAAGTATTACAAACTATGAGCAATGGGAGTCAATTTTAGAAGATTTTGATATCGCAGGTGTTCAGTCAACAGGTACTTATTCGGGCGATGTTAAACTTCATAACCAGATTATGGCACAGGTTGAAGATATGATAGCGGAAACTGTCGAAGAACAAAATGCGCAAAAAGTTCAGCCTCAACATGATGATTTAACAAAAACTGACCAAAAAACTTCTCAAGATAAAGAACAAGTTGTAAAGGCAAACGTTGTAAATGCAACAAGTTCAACCATCATGGCTGATTATATGAAATACTATCATTTGCTTAACTAAATAGTATTTTTTAATCTTTTTAAAGTTCTTATTCGGTCTAACGGCCAGAATATAAAGACTGCTCGTCCTATGAAGCGGTCTTTTTTTAATACTCCCCAGTAACGGCTGTCCTGCGAATTTCCTCTGTTATCGCCCATCATAAAAAATTCATCGTCTTTAAGTTTGAATGGTCCGCATTTCATAATTCTATCAGTTCTAAGAAGCATCTTTGACATTTGCGGTGACGGGCAGAGCGGATATTCGTAAACACTTTTTATATAATGTTCTTTGTATTTTTTGTCGTTTATATAAACATAGGCAGAACCGTCATCTTCAAATTTTATTTCAATTTTATCGTTTGGAAGTCCTACAACACGCTTGATATAAGCAACATCTTTACACAAAACTCCTGTCAGCCTTGACAACAAAGGCAGAGGATTTCTTGATAATTTTGTTGAAGGAGGATAAAACACCATAATATCGCCCCTTTTTGGAGTGGTGAAAAATCTTGAAAACCGTTCAACAATAATTCTGTCGCCTTCAATTAATGTCGGATTCATTGAACCTGAAGGTATCCAGCGGACTTCGCCGATAAAAAATCTTATTATAATGAGCATTACAACGACAAAAACGACGGTAGAAATCGTTTCACCCCACCATGTTTTGTTAAATTTGTCATATTTTTCTTTTATTTCTTTAAAATTAATCATTCTCTAATAACTCCAAAAAATTGCTCAAACCTTTTTTGTATTCATTATCAGGTAAATTTTCAAGTACACTATATGCCTGATTTATATAATTATTCAACAAATCTCCGGTTTTTTCAACACCGTCACGGTAATTTTCGACACTGCCGGCATAAATAACAGGTGCATTGTAAATTCCGTCTGCAATGTCATTTTTTACGGGTTTTGTATTGTCCGTTTTAATTAAATTCAGTAAATCATCACGAATTTGAAAGGCTATACCGACATTCAAGCCAAACTCCGAAGATGTTATATTATTTTCATTATTTATCAAAAAAGGTGTCATTAGTGCCGTTTCAAAAAGGTATGCCGTTTTGTTTTTTGATTTTTCAATATATTCTTCTATCGTACCGATTTTAAATCTGTCAAAATTCTGGTTAATTTCTCCGATGCACATTTTATTCAGGGTATTTGAGAAATTTTTTAATAATTCAACTGAGCCGAGTTCTGTGATGATTTTCATAGCAGCGGAAAGAAGATAATCTCCGCTGATGACTCCAAGTTTGTTACCAAACTCATTTGCGGTTGTTTTCAGCCCCCTTCTTAAATCGCTTCCGTCAATAATATCATCATGAATTAAAGATGCACTGTGTATGAGTTCAACGGCACTCAGGGCTTTTAATTGTTCTTCTGAAATTTCATCGCAGTTTGATTTATAAAACAAAACGGATAACAAAGGTCTTAATCTTTTTGACGGAGCAGAAAGAAAATTTACTATATGAGATTTCAAAGGTTGTCTTATATCAACGCTTTGAACCATATAATTTTCAATAAATTCTATTTCTTTTTGTACGATTTTTTTTATATTTTTGTATTTATTTTCAAATGTCATTGCGGTTTTTTGTCTTGTTTGGATTCTTGTTCATTTACTTCTTTGTCGCCCTGAAGTTTGAGATAATTTACCTTATCCCAACTTAAATCAACAAATTTAATTTTATCGTTAACAGTTTGTTTTTTTATTATCGGCAAAATGTCATGAATTCTCATAATTCGTTCATATACAGTGCTATCCGGTACTCCGAGTCTGATGTTTGTTGAATCAATTTTTACATAGACATCGTTTGGATTTCTCATATCAACATAGCGAACCTTTTCGCCCGAATATGTTTCAACTGCTTTTGCAATTTTATCGATATACTGTACTCTTTCAACAGTCCAGTCTTTACGGAATTCCGGGTTTTTGACCAAAATTCTTAATGTCGAATCAGATTCTGCAAGGTGCATAAAATTCTTGTTTGTTACCATTGTGTTATCGGTTGTAACAAATGCAACGGGAATTTTATTGAGTTCGGTTTTTATCACTGCCATCGGAATTTTTTCCTTGACAATAATTTGTATTCTTGCCGGAAATCCGTATCTGCGGACATAAACCTCTTTTATTGCAGGAATTTTTTTTAATTCATGTTCAATATCCGTTACCGGCATCATAAATATCGGAATGTGTTTTACTTTTATTTCTCTCAGAGAATTGTACATGATATTTAACGGAATGATTTTATTATTGACTATTTCGATTGTTTGTCCGTTCGGTTTTGAAAACGCATCTTCTCTCAAATACCATCCGTGAAGATTAAAAATTGCATAAATACAGCCTATCAAAGCCCAAAACAAAACAAATCTCAGAAAAGTTTTCAGTCTGTTGCGTCTTTTTTGTTTTTTACGCAGTTGACGCTCCTTCTGTTTCATGTGGACAGAATGTTTCCCTTTTTCCACAGCATTTTTAATCTGCTGTGAATAAGTATTTACAGGCTGATTTTTATCATCATCGGATGTCATTATTTATTCAACCCCGCACCGTTTAAAATAATTTGTACCAAATCATCGTAACTTATGCCCATAACCTTGCATTGCGCAGGCAGGTCGCTTGTGTCTGTCATCCCCGGAGAAGTGTTGATTTCAATTACATAAGGAACTCCGTCATTTCCTATCATCAAATCAACTCTTGAAACTCCTCTGCAACCTGTGATTTCGTGTGCTTTAACTGAAATTTCTTTGACTTTTTTGGTTAATTCGCCGCTGAGTCTTGCAGGAAGGATAAAATCAGACATTCCTGCCGTGTATTTTGCCTCAAAATCGTACCATTCGTTTTTCGGTCTGATTTCAAGAATTTCTGTTGCAAAATTTTTGCCGTTCTGCTCTAAAACCCCGACGGTTACAAAAAATCCGTCAATAAATTCTTCTATCAAAACGTCATCATTATATTTTATTGCTTCTTCGTATGCGTTTTTCAATTCTTCTCTTGAATTAACTTTTGTCATTCCGAAACTTGAGCCTTCGGAAACGGGTTTTGTGATAACAGGGAATTTCAAATCTTCGGTTAATTTGTCCAAATCATCGCCTTTGCGTACGAATGCTGATTTTGCAAGCGGAATGTCTTTACAGGTCGAAAGAACTTTTTTTGTGTATTCTTTATTCATGCAGATAGCAGAACTCATAACTCCGCACCCTGTATAAGGTATGCCCAAAATTTCAAGAACTCCCTGAATACAACCGTCCTCACCGTATTTGCCGTGTAAAGCGTTGTAGGCATAATCGAATTTACCCTCTTTTAATTTTTGCGCAATATCTTTATCCACTTCGACAAGTTGTGCGTTTTTATAGCCAAGTCTTTGGAGGGCACCGAAACAGTTTTTGCCCGAACGGCGTGATACTTCGGCTTCTGAGGACATGCCTCCGCAAAGTACGGCTATTTTTGCATTTTTATCTATTTTTGAGTTAATTTCTGCCATAATTTTAGTTCCTCTTTACTCTTATTTCCCAAATATTTTATTTCTGGTTCAAGTTCGACATTAAAAACTTCTTTAACCCGTTTTTTCATTTCGCACATCAGTTCAAGAACATCATACGATGTGCCGTTCCCCGTATTGACAATGAAGTTTGAATGATTGCGCCAAACACGGACATCCCCTATCATAATTTCTTTTGCACCGACACTTTCAAGTAATCTGCCTGCAGGGTTGCACGGAGGGTTTTTAAATATGCTTCCGCAATTTGGAAGCGCAAGTGTCGGCTGATGTTTTCTACGAAAATCAAGATTTTCGTCCATTTGTTTTTTGATTTCGTCAGAGTTTTTCGGAGTTAATTCAAATTCCGCTTTTAACACGATTAAATCGTCTTTTTCACATCTCGATGTTCTGTAATCAAAACCCATACGCTCTTTTTCAAAGGTTACAAGCCCCATTTTTCTTGAATAACAAAGAACAGAGGTTATGCAATCGCTTACGCACTGCCCATGCGCCGATGCGTTCATATAGACTTCTCCGCCAATGCTTCCGGGGAAACCTATCATAAATTCTAATCCTGACAACCCTGCTTTACATACTTCCTGAGAAAGTTTCGGACCTTTGACTCCGCAATCTGCGATGACTTTGTTTCCCTCTATAACTATATTGTCCATTTTGTGGGTTAAAATTATTTTGCCTTCATACCCTGCACTTGATACAAGAGTATTTGACAGGTTGCCGACAACGGGGATGTTAGGGTATTTCTGCAAAAGCCGAACAAATTCATCGACATTATCAGGGAAATATGCCTCGTCGATTTTTCCGCCGATTTTAAATGTCGTGTAATTTTTTATATCAAAATCTTTTTCAATATAATCAGTCATTATAACCCAATTATATTACAGTATTACATCGGGTGCAATTTATTACAAAAACATTACCCTGTAACTTATTTAAGGGTAGTGAATTAAATAGATTCCGAATCAAGTTCGGAATGACGGCATACCTTTAGAACAAAAAACAAAAATTCTATCTACTAACTAACAGTAATAACGTCACCCTGAACTTGATTCAGGGTCTATCAATTTTTTGGTCGAAGATATATTTATAATGATTCAGGGTCAATGTAACCGATGTCATAACTCAAATCTTTAAAATCAGGATTATTTTTTACAATTAAATCTATTTTCCATTGTCGTTTCCAATTTTTTAACTGTTTTTCTCTGTTTAAAGCATCTTCTATTCTTTCGCTCAATTCAAAATAAACAAGTTTATTTAAATTATACTTGCTTGTAAAACCGTCGGTCAGCTTATTTTTATGTTCATAAATTCGTCGAAGTAAATTGTTTGTTACTCCGATATAAAAAGTTGTATTTGTATAATTTGTCATTATATAAACGGCATTATTTTCAGACATAAGCGAATTATACAACATGAATAGACCCTGAATCAAGTTCAGGGTGACGATGTGTTCTAAAAAATTAACAAGCAATTTAAATCGTAACCTTGCTCAAATTCAACAATTCCGAGCCGAGTTTGGTGATTGTACCTGCGCCAAGTCCGATTACGATGTCGTTGGGTTTTAGGTCTTTGTACAATTCCTGTGCAACTTCTTCAATACTGCCCGAAATGTGTCTGCATGGAATATCCGATTTTTCCTTAAATTCGTTTACAAACGCCTGTGAATTCACCCCGACAATTTCATCTTCGCTTGCAGCATAAACATCTGTCACGATAAGTTCATCAATTCCGTCAAATGCTTCCATAAATTCATTCCAAAGGTTCTGCAATCTTGAATACCTATGGGGTTGAAATACTGCAATTATTCTCTTGTCTTTAAAGGATTTTGAGCAGGAAAGCGTTGCCTTAATTTCTGTCGGGTGGTGTGCGTAATCATCATAAATCGTAATTCCGTTAAATTCCCCGACTTTTTGGAAACGTCTGCCCATACCCGTAAATGTTGCAAAATGCTTGTTAACCAAGTTCATATCAACACCGGCTATATGCAAACTTGCCCAAACAGAGAGCGAATTATAAACATTATGCACCCCTTTAAGGCAAATTTTAAGCGTTGTTTGAAATTCGTCTTTGTAATAAATATCAAAGGTGGTAAAATCTTCGCCGTAGTTGATATTTTTAGCACTGTAATCGGTATTTCCGCCGATAGAAAAAGTCATAAATTTTGCGTTATGCGCAAGTTCGTGCACCGAAAAATATTTTACAAGCCGTTTCACGCCTTCATTATCCATATTTGCAAGGATAATCCCGTTTTCACGCATATTTGAAATGAAAGTTTCAAAGGTTTCCAAAATAGACTCTAAGCCGTTTTTGTAGAAATCAAGATGGTCAGGCTCTAAATTGTTGACTACAACAAGATTTGGGCTGTATTTGACTATCGTTCCGTCACTTTCGTCAAGTTCTGCGATAAAATATTTTGCATGAGCGCAATTTGCGTTGGTGTTTATTTCGGGGATAATTCCGCCGACAACATAAGACGGCTTTAGACCTGCTTTTTCAAGCACATAAGAGCAAAGCCCGGAGGTTGTGGTTTTGCCGTGAGTACCTGAGTATCCGATAAAATATTCTTCCCCTCTTGAAATTTCCGCAAGCAAATCAGAACGGTGCCAAATCGGCAGTCCAAGGCGTTTTGCTTTCTGCATTTCGGGGTTAAACTCACGGATAGCGGTACTTGCAACCACGATGCAATCGTCAGGCAAATTATCTTCGTTATGCCCGATATAAACTTTTGCGCCCAAATCACGAACGCTTTTTACATATTTGCTGTCATAAATATCAGAGCCTGAAACTTCGTAACCGTTTTGCAAAAGATACTTTGCCAAACCGCTCATTCCGACTCCGCCTATTGCTATAAAATGATATTTCTTTTTCATAATTCCCTATTATTTTTTTTAAATATTTGCTATTTTTGTCCAGAAATCGTTTGCCTGTTCAAACTGATACGCAAAGTTAAACAGTCTGCCTTCCTCAAACTGAGGTGCAAGAATCTGCAACCCGATAGGCATACCCGAATTGTCAAACCCTGCAGGAACACTTATACCCGGGATTCCTGCCAAGTTACAACCGATGGTTGCAATATCGGTTAAATACATAGCGAGCGGATCAGATGCCTTTGCGCCAAGTTCAAATGCGGTGTTCGGGCAGGTCGGTGAAATCAGAACATCAACTTCCTTAAACGCATTAACAAAATCTTGTGTTACAAGCGCACGCATCTGCTGTGCTTTTTTGTAGTAAGCATCATAATAACCTGCCGACAAAGCGTAAGTGCCAAGCATTATACGGCGTTTAACCTCAGGTCCGAAGCCTTCTGCTCTTGTTTTTGTGTACATTTCCATAAGATTTTTTGCATCAGGTGTTCTGTAACCGTATCTTACACCGTCAAATCTTGCAAGGTTTGAACTACATTCAGCCGTTGCCAAAATATAATAAATACCGATTGAATATTTGATGTGTTTTAGTGAAATTTCTTTGACTTCACATCCGAGTTTTTTGTAAGTTTCGATAGCGTTTTCAACCGCTTTTGCAACTTCGGGGGTATTCCCGTCGCCCATAAGTTCTTTTATAACCCCGACTTTTTTGCCTTTGATGTCGTTTTTCAAAAAGTCGGCATAGTGTTCAACAGGCATGTTGAGTGAAGTCGAATCCTTTTCGTCGTGTCCTGAAATGACTTCCAAAAGATTTGCGGCATCTTCAACCGAGCGTGCAAATGGCCCTATTTGGTCTAATGATGACGCGAATGCGATTAAGCCGTAGCGTGATACTCTGCCGTAGGTCGGTTTCATACCGACAATTCCGCAGAATGATGCAGGAAGTCTGATTGAACCACCCGTATCAGAACCCAATGCCAAAGTTACTTCGCAGGAAGATACACTTGCTGCACTTCCGCCTGAAGAACCGCCGGGGACTTTGTTCAAATCCCAAGGGTTGTGAACCTTTTTGAATGCCGAGTTTTCGTTTGATGAACCCATTGCAAATTCGTCTAAATTTGCTTTTCCGACAATCGGCACAAGGTTATTTAATAATTTTTCCGTAACCGTTGCATTGAAAGGTGAAACAAAGTTTTCCAAAATTTTTGACGATGCGGTGGTTTTTGAACCGACAAGATTCATATTATCTTTTAATGCCAGAGGAATACCGGCAAGTAGCGGTAATTCTTCTCCTTTTGCAATTTTTTCATCAACTTTTTTTGCGGTTTCAAGCGCAGTATTTTCGGTTAATGAATTAAACGCACCGAGTTTTTCGTCCAAACTGTTTATTCTTTCTAATGCCGCTTTTGTAAGTTCTACGGCTGAAATTTCTTTATTTTTTAATGCCTTGCTTTGCTCAGAGGCAGTCTTTTTCAATAATTCAATCATATCCTCTCCTTAGTTAATCATTTGAGAGTATTTTAAAATAAACATAAAGCATAAGCAAGCAAACATTTACCCCTATGCTTTCATCTGCATAGGGCCTTCTAAGGAGGCGGTAACAAATTGTTTTGTATAAGGGTTATCCTGTTTTAAAAGTTCCTGCGGAGAGCCTTCAAAGACGATTTTTCCGTCATAGAGCATAATTACTCTGTCTGCCGTTCTTGTAATCGTTGACATCTGGTGAGTAACAACAATGGATGCGGCATTGATTTCGTGCTTCAGGCTGACAATGTAATCTTCAATAAGAGTTGATGACATCGGATCCAGCCCTGCTGTCGGTTCATCATAAAGAATAGTATTCGGGTTGGTAACTATCGCTCTTGCAAAACTTACACGTTTTTGCATACCGCCCGAAAGTTCCGACGGATATTTGTTTTCTATCCCCTGCAAGCCCACAAGTTCAAGTTTTTGGGCTACAATTTGCTGTAACTGTTCATGGGTGTACAGTTTTCTTAAATCTTTTCTTTCTCTCAGCGCAAACGAAATATTTTCAAAGACATTGAGAGAATCAAAAAGCGCAGAGTACTGAAAAACCATCGCAATATCGCCGTCAGATGTGATAATTTCACCTTCATCATAAGGAATTAACCCCGATATAAGTTTGAGAACGGTACTTTTACCCGAACCCGAAAACCCGACTATCGCAAGGATTTCACCGTCATTAACCTTAAACGAAATATCATTTATAACGACTTTATCTTCAAAACTTTTTTTCAAATTTTTTACTTCAATACTCATTTTTTAGTCCTTTTTTAAAAGAAAAATAACATCGCAAAAATCATATCCCAAATAACTATTGAGATGAATGACCATACAACCGCTTTTGTGGTGGCAATACCGACGCCTTTGGCACCGCCTTTGGCAAAATATCCGCATGTACAACTGATTAGCGCAATAGTTCCGCCGTAAACCGCCGATTTTAATATACAAACCCAGAGGTCTTTCATATACAAACCGAGCCAAACCGATGTGAAATAGGCTCTATATGATAGTCCGGAGAATAAATTTGAGGCAACTCCGCCCAAAAATACCCCGAAAACCGAAGCAATTATTACAACAACAGGCATCATAAAAATTCCTGACAAAACTCTCGGTATAAACAAATACCCGACGCTGTCAACGCCCAAAACATCAATAGCATCAATTTGTTCTGTTACTCTCATTGTCGCAAGTTCTGATGCCAAAGACGAACCTATCATTGAAATCAGCGCAAACCCTGACATAATAACCCCGACTTCTCTGACTGTCAGAATAGTCATAAGCATACCGATTAACCCTGAACCGCCCTGTTTGACCATCTCGTTTGCAACCTGTGAGGATACGATAATTGAGGTCATTCCGACAATAGAAAGCGTAATCGGTAAAGAACTAATCCCAAATCTTTCGCACTGAACAAAAAGTTCTTTTATTTCAATCCCGTCAAGAAAAATGCGTTTTAACATTCTTATTCCCATCTGGGCGATTTGTCCGATAGTGGAGGTAAAATGCACTGCCTCTTGCGACAGCGCAGAAAATACTTTATATGTTGCGGATTTTTTCCAGTATTGCGCAATAGTAACCATAAAACGATTATACCATAGATTTGCGGTTGTGAAAATAACAACCGCATGTATTTACATAAACTATATTATCGGTATATAAAATATTGCTCCGCAGGGCACTCCGTGCGGGGGCACTTTTGATGGCAAAAGTGCCTCAAAACCACGACCTGCACTTCGTTCGCTAATAAATTGTAGATGCTCGAGTATAAGGCGGATAACTCGCTACCGCTCAAACAAATCCGCCTTTGATGTCCTCTCGCATAACATTTATTGCTCACTTCGTAAAGGTCGTATTGCAAATGCGCAGCGTAGTTTTAGCTGCGCTGAGAGATTTTTGCCGACAGGCAAAAACACATATTACCGCGTAAGCGGTCTTATACCGCCGAAGGCGGTATTGTTCCACAGCGTGTTTTTCTTCTTGGTTGTTCGCCTTAAATGTGACTTCGTGCCCTGCTTGTCTTGCTCTCGCAAGCCAACTCCGGCACTTCGCACTCGGCTCACAATCCGCTTTTCGGTTCACTTTTCTTTTTGCGTCGCAATCAAAAAGAAAAGTGAACAAGAAGATAATATCTCTGCGAGATATTCATATAATATAGTTTATGTTAATAATTACACTATAAAAATAGACGGACTAAATAATCCGCCTGTTTTTTCTCTCTTCTTAATATCTTTTATTAGTATTCAATACCCTGTCTTGCCATAACACCGATGTCAAAGTAGTGTTTAATCGGTTTCATTTCCGTAACAAGATGTGCCATAGCAATAAGTTCAGGATGCGCATAACGCCCTGTTAATACAACTTCCAAGTTTTCGGGTTTATGCAGTAAAACATCTTTAATATCGCTGACTTTAATCATATTCATTGCAGTGCAGATATTGATTTCGTCTAAAATGACAAGTTGGTATTCGCCTGAATTGATAGCCTCTTTAGCCTTTTCCCAGCCTTTTTTTGCTTCTTTGTAATCTTCAAGGCAAACATTGTGAGAATAACAGACTCTGTCCATACCAAACTGAATAACTTCAAGATTCGGTAAAAATTTTGATGATGAAAGCATTTCGCCGTAAGTAGTCGCACCATCACCTTTGGTAAACTGAATAACAAGCACCTTCCAGCCATGACCTAATGCACGCAAAGCAAGCCCCAATGCTGCTGTTGTCTTTCCTTTACCATCCCCCGTATAAATTTGTATATAACCGTGCTCTAACACCTAAACTACCTCCGGACTACACTTTCTCTTTCTATATAATAAACTGTTTCCCATAAAAAATTAATCGTTCAATGGATGGATAAATGAAGTAAAAAGAAAAAAAATTTCTGATTGCTTGTTTAAAAATCTCGTTCCCGATTAAGTAAATTTATCATAGAATAAATTTTAATTTTTGACCAATGTTTTTTTGTCCGCATGCCAAAGTCTTTACAATTTTTTTTGACCAAATCGCAGAAATTCACATTTTGAGTAAATTTGCACAATTATTAATTTTCGATGAAAAATTTACAATAATTTTGTAAAAAAAGATTAAAATACTCTTGCACAACTCTGAACATGTCATTACGTCTGAATTTCCTCCCATGCCTGAATTGTGAAGATTTTTTAATATATTTATAAGTCGATAAGATGATAAGTTTATTTCGCAGAAGTTTGCAAGTTTGAAAGTTTGAAGGTTTGCAAGTTCATTTCAGATTAATTAATAACTGTAACGAACTTAAAACCACGAACCCGCAAACTTGCAAACTTATTTCATAACCCGATACGAACTTAAAGACTTAGCATCTTAACGACTTTATTTCAACTATTAAACTATTATTACCAATATTAACGAACTTATCGTCTTAACGTCTTAACGTCTTATTGACTTTTTTATTATTGCCTTATCCGTTTTTTTCATCTATCATAATAAAAAAGAGGAGTTAAGGGATTATGGATGAGAGAAATAATAAACCGGTTGTAAAGTTGATTTCAAAGCCGAAAGATATGTTAAGAACGGTTTACACTGCATGCAGAACTTGTTACAGCGCAGATACGCCGATAAATATCTATGAAAGTTCAACAGACGAAGAAAAAATGTTAAAACTTATCAAGAATGTTGTGGCATCAGGTCATCACTCAACTATTGAACATATTCAGGTAAGTTTTGCAATATCAAACGTTTCAAGAGCATGCACTCACCAACTTGTGCGCCACAGACTGATGTCGTTTTCTCAGAAATCACAAAGATATGTTCAGGAAAAAGGTCAGTTTGATTACATAATTCCGCCGACTATTGATAAAAACCCTGAACTCAAAGAAAAATTTATTGCTTTTATGGGTGAAATTTCAGACAAATATCAGGAATTTGTTGAAGCAGGGATTCCTGCTGAGGATGCAAGATTTGTTCTCCCGAATGCCACTTCATCATCGCTTGTTGCAAGTCTGAATTTGAGAGAACTTATCCACTTGGCGCAGTTAAGACTCTGTACTCGTGCGCAGTATGAAATCAGAATGATGGTTAAGGCTATGTGCGATGAGATTACCAAAGAAGAACCGTGGCTCAAAGAATACCTCGTTCCGAAATGCGAATTTTTAGGATTTTGCGATGAACACAAATCCTGCGGAAGAAAGATAACAAAATCCGAACTCTTTGCAAAAGCAGGGGTATAGAAAGGCAATAGAGCAATAAATTCTTTTTATGGGAAGTTGAGAAGTTTGAAAGTTTGAAGGTTTGCAAGTTCATTTCAAATTAATTAATAACCGTAAAAAACTTCAAACACCAAACTACCAAACTTGCAAACTTATTTAATAAACTTATGAAGGCATTAATACAAAGAGTAAAAAGAGCATCTGTTACAATAGACGGGAAACTATTTTCCGCCATTAATCAGGGTTTGCTTGTATTTTTAGGGGTGCAAAAAGGCGACAGTGAGGAAAATGCCGATAAGTTGGCACAAAAACTTGTAAACTTACGCATTTTTGAAGACGAAAACGACAAAATGAACCTGTCACTAAAAGATATCGGCGGTCAAATACTTGTGGTTTCGCAGTTTACCCTGTGCGGAGACTGCAAAAAGGGGACACGTCCGAGTTTTGATAACGCAGAATTGCCCGACAGGGCAAATAAACTATATGAATATTTTGTATCCCAAATCAAAGCGCAGGGAATCGAAACCAAAACGGGCAGTTTCGGTGCTATGATGGATGTTGAACTAATCAACGACGGCCCTGTGACCTTTATGGTTGAAAAATAAAACTTATTTTAATTCCACTTTTGTACCTTCAGGGGTGTCTTTTAATACAATTCCGACAGAGTCAAGCGCAATTCTGATTTTGTCTGCAATATCCCAGTTTTTCTCTGCTCTTGCTTTTTTGCGCAGGTCAAGAATTTCGTCCATCGTTTCAAAGTTTTGCCCAAGCGCATCTGATACAGCTCCGACGGCTTTAGATAAATCTTCGTCGCTTAAACCTGCTTTCTCAAAGGTAAACCCTAAAGCAGTGCCGAGTTTATATAGAATTGTGTAAGCATCTTTTTCGCCTTTATTTGCTCTTGTTGTTAAATCAAACAATACTGCAAGCGCTTTTGACGTATTTAAATCATTGTCCATTGCATCGCAGAAAGCCTTGTATTCAGGAGTATTACTGATGTCTAAATCAGGATTATTTACCCCTTTTGCGTTTGTAAGCCGTTTTGCCCCTGCCTGAGCTGAACTTAAAGCCTCATCGGAGAACTCGACTGGCATGCGGTAATGATTTGTCAAAATAAACAAGCGCAAAGTGTTTGCATCATAATTTTTCAGCATATCGTCAATGGTTAAGAAATTGCCCAGCGATTTTGACATTTTTTCTTTATTAATGGTTACAAATCCGTTATGAAGCCAGTAATTGACAAACTTGCACCCGTTTGCACATTCGCTTTGAGCAATTTCGTTTTCATGGTGCGGAAAAATCAAATCGGCTCCGCCTGCGTGGATATCAATGGTTTTGCCTAAGTGCTTGCGATTCATTGCGGAACATTCAATGTGCCATCCCGGACGACCAACACCCCATGGGGAATTATATCCGAACTTTTCATCTTTTTTCCATAATGCAAAATCAAGCGGATCTTCTTTTTGTTCCCCAACTGCAATTCTTGCACCGCTTTCAAGTTGGTCTATCGGCTGACCTGAGAGTTTTCCGTACCCCCCGAACTTTTTAACTCTGAAATAAACATCGCCATCCGATTCGTAAGCGTAACCTTTTTCGATTAAATCTTTTATCATTGAAATCATTTCACCAAGTGTTTTTGTGGCAAACGGTTCAATATCGGGAGGCAAATTATTTAATTTATTCATTGAGTTTGTGAATTGTTTATAC
>Ga0256405_10005511_pt1 | contig 21730 bp, 14 predicted proteins | sample RumenRJG_02DNA_FD_189096 | JGI IMG/M metagenome (GOLD analysis project Ga0256405, IMG submission 189096) | Bovine rumen microbial communities from Lethbridge, Alberta, Canada - RJG_02 | ecosystem: Host-associated > Mammals > Digestive system > Stomach > Rumen | place: Canada: Alberta... | reverse complement strand
GACAGGACGACAGAGGCAGGTGCTTTGATTTCTTCCGCGACGAGATAAAGAGCAGGCTGAGGATCATACTTCTCACTTCAGATGACGATCTGCCTGAGCTGGACGAGGAGCGTCCCTACATGATAGCCAGCCTTGACGCCGAACTCGAAGACAGATTCGGCATAATCGACATACCGGCAGACATCCCCGGACTTTTCGTCCTCGACCGGGGCATAAAACCCGGCTCCTCCTTCAGATACGTGCTGACGGAAGACATAATAAAGATGTTTGCCGACACGCTGTTCATCCCTTTTCTCACTACGGAGATCTTCACGATAGATATCGCAAGGAACGCCGAAGCCGCCGGATCGGAAGGCGCCAATACGGCAGGCGGCATGAGGGAGATAGTACGCAGAAGAAAGACCGCTCCGGCCGACAAGCTGATAGCCGACGGCAGGATGTCGAGAAACCTCAGAAGATATCTCGAAGGCTGCCTGAACATCGACAGCAGACAGATATTCAGCACCACGAGGATAGATTTCTCGTATCTGGAAGAACTGGCCGGAGCCATTCCGGATTGGATAAGAATGGGGCTTATGTACGAGCCTCATGAACCATACGACCAGACGAAGGATCTGCGGGAGGACATCATCGAGGCCGTAATGTCCGGAAGAGACTTCCTCTCTGCTTATCCGCAGGACTCGATGGACCTCTTCCTGGGCCTGCTGCGCGAAGCTTCGTTCTCGGCGAAGGTAAAGGAGATCAGGCTCACGATATACCGCCTTGCGTCTAACCCGAAGATCACCGAGTACCTCATCTATGCCGCAAGGAACGGCAAGAAGGTAAGGGTAGTGCTCGAACTCAGGGCAAGGTTCGACGAGGAGAGGAACCTTGCCTGGGCTGAGAAGCTCGAAGCTGCGGGCTGCAAAGTGTATTACGGCACCGAGAAGTATAAAGTGCATTCCAAGATGTGCCAGATAGTCACCGCCGGAAGCGGCGGCGAAGAAGGATATATCACCCAGATATCCACCGGAAACTACAACGAGAAGACTGCGAAGCAGTACACCGATCTCTCTCTTGTCACATATGATCAGAGGATCGGAAGGGCGGCATCAAGGCTGTTCAGGGATATATGCAAAGAACGCATAGCGGATGCGGGATCAAAAGAGGACAGGAAGGAAGCCGCAAAGAGGTACGCTCCGCTGCTTGCTTCGCCGGTAAGCATGCGAAGCGAGCTCATGAGACTCATAAGACGGGAGGCGAAGAAAGGCGGACAGGGCCGGATATTCTTCAAGGTCAATTCAGTGTCCGATGAAGAGATCATAGAGGCGCTGATGGAGGCCTCGTGCAGAGGATGCCAGGTGCGCATGATAGTGCGCGGCATATGCTGCATACTGCCCGGGATACCCGACTGCACAGAGAACATCTGCATAGTCAACAAGGTAGGGCGTTTTCTCGAACACTCCAGAGTATATATATTCGGAACAGGCGCGGATGAGGTCATGTATATATCATCCGCCGACCTCATGAGGAGGAATCTTGACAGAAGGGTCGAGGCGGCCTGCCCTGTATATGACGAAAAAATAAAAGACCGCATACGCGGCATAATGACTGAGGTATACTGCGATACGGACAAGGGAAGGGTGATGCTTCCTGACGGCACATATGCGCACAAAGTCTAGTGTATGTTCCGCTTGCGCTTTTCGACCTCGGCGTCGTCGGGAAAGTGCATGGTGTGTCCGCCGCTTCCTGACTGACCATCGTCGTGCTGATCTTCATCATCGTCCTCGACTACTTCGTAGTTCGCGCCTTTTCTCATGTTCTCCTTCATCTTCTCGAAGACATGCGAATAACGCTCCCTGACAGGACGCATATCGATCTGTTCGTCGCTGTTGGCGTACCTGACAAGAGCGTAGATGACTATTCCCACTATGACTATGAGTCCGAGTATGATAAGCGGCATATGCACCTCACATCACAGCAGCTGCGGAGCTGCTTTTTTTGATGACATCATTCTATACTCAGGCACAGTAGAGGTCAACAATCCGCGGCATGATTATTGAAGTTTGACCTGTCAGCACTTATAATTTTTTTATCAATGAATCAGAAGACCAGAACATTCAGAATAGTGACCCTCATGCTTTGGGTCCTGGCTTTCGTGTCGTCGTTCGTCCCGAAGCACGAAGTCTTTTATCATGCTTTTGCCGCGCTCACCGCCTTCAGCGCGTCGATGCTCATATACAGCTCGAGGGATACACAGGGGCATTACCGCAACATAGCCCAGGCGTACATGACCGGATCAGCCGTCTGGGGCCTGGAGGAACTCCTGAGGACTCTGGACATGCTGACGGGAGGGAATGAGCTGCTTATCACAATAGCGGACAACATATCGTATATTCCTCTCCTGTTCTTCTCGGGAGGCCTCCTTCTCATGGCCCAGAGCGAGTACAACAGGCTGCACTTCGAGAGGGTGGCGCTTCACACGTTCGCGATATCCTTCTTTTCGTTCATGATCGTTCAGAAACTGGTGCTGTTCCATTACGGAGGCATCAGGGTATCCGGCATCAGCATGCTGGGCTACATGATATATTTCTTCGTTGCTGTATTTACCATCACACTCATCATCTCGATCTTCATGCAGACTAATTTCAGAGGGCATACATTCGGGACCAATTGCTCAGGCGTCATGCTGACGCTCTACTGCCTGCTGGAGCTCGACAGGCTGTACCGCACGATGTCGAACGGAGACAGCAGATGGCTGTTCTTTGAGCCTGTGGGACTTCTCGGACTTGTGGTCTACTCGTGGGCACAGAGCGATCCGTCTCTCATAAACAGGCAGATCGAGCCTGTCGAACTGAAACCCGATGAACAGGTGAAGAGCTTGTATATCTGGGGCAATTCAGCAGGATTCCTCATAATAGGCGTTCTGCTTTACGCAGCCCGCTTCTTCGACACCAGAGACCTGTACCTGCTGATCATAGCGGTCCTGTCGTATTCCATGCTGTTCAAATCTCTGCAGGCGAGGGTGTATAACGAGCTGCGCATCGAGCAGCAGAAGAAAGAGAACTTACGGCTCGAAGAGATGGTCGAAGAGAAGACACGCGAGCTGCGAAAAGCCTACGAGGAGCTTCAGATGATATCCTCGACCGATGCTCTTACCGGTCTGTACAACAGACGCTACGGCAAAGAGCTGATCCACAGACTCGCAGATGAGAAAAAGACATTCGCTTTCATGCTGATGGACCTCGATCATTTCAAACAGGTCAATGACACATATGGACATGATATCGGAGACCAGGTCCTGATCGAGGTCGGCAGAAGACTTAACAGCCTGGAGCCGGGAGCCGTGACCGCTGTCAGGATCGGCGGAGATGAATTCGTACTGATCCTGGAAGCGCAGGAAGGAACTGACATACGTGCTGCTGCGGGGAGGATAGCCGAAGAGCTTTGTGTGCTCATGGATGAGCCTGTAAAGACTGACGAGGCCGACATAGTTCCGACCGCCTGCACAGGGATCGGCATATGGCCGGGTGATGCCGCAGACATCGACTCGCTGTATCAGATCACTGACGAAGCCATGTACGGCATCAAGCATAATTCAGATAAGAGCAGCTACAGCTTCATCAATGGAAGCAAACCGGAGCAGCAGTGAGGCGGCTGTATCGGAAAACCGCATATTGCTTGGAAAATAAGCCAAAACAAGGCTTATTTTCTTTGTTTTAGCCGTGCAATAGACACTGCTGTTGTGGTAAAATTCATTAGTTATGTGATTTAATGGTTTATTATGTCGTACTATGCGCACAGACATCAGAATACTGCTGGTCTGCGAGCACGGATCGACATGTAAACAGGAACAAAAAATTATACTTCAGGAGAAAGAAAAAACATGTTTCAGAATCTATCAGACAAGCCTGTAGCCGAGCGACAGGCCGAACAGGTAACAAAGTGGAATGAGATGGATCTGCTCAGCCTCTGCGTAAAGGCAAGAGAGGGAGCGCCTTCGTTCGTTTTCTATGAAGGGCCTCCGACTGCAAACGGCAAGCCGGGCATCCACCATATGATGGCGAGGACACTCAAGGACTCGGTAAACAGATACAAGACCATGAAGGGTTTCCAGGTGAAGCGCAAGGGCGGCTGGGATACTCACGGACTTCCTGTAGAGATCGAGGTCGAAAAGCAGCTGGGCTTCTCCGGAAAGCAGAACATCGAGAAATACGGAATAAAGGAATTCAACGAAAAGTGCCGCGAATCCGTATTCAAATACACTCAGATGTGGACTGACATGTCGGAGAAGATGGCTTATCTTGCCGACATGGAGGACCCGTACATCACGTTCAAGAACGACTACATCGAGACCGGATGGTGGATCATAAAGACCGCCTTCGACAGGGGACTCGTATACGAGGGATACAAGATCCTGCCTTACTGCCCGCGCTGCGGGACCGGCCTTGCCTCGCACGAGGTCGCACAGGGGTACAAGGACATCAAGGTCAACACCCTGACATGCAAGTTCAGACGCACCGGAGTCGATCACGACAACGAGTACTTCCTCGCGTGGACGACCACGCCGTGGACTCTTGCCTCGAACGTCGCTCTGACCGTCGGCCCTGACGTTGACTACGTCAAATGCCTCATGAAGTCCGGCGAAAACAAGGGTAACCTCCTCTGGGTCGCCGAGGCTCTTGCCGGCAGGGTGTTCGGAGATGATGAATACGAAGTCGTCGAAAAGGTGAAGGGCTCCGACATGGAGTACTGGACATACGAGCAGATCGAACCGTTCTGCGTGCCTGATAAGGGAAAGAAAGCCTTCATCGTGACCTGCATGGATTACGTAAGCACGGAAGACGGTACAGGCATCGTGCATACGGCTCCTGCATTCGGTGAAGACGACTACAACTGCGGCCGCAAATACGATCTCGCCGTGCTCCAGCCTGTAGATGAGAGGGGCTGCTACACCGAGACGCCTTGGAAGGGCAGATTCGTCATGGAAGACGGACTCGATGTCGACATAATCAGGTACCTCGCGAAGGACGACAAGATCTATTCAAAGGCAAAACTCGAGCACGCCTATCCGCACTGCTGGAGATGCGACACACCGCTCGTGTACTACGCCAACAAGTCCTGGTATATCGAGATGACAAAGCTCAGAGACGAGCTCGTCGCAAACAACAAGACAGTCAACTGGTATCCTCCGTACGTAGGCGAGAAGAGATTCGGCAACTGGCTCGAAGAGGTCAAGGACTGGGCTATCTCCAGATCGAGATACTGGGGAACTCCTATCCCGGTCTGGAAGTGCGAATGCGGACACCTCCACTGCGTGGGCTCGCGCGAGCAGCTCATCAATGATGTCGATCAGGATATCGACATGGATATCGAGCTCCACAGACCTTATGTGGACGATCTGACCATCAAATGCCCTGAATGCGGAAAGACCATGCACAGGATACCTGAGGTCATGGACTGCTGGTTCGACTCGGGCGCCATGCCGTTCGCGCAGTGGCATTACCCGTTCGAGAATTCGGAGAATTTCGACGAACTCTTCCCGGCCGATTTCATCTGCGAAGGGATCGACCAGACGAGAGGATGGTTCTACTCGCTGATGGCGATCTCGACGATCGTGAAGGGATGCGCTCCTTACAGGAACGTGCTCGTGAATGACCTTATCCTCGACAAGAACGGCAAGAAGATGTCAAAGCACGTCGGCAATACCGTCAACCCGTTCGAGATGATGGACAAGTACGGCGCGGATGCGGTCAGGTGGTATCTGGTTTACGGATCGCCTGCATGGACGCCGACAAGGTTCGATGAGGACGGAGTCAGAGAGGTCATCAGCAAAGTGTTCAGCACGCTGAGAAACACATACAACTTCTTCTGCCTCTACGCCAACATCGACAAGGTCGAGCTTTCTATGCTCGATGTACCTTACGATGACAGAGCCGAGCTCGACAAGTGGATACTATCGAAATACAACAGGCTGATCGCGGACACGACAAAGTCGATGGACGAGTACGACCACATGAGGACAGTAAGGGCGATCGGCGAATTCATCGATGAGGACCTTTCGAACTGGTACATCAGAAGAGCCAGGAGGAGATTCTTCGCTGAAGGAGCCGGAGAGGACATGAGCACCGATAAGAGGGCGGCATACGCGACCACATATGAGGTGCTCGTGGGCGTAGCCAGGATGATGGCGCCAGTCGCTCCGTTCATCTCGGATGAGATCTATACAAAGCTCACAGGAGAGCAGACAGTCCACACGGCATACTATCCGGAAGTGAACGAAGATCTTATCGACAAAAAGGCAGAGGAGAGGATGGATCTTGTAAGGACTCTCGTCAACCTCGGAAGAAGCACGAGAGAGCAGGAGAAACTCAAGGTAAGACAGCCTCTGTCAAAGGTGATAGTCGACGGAAACTACAGAGAACTCATCGGAGACCTGACAGACCTCATCACTGAAGAACTCAACGTCGGCGAGGTCCAGTACGAGGATGATCTCGACAAGTACATGAACTTCGAGATCAAGCCTAACTTCAGGGCGGCAGGCCCTGTCCTGGGCAAGAAGGTCAAGGACTTCGGAAAGAGACTGACCGAGATCAACGCCAAGGAGCTTCTCGGATCCATAAACGAAGATCACATAATGATGACTCTGGGCGACGAGGAATATGAGATCACAGAGGATATGCTCGATGTGCGCATCTCTTCGAAGGAAGGCTTCGTGGTCGGCATGGACAACAATGTCTTCGTGATTCTCGATACAACTCTGACTCAGGAACTCATCGATCAGGGATACGTCAGAGAGGTCATCTCAAAGATACAGCAGCTCAGGAAGCAGGCCGACTTCGAGATGATGGATGAGATAAAGATAAGCCTCTGCGCGGACGACGATATCAAGGCAGCCGTCGAGGGAGCAAAGGAATTCATCATGGACGAGACCATAGCAAAGAGCCTTGAATATGCCGAAGGACTGCCTGAATTCGATATCAACGGGCATAAGACGGGCATAGCGGTAGAAAAACTGTAAGAGAATGATGCAGGGTATTGAGAACAAAAAAAACATACTGGACCTTACGCCGGCTGAGCTCGAGTCGCTCGTGACTGAGCTGGGCGAAAAGAAGTTCCGCGCGAAGCAGATCTTCGGATGGCTGGCAAAGGGAGCGGAATCTTTCTACGACATGCACAATGTGCCGGCAAGGCTGCTTGTCAGCCTTGCCGACGCAGGATGGCATGTCGGCCTGCCCGAGACCATGGAGGAGCAAAGATCGAAGGACGGAACGGTCAAGTGTCTGTTCAGATTCGACGACGGATCTGAGATCGAGTCCGTATTCATGAAATACGACTACGGCAATTCGATATGCATCTCCTCTCAGGTCGGCTGCCGCATGGGGTGCAGCTTCTGCGCGTCCACCATGGACGGTCTTGCAAGAGGTCTGACGGGCGGCGAGATGCTGGCGCAGGTGCTCGCGATGAGGAATCTCACCCGGGAAGACATCGGGCATGTCGTAATAATGGGCATGGGAGAACCGTTCGACAACTACGATGAGGTCATAAGGTTCATCAGGCTCATAAACGACAGGGACGGTTACGATCTGGGGCTCCGCAATATTACGGTATCGACATGCGGTGTCATCCCCGGCATAAAAAAGTTTGCCGAAGATGTGCCGCAGGTCAATCTGGCCGTGTCGCTGCATGCTCCTAATCAGCAGCTCAGGGAGCGCACTATGCCGGTAGCAAGGAAGTACGGCTACGACGAGCTGATGGAGGCGTGCAGGGAATATACAGAAACTACAAAAAGGCGCATAACCTTCGAATATGCCCTTATCGACGGGGTGAACGATTCTGAGGAATGCGCGAAAGAACTCGCCGGAAGGCTGAGCGGATGGCTCACTCATGTGAACCTGATCCCGCTGAACGAAGTAAGCGGCAGAGAGTACAGAACAGCTCAGCCCGGAAATGTCCGCAGATTCAGAGAGGTCCTCGAGAAAAGAGGAGTGGCCGTGACGGTCAGAAGGACCCTCGGAAGCGATATAGACGCTGCCTGCGGCCAGCTCAGGCGGAACAGAGAATAAAACAAGTTACAGCTTAGAACGGAGTAGAAAATGAAAGTACTGATTGACGGCATGGGCGGTGACTACGCTCCCGAAGAGATCGTAAAAGGAGCGATAAAGGCGGCGCCTGAAACAAAAGAGACCATTGCTATAATCGGTCCGGAAGCGCTGATCAGAAAGACCCTTGAAGACAATAAATGGAGCGGCAGCAATATAGAGGTCGTTGACGCGAAGGAAGTCATCACCAATGATGAGTCTCCAGCCATGGCGGTAAAGAAAAAGAAGGATTCGACCATCGTGAAGGGCATGGGGATGATAAGATCGGGTGAAGCCGATGTGTTCATCTCCGGAGGAAGCACCGGAGCGCTGCTTTCTGCAGGCCTCATTAATCTGGGAAGGATCAAAGGCATAAAGAGACCTTCGATCGCAGCCTGGTTCCCGCGCTGCGGCAGGGAGGGCAGCACACTTCTGCTCGACTGCGGAGCAAATGTGGAATCAAAGCCTGAATACATCTTCCAGAGCGGAATAATGGGCAGCATCTTCGTAAAGGGAATCACGGGAAATGAAGCGCCGGTCGTCAGGCTTCTGAATGTCGGAGCAGAGGACGAAAAGGGCGATGACCTGCACAAGGAAGCTTTCAAAATGCTGAAAAACAGCGATATCAACTTTCAGGGCAATGTCGAAGCCAGGGACATCGTCTTCGGAGAAACGGACGTGGTCGTAACGGACGGCTTCAGCGGCAATGTTTTCCTGAAGAGCAGCGAAGGTATGTCGCTTGCGATCACGGGCCTTCTGAAGCAGAAGCTGACAGAGAGCCTGTTCGCAAAGGTCGGTGCTGCGCTTGCTCAGAACAAACTTAAAGAGCTGAAGAGCACCTTCGGATACGCGGACGCCGGCGGAGCCCCTATACTGGGACTCAAAGGCGCTGTGCTCAAGATACACGGCAATTCGAAGGAGACCGAGGTCTATTACGCGATACACAGAGCCATCGATTATGTAAACAACGATATAACGGGCATGATCGAGGAAGCGATACTCAAATACGAGACGATCAGAAAAGAACACAGTCTTTCCGGCAGGATCGCAGAAGCTATTTCCAATGCGAGCGAATCCTGGAGAAGGAAGCCTGATGCGGATAAATCTCACGATGATGCCTCGGAGGAAGATCCTTACGCGGTATTCATGAAAGTCGACGAGATCGAAAGTGAAGAGGAGCAATAGATGGCCAGAGCCGCAGACCACCGCAGATTATATGACACGACCGGCTACAGTTTTTCGGATGAAAAGCTGCTGAAGACTGCTCTGACGCACAGCTCGTATGCATCAGAGCACCGGCTCGGCTACGACATGAACAACGAGAGGCTGGAATTCATCGGCGACGCATTCGTGGACGCAGTCGTCGGAACAGAACTTTTCAGCCTGATGAAGGATGCTCATGAGGGCATGCTCTCGAGGTGCAGGGCGGATGTAGTATGCGAGGATACTCTCGCAGGTGCCGCGTCGGATATGGGGCTGGGAGCCTATCTGTACCTTGGCAGAGGCGAAGAGGCAAACGGAGGCAGACGCAAGCCATCAATACTCGCCGATGCATTTGAGGCTCTTATGGGCGCTATAATCCTGGACGGCGGCTATGAGGCCTGCCGCGATGTCATACTCAGGCTTCTCGGAGACAGGATAGTGCTGGCCTCCGAGGGCAAGCTCAACAAGGACTATAAGACGAAGCTCCAGGAGATACTCCAGGAAAAAGACAAAAACGTAAAGATAGCATACGAGATAACGGATCAGTCCGGACCTGATCACAGCAAGACATTCACTATGCAGGTCACCATGAACGGAAGGGTGCTCGGAACAGGATCAGGACGCAGCAAGGCCAGAGCCGAACAGGCTGCGGCAGAAGACGCGCTCACGAAGGGAGAGTATTAATTGTACTTTAAGAGAATAGAGATGCAGGGCTTCAAATCCTTTGCAGACCCTGTAAGCATCGAACTGAATGACGGAGTGACATGCATCATCGGACCTAACGGCAGCGGCAAGAGCAATATCTCGGACGCCCTGAGATGGGTGCTCGGCGAGCAGAGTTCGAAGCAGCTCAGAGGATCCAAGATGCAGGATGTCATTTTTGCCGGGACCGCGACCAGAAAGCCGAAAGGCATGGCCGAGGTCACTCTTGTGATAGATAATACCGGAGGCATACTTCCGCTCGAATATAACGAAGTCGCCGTCACAAGGCGCATGTTCCGCTCAGGGGAGAGCGAATACCTTATCAACGGCAACCAGTGCAGACTGAGAGACATACGCGAGCTCTTCATGGACACCGGCATAGGTGTAGAGGGTTATTCCATCATAGGACAGGGAAAGATCGCGGATATCGTGAGCACAAGACCTGAGAACAGGCGCCAGATCTTCGAAGAGGCTGCAGGCGTAGTTCTGTATAAAAGCAGAAAGACCGAGGCCGAGAACAAACTGAAGGCTGCGACTGTCGATCTGGACAGGGTCAGGGACATAATCGCCGAGATCGAGGGCCGTATCGGAGGCCTGAAAGAAGATTCCGAAAAAGCGACGGAATACATCAGTCTGAGAGACAGGTACAAGTACCTCGGGATCAACATAATACTGCATAACCTCGGCAATCTCGAATCGAGCGTGGAATCCGGAAAAGCAGATCTCGATGATCTCCAGAAGAAGATAGAAGAGACTGCGGCAAGGCTCGAAGAGACAGAAAACAGGCTCGACAGCCTGAGAGACGAAGACATAGACCTCTCCGATGAGTATTCGAGGGCCAATGCCAGCCTGCTCGAGACCATAGATGAACTCGCTGTCATAACGAGCGGCGGCAAGCTGAACCGCGAACGGCTCGAGAACATCGAAAAGGAGCTTGCAAGACTCGACGAAGAATACAAGGTCTCGGAGGCAAGGCTCGAACAGGAAAGAGCTGAACTCGCAAGGCTCGAAGAAGGCGAGAAGGCCATGAACGATGAGGTCGAAAAGGTCAGGGCCGAACTCGACAGCGCAGTAGTCAAGTTCAACGAAGACAGCAGAAGATCCTCAAAGATCAGCTTTGAGATAGAAGAACTCAAGAACGAACTCATCGAGATCAACAACAAAAACATAACGAAGAACGCGGATATAAAGACCCTGAGCAACTACATGACGACACTGGAGGAGCGCAGGGACAGCCTTACCGAGGAATTCGAGAACAGGGGCGGCGCCGGAGCTGACAACAGAGAGAACCTGAAAAGACTCGAAGAAGCGATAGCCGAAAACGAGGCGCAGCTGAAGTCAAAAAAAGAGAGACTCGATGAAGTTTCCGATAACATTATATCTGTCGCTTCAAACATAGACAGGATCGCAGCTGAAGCGGACGAGATATCCGTAAAGTCGAACAGAGCGATAGCCAGAAGAAGCACCATCCAGGAGATGGAAGCCAACTACGAAGGCTATAACAACGCGGTCAGGGCAGTGATGTCTGGAGGCCGCAAGGGAATAATCGGCACTGTATCTGACATCATAAAGGTGCCTAACGGCTACGAGACTGCCATCGAGACCGCTCTCGGCGGGAATCTCCAGAATATCGTCTGCGACGACGACGCATCGGCGATGAAGGCCATCGAATGGCTCAAGGCAAGCAGCTCCGGAAGAGCTACGTTCCTTCCGGTCGCATCCGTAAAGGCTGACAGGATACAGCTCGATAAAAACGTAAAGTCTGCGAAAGGCTTCATAGGACTTGCGTCCGGCATGGTAGATACGGAAGAGCGGTTCAGAGAGATAGTTGATTATCTTCTCTGCAGGGTGATCATCGCGGACAGCATGGATAACGCCGTCAGGATATCCAAGATGAACATAGGCGGGTTCAGGATCGTAACGGTCGAAGGTGAAGTCATAAACGCATACGGCGCGATCACCGGCGGAAAGTTCAAGAACAGGACGGCAAACCTTCTCGACAGAAAGAAAGAGATCAGCACGCTGAGCACACAGATCGACGGATATGCAAAAAGGACCGCCGAGCTTGCCGCTTCAAAAGAAAAAGAAGAAGAGGCGAGGACACAGCTCAGAAGCGAAAGAGATTCTCTGAGAAATGAGATCACCGAACTCGACATAGCTGGCAATGTGCTCAGGACCGACAGAGAACACGCCGAGGCTCTTGTCAAAGAAGATGAGGGCGCTGCCGAAAGGTACAGATCCGGCATGGAGACCATCGATTCGGATATAGCAAGAGCCGAAGAGATGATCGCGGGCCACAAAAAGAGCATAGAAGAAGCCGAACACGAATACGCCGAAAAAGAGGCAAAGGTCGAAGAACTCATGGCCGAGGCCGAAGAGATCAGACCTCTGATCGAAGAAGACAACGAAAAGATCGTAGCCCTCAAGGTCAGGATAGGCGAGAGCGAATCGCGCCTCTTCTCCGGAAACGAGATGATAGAACGGGTCAGAGACAGCGTAACCGAGCTTGAATCCGCTCTCGAAGACAACAGGGAGTCGCAGGCCGAACTGACCGGCACCATCGAGAAACTCACCGCCACAGGCGAAGAGTCCGGCGACAGAGAAAAGGCTCTCACGGCCGAAAAGGCTGCTCTTGAAGAGAAGATCGGCGGGATCTCGGCAAAGATCGAAGATACCAGAAACAAAAACGACGAGCTTCTGGCCCTTCAGAAGAAGGACAGAGAAGCACTCGAAGAGATCAGAGACGAGAGATATAAACTCGAGATAAAGACTGCAAAGAACGAGACACTGCTCGATACGCAGAAGGACAAGCTCTGGAACGAGTTCGAGGTAAGCTATGCTGAAGCCGTCGATATGAGAGACGAAGACTTCGCGATAACGGCCGGCAACAGGGAGTCGAGAGAGATAAGGCTCAGGCTTGCAGAGCTCGGAGACGTCAACATAGGCGCGATCGAGGAGTACAAGGCCGTAAGCAAGAGATATGAGTTCATGACGGCTCAGGAGGCGGACCTCACGAAGGCAATGGCCGAGCTGAACGATATCATCACGAACATGGACAGGACCATAAAGACGAAGTTCAAGGAGAACTTCGACAGGGTCGTGGTCAACTTCGAGGAGACCTTCAAAGAACTCTTCGGCGGAGGCTATGCCGAGCTGAGACTCGAGGACGAGACAAAGCCTCTTGAATCAGGTATCGAGATAACGGCGCAGCCGCCGGGCAAGAAGCTCAAGAACATCAACCTGCTCTCGGGCGGCGAAAAAACACTGACAGCGATCGCTCTGATGTTTGCTGTCCTGAAGGCCAAGCCTACGCCTTTCGTCATACTCGACGAGGTAGAAGCTGCGCTCGACGAGGTCAATATCGAGAGATTCTCGGATTACCTCAAACACTTTGAGAACATTCAGTTCGCTCTCATCACGCACCAGAAGGCGACTATGGAACACGCTGATGTGCTCTACGGCGTGACTATGCCTGAACAGGGCATATCGCGCATGCTGTCGCTGAAGCTCGGCGATGACTTCGATCTTGATGAATAAAAAGAGATGTTTTCATATGCCTCACGCGGCTGGATTCCGTCGCCGTGAATGTCTGCTCGTTCGGCCTTGCCTCTCGGGGAACGGCCCTGACGCTTCGCTTGCGGGACTCGTTCCAAGCCGATCGCCTGCGGCCTCTCTCGGACATTCATAGCGGCTCCTCCACACGCCGCGCTCACCGCATGAAAACATCTGATCATAATTAAAGAAGGAGACTAAGGATGGCTCTGTTTGAGAAGAAAAATGCATTCCAGAAATTCATAGACAGCATCACGATGGCCGTCTACGACAATCCGGAGCTCGGACCGGAGTTCCTCGATCAGCTCGAGGAATCCCTTGTCATGGCTGATGTCGGCATCGATACATCTGCGAAGATAATCGAGAAGCTCAACGAAGTGATCAACTATCATCACTATACGAGAGAGCGCGAGATAAGACGAGAGCTCGCGAAGATAGTCGAAGAGATCATGGACAAGGGCGAACGAAATAAGATGGCCGATGAGTATCCGCTCATCATCCTCATGATCGGCATAAACGGCGGAGGCAAGACGACCACCATAGCGAAGCTCGCGCATATGTATACGCAGCAGGGCAAGAATGTCATGCTTGCGGCAGCGGACACGTTCCGCGCGGCGGCTGCAGAGCAGCTGCAGATGTGGGGCGACAGGGTCGGTGTCAGAGTGATCAGGCACGAAGAGGGAACGGATCCTACGGCTGTCATCTATGATGCGATACAGTCCGCAAAGGCCAACGACATCGACGTTCTGATCTGCGATACCGCCGGGCGCCTTCAGAACAAGGTCAACCTCATGAAGGAGCTCGAAAAGATGAGCAAGGTCATCTCGAGGGAATGGCCTGAGGCCGCAAGGGAGAATATCCTTGTGCTTGACGCGACCACCGGAAAGAACGCGGTGAGCCAGGCTGAGGAATTCAGCGGCATCACCGATATAACAGGAATAGTACTTACAAAGATGGACGGCACCGCAAGAGGCGGGATATCCATAACGATAACTGATGAATTCGACATGCCGATAAAGTTCATCGGAGTCGGAGAGAAGATGGAGGACCTCGTGCCGTTCGACGCTCACGAATTCGTGGAGGGAATATTCGAAGAAGATGAGTAAACCTATACTCGCAGTAGTCGGCAGACCTAATGTCGGCAAATCCACATTTTTCAACAGACTCGTCGGTGAAAGACGGGCCATAGTCGAGGACGTGCCGGGCGTGACGCGCGACCGCATCTATGCCGAGACCGAATGGAACGGCAAGGAGTTCGCGGTCATAGACACCGGCGGCATCGAAGTAAAGACTGACGACACCATTCGCTCGCAGATGAGAGATCAGGCCGTGACGGCAATGGATATGGCGGACGTCATACTGTTTATGGTGGACGGAAAAGAAGGCCTCACGACGGCGGACCGCGAGGTAGCCGATCTTTTGAGGCGCACCGGAAAGGACGTGATCCTCGTTGTCAACAAGGTCGACGCGCCATCGAAGGCATACCATCTCATATACGATTTCTATGAGCTCGGATTCGGTGAACCGATCCCTATAAGCGCTGCCAACATGACGAATATCGGAGATCTTCTGGACCGCATAGTCGAAGGTTTCCCGGAAGAAGCTTTCGGCGGTTCCGAAGAGAGCATCAATATCGCCATAATCGGAAAACCTAATGTCGGAAAGTCGTCCCTGGTAAATGCTCTCACGAAGCAGAACAGGGTCATAGTTTCACCGATCGCAGGAACAACGAGAGATACTATAGATACGCCTTTTACCTACAAGGACAGGGAGTATACGCTGATCGACACCGCAGGTCTCCGTAAGAAGAGCAAGGTGCACGACTCGATAGAGAAGTTCAGCGTCATAAGAGCGGTCGCCGCGGTAGAGCGCTGCGACATATGCGTTCTAATGATAGATGCGGTCGAAGGTCTTACCGAGCAGGACAAGAAGATAGCCGGATACGCTCACGAGGCAGGCAAGGGGCTGCTCATCGTAGTCAACAAATGGGATCTTATCGAAAAAGAAACGAACACCATGCGCGACTACGAGAGGAAGATCAAAGCAGAGCTCCTCTTCGCGTCATACGCGCCGGTCATATTCGTTTCGGTCCTGAACAAAGTCAGGCTATATGACATAATCGACAGATGCTCGAAAATCGCCGATGCCAGAGCGGTAAGGATCACGACAGGAAAGCTCAACAGCGTGATCGAGGACGCCGTGATGATGAGACAGCCTCCTTCGGACAAGGGCAGAAGGCTCAAGATCTACTATGCGACGCAGATAGGCACAAAGCCGCCTCTGTTCAGCTTCAGCATCAACGACAGGGAACTTATGCATTTCTCTTATTCGAGATATCTTGAGAACAAGATAAGGGAAGCATTCGACTTCGAGGGAACATCGATAAAATTCGTATGGAACGAGAAAAGAGGTGAGAAACAGTGAACGGAGCAATGATCGGAAAACTGGTGATCACCTTTCTTATAGCTTACGCGCTTGGTGACATCAATCCGGCGATAATATTCGGAAAGATCAAGGGAATAGACATACGTAAAGAGGGCTCGGGCAACGCGGGCATGACCAACACCATCAGGGTTATGGGGCTCGGTTACGGCATAGCCGTATTCGTCATCGATGTTCTAAAGGCTTTCGTTGCCGTAAAGATCGGCTTCGCGATCGCGGGCTCTTTCGGCGCCATGGCCGGATTCGCAGGCGTCGTGCTCGGACACTGTTTCCCTGCAGCTTTCGGCTTCAAGGGAGGCAAAGGCGTTGCTGCATCTTTCGGGGCCGCGCTTGCGCTCAACTGGCAGACCGCTCTCATGGCTCTGCTTGCCGCAGGGGCGGGTTTTGCCGTCACAAGAAAAATGTCTGTAGGCTCGCTGGCGGCCGCAGTCTCATACCCGGTATTCGTATGGTTCTTTGCGCCTGAATACAGATACTTTGCGATAGCCGCCGCTGTTTTCCTGATCCTGGCACATGGAGAGAACATAAAAAGACTCATCAGAGGAGAAGAAAAGCAGCTCACAGTCGGAAACGCGGACAAGACGGCCGGCAGTGATACTGAGAAGGGCGACAGCGAATGAAGACCTATAATATCATCACATACGGATGTCAGATGAACGAGCATGACTCCGAGAATATCGCCGGACTTCTCGAAGCGCTGGGATACGGGCACTGCGATGATCCGTATAAGGCAGACATAACAGTGATCAACACCTGCAGCGTCAGAGACAACGCGGACAAAAGATTTTTCGGAACGCTCGGACAGTTCAAGAAAGTGAAGAAGAACCGTCCGGGCTTTATGCTTTGCGTATGCGGATGCATGCCGCAGCAGCCAAGAGTCGTCGAAGAGATCAACAAAAGGTTTTCGTGGGTCGATATCGTATTCGGAACGCAGAACATAGCACGTCTTCCCGAACTGATAGAAGAGAGAAAAAAGACAGGCAAAAGGGTGCGCGCTATAGTCGACAACAATCCTCTGATCGATGAAGATGAGATGAAGCCGGTAAGGATGCACAGCCACAAGGCGCTGGTTAACATAACTTATGGCTGCAATAATTTCTGCACCTACTGCATAGTCCCGTACACAAGAGGCCGCGAAAAAAGCAGGATGCTCAGCGCCGTCACGGACGAGATAAAAGGCCTTGCGGCTGACGGAGTGAAGGAAGTCATGCTTCTCGGACAGAACGTAGACTCGTACAGGGACGCTTCCGGCAACAGCTTCGCAGATCTGATAAAGGCCGTCAACGACATAGAGGGCATAGAACGGATACGATTCATGACATCGCATCCGAAGGATATTTCCGATGAGATGATCGGCTGCTTCAGGACCTGCGGCAAGCTCTGCCGCAATATACACCTTCCGGTACAGTCGGGGAGCGACCGCATATTGAAGCGCATGAACCGCCACTACGACAGAAAGACGTATCTGGAGATAGTCGGCAAGCTCAGAGCCGCCGCTCCGGATATCACGATATCCACGGATATCATCGTAGGATTTCCCGGCGAGACTGAAGAGGACTTCGAAGATACGCTTGATATCGTCAGGAAGGTCGGGTATGATTCGGCCTTTACCTTCATCTATTCACCGCGGGAGGGCACACCTGCCGCAAAGTTCGAAGATCAGATACCGGATGATGTCTGCCACGAGAGGTTCGACAGACTGGTAGATGTCCTGAATGCCATAAGCCTGAGGAAAAACAGTGAATACAAAGGTAGGATATGCGAAGTAATAGCCGAAGGCGTAAGCCGCAGCGATGATACCACGATATCGGGCAGAACAGACGGGTTCAAGCTTGTAAACTTCACGACGGACAGGAGCCCTGAAGAGATAATGGGCAAAACGGTAAAAGTACTTATAACGGAAAGCAAGACATTCAGCCTTGAAGGGACAGAGGTAAGATAGCGGATGCTTGATCAGATACTGCAGTTCTTTACATTCTCGCATATAATGCTGATCATATATGTGCTGAATACGATCATCGCATTCGGTCTTATATTCCTTGATGACAAGCCGCCTACGGCTACTATGGCATGGATAATGATACTGTATATAATGCCGGTAGCCGGGCTGCTGCTTTATCTGATACTGTCGCAGAATATCGCCAGACAGCAGATATTCCGCATGACAGAAGAAGAAAAGGAGGTCATGGGCACATTGCTCGGATGGCAGAAACAGGCCGTCAAGGACGAGCTTTCGGGCGACCCGGACGATCTGACCGTGAAGTGGCGTGAGATGATATCGATGAATCTCGATTATGCCGACTCTCTGCTTACCGGAAACGAGAGCGTTGAACTGATATACGACGGCAGGGAGATGTTCGAACGTCTCTGCACAGACATCGAAAATGCCAGATATACCATCAAACTCTGTTATTTTATAGTAAAAGATGACTTCGTGGGCAAAAGGCTCATCGAATTGCTGACCGAAAAGGCAAGGCAGGGCGTGAAGGTAAGACTGCTGATGGATGCGCTCGGCTCGAGAAGCATAGGGCGCAGCGAGCTCAGGGAATTCAAAAATGCCGGAGGCAGCTACGCGTTTTTCTTCAAGCCTTTCATAAGACACCTGTATTTCAGGATAAATTACCGGAACCACCGAAAACTTGCGGTCATAGACAACGAGACCGGATACATAGGCGGATTCAATATCGCAAAGGAATACCTGGGCTATAAAAGAAAATTCGGTTACTGGAGAGACACCCAGATGATAATCCGCGGCAATGCGGTAGCGGCACTCAACGAACGCTTCTATCAGGACTGGAGGTACGCTTCGAAAGAGGATCTGCATCTGCTGGAACAGTCGATGAAATACGCCTTCAGGGCGAATACCGGCGATATCCCGGTGCAGATCGTATCCAGCGGTCCCGAATCCGAAAAGGAAGAAGTCAAGATGGCCTTCATCAGGATGATAACCGGCGCCAGAAAGAGCATTTTCATCCAGACCCCGTATCTGGTGCCTGATGCGCCTATGATGGAAGCGCTGATCATGGCGGCAAGATCGGGCCTGGATGTAAGGATAATGATCCCGTGCATACCGGATCATCCGTTCGTATACAGGACTACGCTCTACAATGCAGGACGCCTCATAAAGGAAGGCGCCCGTATATACATATACGAGAACGGATTCCTGCACGCCAAGACTATGACTGCGGACGGAGAGGTGTGCACGACGGGCTCGACGAATTTCGACATCAGAAGCTTCAGGCTCAATTTCGAGTCGAACGCATTCATATATGACAGGAAAGTCACTGAAATGATGAATGGGCAGTTCCTCCGCGATATGGAGCACTGCAGGCCGTATACGGCAGAAGACCGTGAGAACATAGATATAAAGGAGAGGGCGCTCGAATCGGTATCGAGGCTGCTTACAGAGATACTGTAAGAGTATAACTATGCTAACTGAAGTTAATGCAGAGGTGAAACGTGAACGCAAATATGATACTGACTAAAATACTTATGCTTCCGGGCATAATCATCGGCCTCAGCTTCCATGAGTTCGCTCATGCGTGGGTCTCGGACAGACTCGGAGACCCTACGCCGAGACGTGACGGCAGAGTGACGATTAATCCTCTTGCCCATATAGACTGGCTGGGATTTGCAGCTCTGCTCCTCGTTGGCTTCGGATGGGGCAAGCCGGTCATGATAGACCCGAGATATTACAAGAACAGAAGGCGCGATGAGTTCCTGGTCGCAATAGCGGGAGTAACCATGAACCTCATCATCGCTGTTGTCCTTTCGATACCGGTACGCATGATGATGAAGCATTACGGAGCCGGCGTGCCGTCGGATCTCATGTACAACATCTTTCAGATGCTGTACTACGCTGTGTTCATCAATGTCGTGCTGATGATATTCAACCTGCTGCCTGTTCCTCCTCTCGACGGATGGAATATTTTCACGCAGCTCTTCAAACTCGATCAGTATGACTGGTGGTACAAGGTATACCGCTACGGGACATATATCCTGCTCGCGCTGATCATATTCAACGTGACAGATCTCGTGCTCACTCCGCTCGTCAACGCGGTCATGAAGCTTCTGATATGATGAAAAAGAAGAGACTCATAAGAGATGATCAGATAAAAGAGGTGCTGGATGCTCTTGAAAGGATGCATCCGGAGGCTATGTGCGCGCTCGATCACGGAAGTGAATTCGAGCTTCTTGTAGCTGTTGTGCTGTCCGCGCAGACGACCGATGTCAGCGTCAACAAAGTGACGCCGGCTCTCTTCGGCAGATATCCGGATCCGGAAGCACTGGCCGCCGCAAGCCAGGACGATGTGATCGAAATTATAAAGACGATAGGCCTGTACAAGACTAAATCGGCGAATATCATTAAGCTTGCGGCTAAGCTTAAAGAAGACTTCGGCGGCAGGGTACCCGATTCATTCGAAGAACTCGTAAGCCTGCCGGGAGTAGGACGGAAGACGGCCAATGTCGTCATGGCTGAAGCTTTCGGAAAGCCTGCTATCGCGGTAGACACCCATGTGTTCAGGGTGGCAAACAGGATAGGCCTCACAGACGAAAAGGACGTGAACGCAACTGAAGACAGCCTGAAGCAAAGGCTTCCTGAAAACGTGTGGATCAAAGCGCATCATCTTCTGATTTTCCACGGCCGCAAGGTCTGCCACGCCAGAAGACCGGAATGTGAAAACTGTGGGATCAGCGTCATCTGTCTTCAAAACGGAGGGACAAAGTGAGAATATTGCATCTGTCCGATCTGCATCTCGGTAAGCGCGTGAACGAGTTTTCCATGCTCGAAGATCAGCGCTATATCCTTGAGCGGATCAGCGAAATGATAGAAGAACAAAAGCCGCGTGCAGTTGTGATCGCCGGCGACATCTACGACAAGCCTCTGCCTCCGGCCGAAGCAGTACAGCTCTTTGATTCATTCCTTTCCGGTCTCGAAGAGATGGAACTCGACGTATTCATAATCAGCGGCAATCATGATTCTGCAGAAAGACTTTCATTTGGCGCCAGCATTATGGACAAGAGAGGGATACATTTTGCAGGAGGATATGACGGAAGCATACACAGGGTGATCCTCGAGGATGAGTACGGTGAAGTCTGCTTCTATATGCTGCCTTTCCTAAAGCCTTCTCATGTGAGGGCGTTCATAGAAAAAGAATACACGGATGAAGATGAAAAGCCTGAGATAGACAGCTATACGGATGCTGTCAGATTTGCTGTCGAAAGAATGGACATAGACCGCAGCAAACGCAATGTTCTTATCGCGCATCAGTTCTGCACGGGGTCTGAGAGAAGCGAATCCGAAGAGATCACAGTAGGAGGGATCGACAATGTCGATGCCTCTGTATTTGAGGACTTCGACTATACCGCGCTCGGACATCTGCACGGACCGCAGGATACGACCTCATCCGGAGTCAGATACTGCGGGTCCCCGCTCAAGTATTCATTCTCTGAGGCAGATCAGGAGAAATCCGTGACCATGATAGAACTCGGCGCTAAAAACAACGGCGTCTGCGTCGGAAACATCAGGACGCTCGGGCTTGTTCCGCTTCGCGATTTGAAGGTCATAAGAGGACCGTTCGATCAGCTGACAAGCAGAGATTATTACGAACAGGCAGATACTGACAGTTACCTGAGGGTCATCCTTACAGACGAGGAGGACATAATCGGAGCGCTGTCGGATCTGAGGGCAATATACCCTAATATCATGAGGCTCGAATATGATAATATGCGCACCAGGACTTTTTCTTCGGTCCCGGATGCGGCTGAGA
>Ga0256405_10005510_pt1 | contig 21735 bp, 16 predicted proteins | sample RumenRJG_02DNA_FD_189096 | JGI IMG/M metagenome (GOLD analysis project Ga0256405, IMG submission 189096) | Bovine rumen microbial communities from Lethbridge, Alberta, Canada - RJG_02 | ecosystem: Host-associated > Mammals > Digestive system > Stomach > Rumen | place: Canada: Alberta... | reverse complement strand
AGGAAAGGACCGCCAGATTCGTGGCAGCTGTAGCAGCAGTATTTCCCGACGGCAGCGAACATGTCGTTCGCGGCGCTATGGAAGGTGTGATCGCGCACGGGATCTACGGTAAGAATGGCTTCGGATATGATCCTTTCTTCTATCTTCCCGAGTATGGAAAGACCAGCGCCGAGATCACTGAGGAGGAGAAAAACGCGATCAGCCACCGCGGAAAAGCGCTCCGGGCGATGCTCAAAGTCCTCGATGAATGGCGCAGCACAAAAAACAGCAGTGCAAAGAGTTGAGAAACTAACGGTGAACTTTCATGAGAGTATTGATCCTCGGAGATACACACGCGCAGGACGATATTTTCCTACGGATCCTTGCCGCGGAAAAAGAATACGACGCTGTTTTGCACACAGGGGACTTCGAGGGAAGTGAGTTCGTCTATCGCGAGCTCTCGGACGCGCCCCTTTATGCTATTGCGGGAAATAATGATTTTTTTACGGACGCTCCCTATGAGAGAGTCGTAGAACTGGAAGGGTGCCGGATCTTCATGACCCACGGGCACCGCTACGGTCTGGAAAAAGGATACATGGGCGTCTTCCGCGAGGCGCACAGAAGAAACGCATCCATTGCGGTATTCGGGCACTCCCATCTGCCGGTGGCGGAATACTGCCGGGGCGTTCTGATGCTCAATCCCGGGAGCACTTCATGGCCCAGACAGGAGAACAGGACTCCTTCCTACATTGTGCTCAATCTGGAGGGCGGCCGGGTCCTCTCCTTCGGGATCCGCTATATCGACTAAAAAAGGTCGACTAAAAAAGTTTAAAAACTGTGTTGACAATCGGTGTGCTTCAAATTATAATAACACTTGCATTTGAGATTGGTTCCGGGGTGTTGCTCAGCTTGGCAGAGCGCCTGGTTTGGGACCAGGAGGTCGCAGGTTCGAATCCTGTCACCCCGATTCAAATGAAACAATTTATAATCCTTCATTACTTATGCGGGTGTAGTTCAATGGTAGAACACTAGCCTTCCAAGCTAGATACGTGGGTTCGATTCCCATCACCCGCTTTAACAATTGCCTTTTTTAGACAGTTGACGGCAGGCACGATCTGCTGCCGGGATTATGTGTCCGTAGCTCAGCTGGATAGAGCACCGGCCTTCTAAGCCGGGTGTCGGGGGTTCGAGTCCCTTCGGGCATACTTCCGATAGAAATTCGGAATAAGGTTTTATGGTGGGTATGGCGTAGTTGGCTAACGCGCCAGATTGTGGTTCTGGAGACCGTGGGTTCGAGTCCCATTACCCACCTTTTTTTAATGCCATTGGGCTATCGCCAAGTGGTAAGGCACAGCACTTTGACTGCTGCATGCGTTGGTTCGAATCCAACTAGCCCAGCTGCGGGACATTAGCTCAGTTGGTAGAGCACTTGACTTTTAATCAAGTTGTCGGGGGTTCGATCCCCCCATGTCTCATCTGTAACTCTTCAGCCGATCTCTTGATTGCGGCTGTTTTTTGTTATTAGAGGAAATGATGATCCGGGCTTCCCTTGTTTGATCAGAATCATTTCCCCTCTCTTTGATCTGCGGATATGGCGAAACTGGCAGACGCGCCAGATTTAGGTTCTGGTGGGACCCCCCGTGCAGGTTCGAGTCCTGTTATCCGCACTGCTGACCGGCAGGATTTCTCCTGCTGGTCTTTTTTTGCGCATTTTCGTGTTTTTCTGTGATTGCGAAATGTTTTTCGTGCGGATTTTCCGCCGAAGTCATCCTCCGGCGTTTACCTTACGTTAAGGTCATTCACTGTCTTCCCAACTGTAATACTGCCCTCGAGAGAGACTCTCTCCCCGATATCTGTTTCTGGATGATCCAATATTTTGACCAATCTGCGGATCGCTTCTCTTCCCAGCTCCGAAGGCGCGTTTGACAGACATGTGATCCTGCCCTCTCCACTCCCCCATTCTTCCCTGTCCGTCTGCAGGACGACTGCGGACATATCCCCAGGAATCATAAGGCCGCTTTTCTCCCATTCTCTGATCCTGCAGGCAGCTTCTCTGCGGGATATAAAAACAACGCACGTAACGCCCGCCTCCGCGGACAATTTCAGTACATTTTCCGCAGACAGCGCCGATAGATCCGTCTTAAGACAATCCATATCCAGTTTGCCCGCCTCTTCCGCGAGTATGGAAGCATATTTTCTGTATCCGATACTCTGATCCCCGGGAAAAACAGTGATCCGGTGCCCCTTCTTTCTCAGGTACCCCAGTATAGCCGCCGCATTCTTTCTGAAATCCCTGCAGATGCTGGTATGTCCCGTAACTTCATTTTCGACGCTGATGAGCGGAATATTGCTCTCGAGAAGTTCCGCGAACCGCCCCCTATAGAGGTCCTCTCTGCTCGCCAGAAGGCAGACCCCGTCAACTCTTCGGGCCGCCACCCTTCCGACCCAGCTCATATGCTGTTCCGCGCAGTCTTCCCCCATAATGAGAAGATCTCTGCGGCGCTCAGCCGCCTCTCCCGCCATGCCGCACAGCATTTCCCTATAATATGGCGACTTCACCAGATCCGCGGATCCAGGTGCCAGGATCCCGATAGTTCCCGACATCATCCGCGAGCGTCTTTCCCCTTCTCCGTACTTGTAATCCAGTTCCTCCGCAGTCTTCAACACCTTCCTTTTTGTCTCTTCGCTGATGTCGGGATATCCTTTCAACGCCTTACTGACTGTCGAAACAGATAGTCCCAGCACCGCCGAAATATCCTTTTGATATGCCATATTAGTTTCCTCCCTGCATTTATCCTATCTATCGCAGAGAAAAAACCGCAAGTTTTTTCTTCCCGGCACCGTCTCCCCGTCATTGTCAAAATATAGTTTTTCGCTGTTTATCGTAAAACACGAAATTTTTTCTCTTATTTTTCCTAAATTATCAATATAATAATTATCTCATTTCACAATTTCGGAATTCTCTTCGAAAATGACTGCGAAAATATTGTTTTCTTTCCGTGCTGGTCCTTATGATAAATGATATTCCGACAATCAGTTTTCTTCAGGCAGCGCGAGTATCCACTGCCTCTCAAATTTCTAAATTTCATTATTGACAAAACACGCTTTTTTTTATAGAATACTTGTGTTGCGTAAGTGTAGCTCAGCTGGATAGAGCGTCTGGCTACGGACCAGAAGGTCGCGAGTTCGAATCTTGTCACTTACACGCAGAAAGGCTGTTGCGATTGCAACAGCCTTTTTCTTTGTCCAAATTGTTGTATTCATGAATTGAGCCGGAGGACAGCCTTTTCACTGTCATCCGGCTCTTTTGGTCAATCATATAGCCTTTCTAAGGCTTTGGCCTCACTTTAATGGACTTTTAGATCAGTCTCTCTCAATGATAGCCGCGCAGCCCATGCCGCCGCCTACGCAAAGCGTAGCAAGGCCCTTCTTGGCGTCTCTCTTCTCCATCTCATGGATGAGCGTTACGAGAATACGAGTGCCGGAGCAGCCTACGGGGTGTCCGAGAGCGATCGCGCCGCCATTGACATTGAGCTTATCCATATCAAATCCAAGGTCATGTCCAACTGCAACAGACTGTGCCGCAAACGCCTCGTTCGCCTCGATCAGGTCGAAATCGCCGATCGTGTAGCCGCACTTCTCCATGGTCTTGCGGGTAGCCGCGACAGGACCGATTCCCATGATGCGGGGCTCTACGCCTGCCAGCTCGCCGGCGATCCATGTGGCCTGAGGCTTCACGCCGAGTTCCTTGGCTTTCTCTTCGCTCATTACGATGATAGCAGCTGCCGCATCATTGATACCGGAGGAGTTTGCTGCTGTGACAACGCCGTCTTTCTTGAATGCAGGGCGAAGCTTCGCGATGGATTCCTTGGTCGTGCCGGGACGAGGGCCTTCGTCTGTATCGACAACGACTGTCTTCTTCTTCATCTTAACTTCTACAGGGAAGATCTCATCTTTGAATTTGCCTTCCTCAATTGCCTTGGAAGCCTTCTGCTGGGACCATGCCGCAAACTCGTCGAGCTGCTCTCTGGTAAGTCCCCACTCCTCAGCGATATTCTCTGCAGTAATACCCATGTGATAGCCGCCGAAAGCGTCTGTAAGGGCGTCTCTGATCATGGAATCCTCGAGAGGAGCATTGCCCATGCGATAGCCGAAACGGCCCTGCTGTACAAGATAAGGAGCTCTGGACATGCTCTCCATACCGCCTGCTACTACGATGTCGGCGTTGCCGTTCTCGATAAGCTTGGCAGCCAGGTTTACGCAGTGAAGTCCGGATCCGCAGAGAACGTTTATGGTGATAGCGGGAACTTCTACAGGAATGCCTGCGTTGATGGCAGCCTGTCTTGCGGGGTTCTGTCCGAGACCTGCCTGGATAACGTTGCCCATATAGACCTCATCGACCTGCTCGGGCTTAACGCCTGCTCTCTTAAGAGCTTCCTTGATCGCCAAAGCGCCCAGATCGGGAGCCGGAATGGAGCTGAGCTGTCCGCCCATTGTTCCGATCGCTGTTCTGCAGGCACCTGCCAGGACTACTTTTCTCTTACTCATGGATTTCTTCCTCCTGAAATGTGATTATTCAAAGACCGCCCCCGGATTTTATGTCCAGGGGCGGTATTTACAGTCTTTACAAAGTTATCAGTCTCTCTCTACGATGGTAGCGCAGCCCATGCCGCCGCCGATGCACAGAGTAGCAAGGCCCCTCTTGGCATCTCTCTTGACCATCTCGTGAAGGAGAGTTACAAGGATACGGCATCCGGAAGCTCCTACAGGGTGTCCGAGAGCGATCGCGCCGCCGTTGACATTGAGTTTGGAAAGATCGAAGCCGAGGTCTTTTCCTACTGCTACGGACTGAGCCGCGAAAGCTTCGTTTGCTTCATACAGATCAAACTGGTCGATCGTAAGGCCGGTTCTTGCAAGAACCTTCTTGGTAGCTGCTACAGGTCCAACGCCCATGATGGAGGGATCTACGCCGCCGAGCGCGCCTGCTACCCATGTTGCCATAGGGGTAACGCCCAGCTCTTTCGCCTTCTCTTCGCTCATGACTACGACACAAGCTGCGCCGTCGTTAATTCCGGAAGCATTGCCTGCTGTTGTAACGCCGCCTGCATTGATTGCGCGAAGCTTAGCAAGACCTTCGGGAGTTGTGCCGGGACGAGGGCCCTCGTCAGTGTCAACGATGACAGTCTGCTTCTTCATCTTGACTTCTACAGGAACGATCTCATCCTTGAACTTGCCGGCTTCCATAGCTGCGCATGCCTTATTCTGGCTGTTTGCTGCGAATACGTCGAGTTCTTCTCTTGTAAGGCCCCACTGCTCTGCTACGTTGTCAGCGGTCTTGATCATGTGATAGTCGTTGAATGCATCCCAAAGAGCATCCTTGATCATGGTGTCAACCAGAACGCCGTTGTTCATTCTGTAACCATAACGGCCCTGCATAACTGCATAAGGAGCGAGGGACATGTTCTCCATGCCGCCTGCGATAACGATGTCAGCAGTACCTGCGATGATCTTCTCAGCCGCCATATTGACGCAGTTCAGACCGGAACCGCATACTACGTTGATGGTGACTGCGGGAACTTCTACAGGAAGTCCTGCGCCAATGGAAGCCTGTCTTGCCACGTTCTGGCCCTGGCCTGCCTGGATAACACAGCCCATGAGAACTTCATCAACCTGGTCTGCAGGAACGCCGGTGCGCTTAAGAGCTTCCTTGATCACGATAGAACCAAGATCTGCAGCCTTAACTGTGCTGAGCTGTCCGCCCATCTTGCCGATTGCTGTACGGCATGCGCCCGCCAAAACAACTTTCTTTGCCATTTCTTTCCTCCAATTTTCCTTAAATAATATGTTTCACTCCTTGCTCCGGTGAAAGCCGCAAGCACTAAATATGCGTCCATACACGGCTTTTATATCACCTTATTTATTATATCACAGCAAAATATAATTGTGAATAAAATATCAATATTTTTATATTATTTCAGCACTCCCTGAAAAGTATTTGGGGCCTGAGGTGCTGAAATTACATTAACTAAAGGCCGCATGAACCAAACGGTCCATGCGGCCTCTCATATTGTCCCAAGTATTTAACTTATGCCTCTTTCAGCTTCTTGATCTCAGCAGTAAGTGCAGGAACTACTTCATACAGATCGCCAACTACGCCGTAATCAGCAATGTTGAAGATGTTGGCATCCTCATCCTTGTTGATAGCGACGATGCAGTCAGAGCTGCTCATGCCTGCTACGTGCTGGATAGCGCCGGAGATACCGCAAGCGATGTAAAGCTTAGGTCCAACGGTCTTGCCGGTCTGGCCTACCTGGTGAGCATGTGCGATCCAGCCGCTGTCAACAGCTGCACGGGAAGCGCCAACTACGCCGCCAAGCAGATCAGCGAGGGGCTTAAGTGTGGTATTGAATCCTTCGGGGCCGCCCATTCCGCGTCCGCCGGATACGATGATGTCAGCGCCTTCGAGATCGACCATCTCGCCTGCTGCATCTTCGATAGTCTCAAGGATGCATGTGCGGATGTCTTCGGGAGCGACATGATAATCTTCTCTGATGATCTCAGCCTTGTTCTCGCCGGCTTCGGGTTTCTTGAAGACGCCGGGACGAACAGTACCGCACTGAGGGCGGTGGTCAGGGCACATGATGGTAGCCATCAGGTTGCCGCCGAATGCAGGACGTGTCCATGCGACATTGCCAGTCTCTTCGTCGATGTCAAGGCTTGTGCAGTCTGCAGTAAGGCCTGTTCTGAGTCTGGAGGAGAAGCGGGGGCCAAGGTCACGGCCGTTCGGTGTAGCACCGATCATGACTGTGGTGGGCGCATACTTCTCAACGGCATATGTAAGAGCGTTTACATATGCATCGGTCGTGAACTGCTGGTACTCAGGTCCCTCGATTACGATAACCTGGTCTGCGCCGTAGATGCCGGCCTGCTCAACAGCTTCCGCAACGTTGTTGCCGATAACAACGCCAACCAGCTTTCCGCCCTGCTTGGTTGCAAGGTCACGGCCGGGATTCAGGAGCTCCAAACCGACTTTCTTCGGGGAACCATCCTCGTTAGTTTCAATAAATACCCAAAGGTCTTTTGTCTTAGCTTCCATTGTTATCCCTCCTGTCAGATAATTCCATTATCAGTCAGAATCTTAGCTAACTTAGCTGCGGACTCTGCGCCGGTCTCTTCTTTGATCTTAATTCCGCCCTGCTTTACGGGAGGAGTAAAGGACTTCTTAACGTGTGTAGGAGATCCTGCGAGACCATAGTGAGCCTTATCCATAGTGGAATCGAAGTCATCGCCCAGCTGCTCGAATTTTGCTCTGTTGGCAGCCAGTTTACGCTTGATAGTAGGATAACGGGGATCGAAAGAAGGCTTTGTGAATGTAACAAGGCAAGGGAACTTGATGCCGATGATCTGCTTGCCGTTCTCAGCTTCTTTCTGGACCTTCAGGCCGCCCTCTACTGCTTCGCACTCGAGTCCATAGGTAACCTGGGGAAGTCCCAGCCACTCAGCGATCTCGGGACCAACCTGAGCAGTATCACCATCGATTGCCTGTTTGCCGCAGAAGATAGCGTCGAAAGCGCCTTCGGTCTCTTCGATCTTCTTGATGGCATGGGAAAGGATATAGGAAGTAGCAAGAGTATCGGATCCGCCGAATGTACGGCCGGTTACGAGATAGCCCTTGTCAGCCGCGATAGCGACGCACTCCTTCAGGACTGCGACTGCCTGCGGCGGTCCCATGGTGACTACTACGATCTTGGTATCGGGATTTTTGTCCTTAATGCGGGCTGCTGCCTCAAGTGCATAGCCGTCGAAAGGATTCAGAATAGCCGGGACACCCTCACGGATCAGGGTGTGCTTGACCGGATCGATCTTAATCTGAGTCGTATCCGGAACCTGTTTTACGCAAACAAGAATGTTCATATTGTCCTCCTCCTGGGATGTTATTTCGTATACCCGGCCTTCGCGGTCATCTGCATCAGCTGCCGGATATACAATTCTATTCCAAATATACCATGTGTTTATACAGCACGCTCACCGCTTTTTCGAATTAAGTCATTCAAAAATCGAATGTTCTAAGCTGTTAATACTCTGCAGGAATATAAGCGTATTCCTGCAGAGATCACAAGTATACTCTGGTCTAAAGTATGAAACAGTTCGAATTACTTCTTATCTGTGGGCACCTTATTGCGAGGGCCGTTGGAATAGTCATAGAAACCGATGCCGGTCTTGACGCCGAGTCTCTTGCCGCGGACCATCTTGCGAAGCAGAGGGCTTGCCGCATACTTGTTGTCGTGAGTTTCCTCAAAGAGGACATCCATGATCGCCAGGCAGATATCCAGACCGATGAAGTCGCCGAGTTCCAGCGGGCCCATGGGGTGGTTGCAGCCGAGCTTCATGCCGTTGTCGATGCCTTCGATATCAGCTGTGCCGGTGTAATATACGTTGATCGCTTCATTGATCATGGGAACAAGGATTCTGTTGACTGCGAAGCCTGCAGCCTCATTGACCTGTACCGGAACCTTGCCGAGCTGCTTGGAGATCTCGATGACCTTCTCAACAGTCTCCGCGGGGGTATTGATACCTGCAATAACCTCAACCAGCTTCATAACAGGAGCGGGATTGAAGAAGTGCATGCCGATGATGGGCTTGGAAAGGCCTGCGCCGATCTGTGTGATGGATAAGGAAGAAGTATTGGACGCATAGATGCAGTCGGGATTCTGGACGATCTCATCCTGCAGCTTTCTGAAGCAATCCTGTTTGATTTCCATTACTTCAAGAGCCGCCTCAACTACGAGGTCAGGATCTACAGCGATATCGCTAAGGCCGGTAACGATCTTGCCGGTAATAGCGTCTGCGGCCGCCTGCTCCATTTTGCCCTTGCCGACCAGTCTGTCAAGGCCCTTCTTGATCTTATTAAGACCGCCGTCAGCGAATTCCTGCTTGATATCGCAGAGATAGACTTTCTCAACAGCGTCACACTGTGCGAATGTCTGAGCAATTCCGGATCCCATTGCGCCAGCGCCGATAACAGCAACTTTCATTTTAGTTTCCTCCTTTGATAACTATAAAATATTGCAACTATTGCATTTGCCTTAATTAGATGATACTGCGGACGATCACTCGTTCTTAAAAGCGACCTTTCTGACCTTCTTCGGGTCATCTTTCTTGCGAAGGAAGTTCGCCATTCCTTCTCTCTGGTCATAGCTCTCGAAGCAGCTTCCGAAAAGCTCTTCCTCAATTGCAACGCCTTCGTCGATGCTGACCTGGAGGCCTTCGTTGATGGCTTTCTTGCATGCGCGTACAGCGATCGGAGCATTGCCGGCAATTCCGGCAGCCATCTTCTTAGCTGCAGGCATAAGATCCGCAAGAGGATAAACCTCGTTCACAAGGCCGATTCTCTTAGCCTCAGCGGCATCAATGTTACGTGCGGTATAGATAAGCTGTTTTGCCATTCCTGCGCCTACAAGACGTGCAAGTCTCTGTGTGCCGCCGAAACCGGGGGTGATTCCAAGGCCCACCTCGGGCTGTCCGAAAAGCGCGTTCTCGGAGCAGATGCGGATATCACAGGACATGGAGATCTCGCAGCCGCCGCCCAGAGCAAATCCGTTGATCGCAGCAATTACGGGAATAGGGAACTTCTCGATCTTAAGGAAAATATCATTTCCCTTCTTACCGAAAGCAGCGCCCTCTGCCTTGGTCATGGTGCTCATAGCACCGATGTCTGCGCCTGCAACGAACGACTTCTCGCCTGCGCCGGTAAGGATCAGGCAGCGAACAACGCTGAGATCTACGGCGTCAAAAGCCTGCTCCAGCTCGTTAAGAACATCTTCGTTGAGAGCGTTGAGTGCCTTAGGACGGTTGATGGTAATAATACCAACGGCTCCATCCACTTCATAATCAATGAATCCCATTTTTAGTGTCCTCCCATCTAACTTGATATTTATAATCATGGCAGCCGCGTACGGCGCGGCTGCCGTGTTACCGATTTATCAAATGCTTCTTAATTATATATGATCGGCATCAGTTCTCGGGTTCGATCAGACCGTAAGCTCCGTCCTTTCTCTTATATACTACGTTGATCTCTTCCGACTCAGCGTTGCGGAATACGTAGAAGCCGTGTCCGAGAAGTTCCATCTGTACGCATGCATCCTCGGGATACATGGGTTTCATCTCGAACTGTTTGTTTCTCACAATGCGGATCTCTTCGTCTGAAGCATACGGCTCCTCGAGATACTCTCTCTTGAAAGCAGCCTGCGCTTTGTGCTTCTTGACGATCTTGCTCTTATACTTCTTGAGCTGTTTCTCGATCACTTCCTCTGCCTGATCAACGGTGGTGTACATATCATTGCTGCTCTGTTCGCAGCGGATCACGCCTCCCTTGGTGGGAATAGTCACCTCCATGATATGCCGCCCGTGATTGACTTCAAGAGTGACATGCGCAGTGGTGTCCTCGGCAAAGAATTTCTCAAGTTTGCCGAGCTTGTCCTTCACAGATTTTTCCAGTGAAGGAGATACTTCCATGTTCTTTCCAACGATGACATACTTCATAGACACCTCTTTCTGCAGTCCACAGACTGCTGTTTTTTCGATGCCGGATGTCCGGTTAGATAATTATATCACAATCTTTGTATGCTTGAACAGAATGGATAGGGTTTTACTCCGCAATTAATACAAATTTTATGAATTCCCTCTTCCGCCCGCGCGCAAAAAAAAATGCTGCAGGCTCCGGGAAATCCCATTGCCTGCAGCAATATTATCATCATTGATTCAGATTTGCTGTCTCCTCATTATGAGGATGATACATTTCATTATTAATAGAAGATTCTTCTGATCGCCGCGATCGGGCGGTAGTCCGCTTTGGAAATCTTGATGCCGTCCCTTGCGTTGGACGCGTGCACCATCATTCCGTCCCCGATATAGATGCCGACATGGCCGTAGAAGCAGATCAGGTCGCCCGGTCTTGCATCGCTGATGGAGTCAATACCGATTCCGTATCCTCTCTGGGATGCATCGTAATGCGGAAGACCTACGCCAAAGTTCGAATACACTGCCATTGTAAAACCACTGCAATCAGTGCCGTGTGTAAGACTTGAGCCGCCCCACACGTACGGATTTCCTACAAACTGGAGCGCAAAGTCTGCGACAGCCTGGCCGGTCTCTGCTCCGTGGTTGAGCATCTCTTCCTTTGCTGTTTCAGCGGTTACCTTCGTGTTGTCCGCAGCTGTCTGCGCCTTTTCAGCGACTGCAAGCGCGGTTACCGCAGCCTTTTCCTCTGCCTTTGTGGGCTCGGCGTCCTCTTTCTCAACGAGGCTGGCTGCCTCTTCAGCTTTCTGGGCCGCTGCCTGCGCGACTTCTGAAGCCTTATCAGCCTTCTTCTGCGCGTCGTCGGCGATATCCTTTACCGTAGCGTTCTCGATACGCTCCTGCTGTTCCTCGGCGGTCTCCGCGACAGGATAGGAATCTGTAACGCTAACGTCTTCCATCTTGACGTAGCCCTTGCCGTTCTCAGTGGCGACCTCGATCCACACGTCGTTTTCCTCTTCCATATTCTCCCTGACTTCGATCTGCTCGCCCTGGGAGACGGTCATAATGACGTTTTTCTCACTCTTATTCTTGTGAACCTTAACTTCGTTCTCACTGTTGTCGACCACTGCGACATTTTTCTTAACCAGTTCGGACAGAAGTTCCGCTTCATCTCCCTTGACCAGATATTCACCGAGAACATAGCCTACGAGAGATCCGGATTTGATCTTCACCCAGTCGCCGCCGTTGTCCTGAAGGATCTTGGCGACATCGTTACTGTATAGTTTTCCGATCACTTCGCTTCCGAGCGAAGCATCCGTGTGAATGTTCAAGTATACATTGGGCGCTGCTACAGCAAGTTCAATCTTCTCTTCCTGTTTCAGACTGCTCTTTTCGGTGGCAGCGTCAATGACAGCTTTCTTCTCGCTGCTGTCTTTCTTGACATTGATCTTCTGCCCCGGACCCACAATTGATAAAACCGCATCTGCGACCAATTCAGCCTGTGCATTTCCCGGTGTGATAACATTGCCCGTGATCGGGTTCAGATCCGCAGCGGCGTCGAGCCTCGCGGAGTATCCCATCGCCTTGACCGGTGCACTCATTACGGCTGCCGCCATAGAAAATGTGACCAGTCCTGTCAGTACCTTAGATCTTGTAAAAAACATGCTTCCTCCTGATTTTATTACCAGTTTTTTGCCGGGCGGCAGCTCGGCATTAGTCTGTATCAGGCTGTAAAAACCTCGTAAATAAACTGTTTATCAGCCTTCGGTACTATAGCAGAAGGATTTTTTACTGTCAAGAAATCTACAGTTTCTTAACGATATTTAGGATTTTTTTAGAAAGTTTCGGCCATTCCTGTTACAAAGTCAGAAGTTTGACGTTTTTTACCAAAATATTTATGAAATATTTATTTAATAAAATTTCAATCAAAATATCCGCATTTTTGTATATTTTGTCACATCAGAAATACGCGTGAAACAATTAACAAAATCGATCATCTGAGCCGACTTTTTTCACGACTGCCTCAAAATGCTCTGCACGCCCGTGAAAGCGATCTGGCTCACCTTATCTCCCAGTTTTTCCATACTGCATGGAATCTCATCCCTGAGCCATCGCTGATAGACATACATGGCGCCCGCGACAAAAAAGCTCACCTGGATCTTCAGTTCGCTCTCGGGAAGTCTTGAATGTCTGGCATAGATCTCTGAAAGAATATCCACCGTCACGTTCTGTACCTCGTTCCAAAAGAATCCCAGACTGGGATTTCCGGCGACCATCCTGCAGAATTCCAGGTGCTCGGCAAGCATCGAGTTTACCTCCTTAGCGAATATCTTTCTGTCAAAAGACAGAGAAAAGAAACTTCTGATCGTGAGGCGGGTCAGGAGTTCCCTCGTCTTCTCTTCCGCGTATTCCCGGATGATATCCTCCGTCGAATCATAGTGCAGATAGAAAGTCTTTCTGTCGATATCCGCTTCTCTTGCAATATCCGAGATCGTGATCTTCTCAGTCCCTTTTTGCCTGAGCAGGTTCAGATACGCGTTCTGTATTGATTTCCTGGTCTTGGTAATTCTTCTGTCCTTCATTTTTCCCCACTTTGCGCCAAAATGTGTATTATTCCCTAATATAAACCAAACTGGCAATTGCCAAAATATTCATTAAATATCATAATACCCCATGTGTGGATAATTCAATACCTGCGCATTATCATGTTTTATATGCTAGAATAGAGACGCACGATTTGTCATTTCACAGCAGTTTAACAGCTGCTGCCAGGATCAGATAATAATAAGGAGGAACCTATGCGCAATTACGAACTGGATCACAAACTGGAACATGTCTATTCTCTGGCCGCTTACGCGGAAGTAGAAAAGAAGCCCGTAAATTCCAAGAACTACAAGAGAATCCTTGAAAAGCAGAACAAGGGCGTTCACGAACTTATGAAAGCCGCTTACGAGATTCCTTTCTATCGCGCACGCTTTGAGCAGAGCGGAACAACCCCGGACGACTATCACTGTGCCGAGGACCTCTACAAGTTCCCGCTCCTTACAAAGGATCAGCTCCGCGACTGGATGGACGAGGAAGCAGCCAGAGATCCCGAGAAATACAAATACTGGCATGTCTCTCCTACATCCGGTTCCACCGGCAGACCGCTGCGCGTCCTGATCTCCCCCAAGGAGTACGCATACGTAACGGCTAACTGGCTGCGCACCATGGGATACGGCGGATTCAATCCTTTCACCGGAAAGACCATGTGCCGTCCCAATTCCCTGCACGGACCGGTCAAGGAATATGACTCCCCCGTTCAGAAACTCGGCATTCTCCGCCGCACTTATATGTCCGACACGATCAAGCAGCGTGTAGACACCCAGACCCTCGTGGATGAGATCAACGCATACAAGCCCGACTATCTCTACAACCACAAGAACCTGCTGATGCGCATTGCCAAATATGTCAAGGAAAATGACCTGTACATCCATCAGCCCAGCTTCTACACTCCTTTCGGCGAGATGCTCGACGATCCTTCCAGAGCGCTTCTGATGGACGTTTTCGGCCCCGGCCTCATCGACGCCTACGGAATGGGCGAGACCGGCTCCTGCGTCATCAGGATCCCCGGTAAGAAATACTATCAGGTGAACAGCGACCTCTTTGTCGTAAACGTCTATAACCAGGATCTGACCGGCCCCGCCCTGAAGGGCATGATGGTCATCACTCCTCTTTATAAGACTGAGCTCCCTCTGATCAACTATACTTCCTATGATCAGGCTGACAGCTACATGAAGAAGGGCCTTCGCTTTGTCAGAGGCGTCCAGGGCCGTATGAACGACGTCATTCACCACAGAGACGGAAGTGTTACCGAGTGGGGCAATATCTCCGGCGTAGTCAATTACATCCCCGAGATCATCTCCTACAGAATGGTGCAGGAGACTTATGAGGATCTGACTCTGATGATGGTAAGAAATCCTGAAACTCCCGTGGAAAAGCAGGAAGAGATCGAAAAGGTCCTCGATGAGAAACTCATGGCCATGTTCAAGGATCCTTCCATCAAGATCACATATCAGTGGCTCGATGAGATCCCCGTGGATCCCAACGGAAAACTGAGAGTTATCATCAGCAAGGTCAAGACCGGAGCCATCGGTGAGCCCGAGCACGCAGGCGAGGACGTCGGAAGCGCCGATATCAAGCCCGACGCAGCCACTGAGGAATGATCAGTTAATATGTATATTCGGAAACTGCCGCTGATGCGGCAGTTTCTTTGTTATGTGCGCAGATTTACAACGCTTTCAATTTGGTGTATATTCCTATTTATGAATACGAAAACACAGGAATTAACTTTTGGAGCTATGATCGTCGCTGTCTTCGGCGTTCTGCTTCTGCTCAACCGGCAGACAGGCGGAATGTTCGAGGGTTTCTTTATGTTTATTTTTCCCATCCCCATGGTGGCCTTCTCCGCCAAATACGGGTGGAAGGACAGCCTGCCTGTCTTTATATGCACGATCCTGATCTCATTTCTGTTCGGCACTTTCACCGGCATGTTTTATGCGGTGGGCATGTCCTTTGTCGGCATGGTATACGGTTCCTGCATTAAATCCGACAGGGACATGAACCGCACGCTCATACTGGTTATGATCCTCTCAGCGGCCATTGAACTTCTGTGTACCGTGGCGCTCGCCACTTTTGCCGGCCTTGATCTCAACGCCGATATTATGGCAATGCAGGAGTCTATGAACACAATGCTGGCACAGGCAGGCGTCGATACCTCTACCGGCATTCTGTCCTTTGACTATCTCCGCCGCATGTACATTATCACTACGGGATTTGTGGGCGCCATGGAGGGTCTGATCGTCTACTATCTCAGCTACGCGATCCTCAAAAAGCTCCGCTATCCCATCAGAAAGCCGCAGCCGCTCACCAATTACTATCCGTCCAGGATCTCCGGCGTCATCGCGCTGGTCCTGGTCTTTGTCTATGCCTATACCATCGCGAAGCCTTTCTCCAACGCCGCGGTCCAGAATGTCCTTCAGTCCGCCGGTATGTGCGGCGTGATCTACCTGATCTTCTTCGGTTACATCGCCCTGCTCATGGTCTGCAGTGTTTACCTTCACCTCCCCAGGATCCTGGGAATGATCATCTCTCTTTTCCTTACCATGTCCATATCCTATATCCCTATGCTTGCCGGCTATCTCTATATCAGCGGCAGTCTTCACAGGGCTTTGGATGACCGGATGTCAGAAAAGACTCAGAACTTGTCAAAATAGTCCTTGTACGCCAAACTCAATAGTATTAACATACATTGCAACCACAAGCCTGACAGTGAAAGGAGGTTTCACTGCTATGGGTAAAGAAAATGGTGTAATGTTTCAATATTTTGAATGGTATCTGCCGGCAGATGCCTCGCTCTGGAAGACAGTATCCGCGAATGCGCAGGAGCTCTCCGACAAGGGCGTCACTTCAGTGTGGCTGCCGCCCGCTTACAAGGGACAGGCAGGAATAGACGATACCGGCTACGGGGTCTACGATCTGTACGATCTCGGAGAATTCGATCAGAAGAAAACGGTTCCTACCAAATACGGAACCAAAGACGAATATATAGATGCAGTTAATAAATTACAGGCTTGCGGTATTGATGTCTATGCGGACATTGTCTTAAACCACCGCATGGGCGCGGACGAGACAGAAACCGTTCAGGCTGTCAAGGTAAAAGAGGAAAACCGTACAGAAACGGTCTCCGATCCCAAGACGATCGGGGCCTGGACCAAGTTCACATTCCCCGGAAGAGACGGCAGGTATTCCGACTTTGTCTGGGACCATACCTGCTTCAACGGTGTCGATTATGACGAGCTCAAAGAGAAATCCGCGATCTACAAATTTAAAGGTGTCCAGTGGAACCACGGGGTAGACCGCGAAAACGTTAATTACGATTATCTGATGGGCGCCAACGTCGATTTCAGTGTCCCGAAGGTACGTGAAGAGCTGACCCGATGGGGGCAGTGGTATCTCGATACCACCGGTGTGCACGGCTTCCGTCTAGACGCAGTCAAGCACATTGAAAAGAACTTCTTCCCCGAATGGCTGGGAAAACTTCGGACTAACAATCACAAAGAATTGTTTGCCGTCGGTGAGTACTGGAACTCGGAGATCGATATCCTGATGGATTACCTTAAAAGCTGCGGCGGCTGCATGTCGCTGTTCGACGTGCCGCTCCACTTCCACTTCTTCGAAGCCAGCAACAGCGGCGGTGAATATGACATGCGGGGACTCCTTAAGGATACTCTGGTGCAGCGCGATCCCACTCACGCAGTCACATTCGTGGACAACCACGACACGCAGACAGGACAGGCCCTGGAGAGCGCGATCCAGCCCTGGTTTGTCCCGCTGGCTTACTCAGTGATCCTGCTGCGCCCCCTCGGATACCCTTGCGTATTCTACGGTAATTACTACGGCGTAAAATCCAAGAATGGCCCGTCCTTCCACAGGGAGATCGATCTGATGATGGATCTGCGCCAGACACACGTATACGGCGCACAGCATGACTATTTTGACGATCCGAACGTAGTCGGCTGGACAATGGAAGGCGATGAGGTCCACGGCGGAAACGGCCTGGCAGTCGTCCTCACAAACAGGACCGGAGACGACAAGTCAATGTACGTCGGAAAGCAGCACGCAGGTGAAACCTGGATCGATGCGCTCGGCAATCAGAAGCATGAGGTCGTGATCGATGAGGAGGGATACGGCGTATTCAGCTGCGCAGACGGATCCCTGAGCATCTGGATCAGGAAACAGTGATCATACAGAACAAAAAAGATGTGCCTCGTCAGAACATTTTCTGACGGGCACATCTTTTTTAGTCTCAATCCAGATCTTCTCCGCGGGAGGCGATCACCTTTTTATACCAATAGAAAGAATCCTTGCGGCTCCTCGAGAAATCCCCGGTACCGTCGTCATGCCGATCCACATAGATAAATCCATATCTCTTCGCATACTGGCCGGTCCCGGCAGAGACCAGATCAATGGGGCCCCAGCTGGTGTATCCGATCAGCGGCACACCATCCTCCAGAGCTTCTCCCATCGCCCTTATATGCTCCCTGAAATAGGCGATCCTATACGGGTCGTGAACAGAGCCGTCTTCTTCCACTTTGTCAAAGGCTCCGAAGCCGTTCTCTACGACCATCAGCGGCATTTTCGGATATCTGTCATGTAAAAAGATAAGTGTATAGCGAAGTCCGTCCGGATCGATCTGCCAGCCCCAGTCTGAGGCCTTCAGATATGGGTTCTTCGCGTTTTTGACCATATTTCCTGCTGTCAATTCCGCTTCAGGATCCTCTGTGATGCAGCCCGACTGGTAATAAGAGAAGGTGTACATATCCACCGTTCCCTCCCGCAGGATGTCAGCGTCTCCTTCTAATATGAAGGAAGGTTCGATCCCGTTGTCTTTGAAAAACTTAAACGCGAAATCCGGATACTCGCCGCGCACCTGCACATCGCCGCACAGATTGTTCTTAAAATTGTCCTCCCACTGCGCCGCGAGAACATCCTTGGGATTGGGCGTCAGCGGATAGACTGTCACGTGCGCGATCATATTGCCGATCACGAAATCAGGGTTGATCTCATGCCCCAGCTTCACGGCGAGGGCCGAAGCGATAAACTCGTGGTGCAGCGCCGTAAACGTCTTTTGCATATCGCTCTTGAGTTCATTCAGAGGGATCCTGTGGTCGGCGTTAATATCGCTCTCATCCATCAGTCCGAGGCCGTACAGGTTGCCGATCCCTCCCTCTCCCATGCACGGAATATTGATCTCATTAAATGTGAGCCAATATTTGACCTTGTCCTTATAACGGCGGAAAACAGTCTCCGCGTATCGAACAAAGAGTCCGATGGTCTCTCTGGAATAGAAGCCGTTGTATTTTTTGACAATACTCCAGGGGATCTCGTAATGGCAGAGCGTCACCAGCGGCTCAATGCCGTACTTTGCGCATTCGTCAAATACCTTGTCGTAGAAAGCCAGCCCCGCTTCATTGGGCTCCGCGTCGTCTCCGTTCGGGAAGATCCTCCCCCAGTTGATGGACAGACGGAAGCAGGTAAATCCCATCTCCGCGAACAGCGCGATATCCTCTTTGTAGCGATGATAAAAATCGATCGCCTCATGGCTGGGATAAAACGCCGCCGGATCTGTCTGAGGAAGAAAAGTCCTGGGAGTATTCACATCTCCTCCAAGCAGCATGTCCGGAACGCTGAGTCCCTTGCCATCCTCCAGGTAAGCCCCCTCGCACTGGTTGGCCGCCACAGCTCCTCCCCACAAAAAGTTCTCAGGAAATCTCATTGTCTCCTCCTTTTCATTTTCTTTCATTTGTTATCGGCAAACCATTCGCTTACCGTCCCGCATATTCCGTCCAGATCACCGAAGGCCGAATAGTCCAGGACTTCCATCTCTTCTCCCGTGAACTCGTTGGCTTCCTTCTTCGTCCCGATCTCAAGCTGTAAGTCCGGCGTAACGCCCGCCTCAAGATCCGAGCCGCTGTTGTCCGTGAGTTTGAACTTGCTGCCGGAAATGCTGATCTCGAATCCTTCGCTCAGGACAGCCTTCTGTACACTGCAGGATCCTCCTCCGGACCTGTCTCCGATCACCATTCCGCCCTCTTCCCTGACAAGGAAAGGGAACAGATTTCCGCAGGAGAAAGATGCGCCGCTGGTCATCACCGCATAGTTGAAATCGTAACTTACCTCGTCATCCTCATCATTGATCTCCCCGTCCAGATTCCTGTCTATGTCAAAATATACATTGAAGTACTGTTTACTGAGCTCATCATATCCGCGAAGATAGTCTCTGCCAGTCATCAGCGACAGGACGCCTGCAACAGAATCCGAATACCCGCCGGGATTTGTAGAAAGGTCAAAGACGATATTCTTTACTCCTCCCTCCTTCGAAGCTCTCATAAGCCCCATTGCCGCCGTTCCCATAGTATCATCGGGAATCTCACCCTGACCGCTGAAATACGCGTACCACCCGTCCTCGTCAACAGAGAACGAGCGCAGAAGGATGACCGCAGTGTCCCCATATCTGTGATACCCGGAGCTCATATACTCCTCAGTGCGCACACTGTAAATGCCCTGGTTGGCAATGCTGATCTTATTTACAAAATCCGAGACCCCGAAACTGTCGAATTTGGACCAGGTATACTCCCGAAAAGCATTGTACTTCTCCTGTTCGGCATCAAGCACTCCTATTGAAAGCGATGTATTGTTGTGTCCGTCTTCAAGAGGCCCTTCAGAGAGCCGGTACATACCGAACCAGAACTCCCTGAAATCTTTCGACATCAGTTGCTTTCGGATTTCTTTAACCGAATCGTCTGAAGCCGCCAGGGCGGCGTCCAGCCCTTCCTCTCTCAGGATCACAGGATCAAACTGTGTTCTTCCCGGATATCCGTACATATATTGGAAGATAAATCCCAGATCCCCGTAACTGTACTGCGTCAGATCCTGCGCCCTGTCCTCTCCGCTAAGTATGCCGTCGTAATACTTAGTATTGTAATAATTATTATCCATTTCGTAAGGCGACTTGCTGCAGCAGATATACAGATTATTACCATTATACAAAACCCTGTTCTGCGCAATATCCGTCAGCCAGGATGACAGTATAGAAACCGGGAACCACACATCATTTACGTCACCGCGTATTTCAATTCCCAATTTTCCAAGGTTAAACTCAACTTTTTCGGGTTCTCCCTCATAGACCACTTCTCTGAGTTTGAGATAAGGCGCCGGGCTGTCCTTAAAAGAACTCGGCGTTCCCTCTTTTGCCGCCTCATAATAATTCACAAACGCCGGCAAATTCTCCGATACAACAGTGTCCCTTCCGATATCCACACTTGCCTGCGCTCCAGCCGCATTAGTCAGCGTATAGGTTCCGTCCCCATGGTCCTGTACGCTCAGGCCGCCCCCAAGCATAAGGTCAAAATATTCCGTAATTCCCATATACGCGACATTCGGTGCGTCCTTATAGAATCTGAGCTGCGCTGTTTCACCCGCAGACTCCTCTCGGATAACATTCACCGTCCTCTGGATGTACTCGTTGGTCACCGTCTCTTCTACAGGAGGCACCTCAGCTGTTGCTGTCGTTCCCAGAGAATTCTCAGGGGCTTCCTCCGATCCCCCCGCTTCTTTCTCAGCATCTCCGGAGACCTCACCAGTTGTCTCCATTTCACTTTGCACTTCTCCGGAGACTTCACTTCCGCTAAGCTCTTGTTTATTGGAGGCATGCGCTCCGCTGCAGCCGGTTGACATAACCGTCGCTGCACATAATACTGCCAGAATGGCTTTTGCGGTAGATTTCCTTTTTTCTATCATATTGTTCCTCTGTGTATGATCATTTGAGCTCTGCCATCATGGCAGCTTTGTTAATCAAAATGTTGTGCCTTCTGTATATTCTATCACATTGCAAGTAAATACTACGACAACAAAAAAGCTGCTGCATAAATGCAACAGCTCCTCCACTGCCGGCAGCGGGGGTCGAACCCGCACTCCCTTGCGGGAACGGGATTTTAAGTCCCGCGCGTCTGCCAATTCCGCCATGCCGGCCGGCTATATATTAAGACCGTCTCTGAAACGATCTTCTTTATGTGTTCAGCGGCGGTCATATAACCGCCGCTTTCAGTGCCTGTTAAGGCTAAATGGACCCTCGGGGACTCGAACCCAGGACCGACCGGTTATGAGCCGGGAGCTCTAACCAACTGAGCTAAGGGTCCATATCAGATATAAGAAAACGATCAAATCGTCTCCTTACTATTATGAACAGTTCCCAATATGAAAACTGTCTGATGACTCCGACGGGAATCGAACCCGTGTTACCGCCGTGAAAGGGCGATGTCTTGACCGCTTGACCACGGAGCCTTGGTTGCTTTCATAGCCTACATAGTATAGCAGAATTAAAAGCCATAAGCAACTGAATTTTAATCAGTCGACTTCCTTTGTAAAAGAAAAGACAGCAGATTAACTGCTGTCTCTAGCGCCCCGAGCAGGGCTCGAACCTGCAACACCGCGGTTAACAGCCGCGTGCTCTACCATTGAGCTATCAAGGCGTATTTTCTGTACCTTCAAAACTGAACACCGAAGGAACTTTTCGTTCCATCCAAGAACTTAAGGATAAGCTTCCGACCGATTAGTACGTGTCAGCTGAATGCATTACTGCACTTACACCTCACGCCTATCTACCTTGTACTCTTCAAGGGGTCTTGTGATGTCTCA
>Ga0256405_10005509_pt1 | contig 21736 bp, 15 predicted proteins | sample RumenRJG_02DNA_FD_189096 | JGI IMG/M metagenome (GOLD analysis project Ga0256405, IMG submission 189096) | Bovine rumen microbial communities from Lethbridge, Alberta, Canada - RJG_02 | ecosystem: Host-associated > Mammals > Digestive system > Stomach > Rumen | place: Canada: Alberta... | reverse complement strand
CCGGATTGTAACCCCTGGGACAAACCTGGACACAGACGACCTGGATGCCTCCCGGAACAATTATCTGATGTGCGTGTTCTGCCTGGGAGAGAAAAGCGGGATCGCGACGGTCGATATCACGACCGGCACGTTCCTTGTGACAGAGACCGATTCCAGGCGCAAGCTCCGGGACGAGATTCTGCGGTTTTCGCCGGCGGAAATCATCTGCAACGATGCGTTCGAGCTGACAGGGTTGAATCTCCAGGAAATCAAGGACCAGACCGGCGCGACGATCTTCACGCTGGATTCCACCTACTTCGATGATGAAGAGTGCAGGCAGTCGATCAAGGACCATTTCCATGTTGGAAATCTTCAGGGGCTTGGCCTTGCGGACATGGATGCGGGCGTGGCGGCAACAGGAGCGACGCTGCGGTATCTGACGGAGACGCAGAAGACGAAGCTGGAAAACCTGACAACGATCGAGCCCTATTCGATCGGAAAGTACATGGTGCTCGATTCCTTCACAAGGAGAAACCTGGAGCTGACGGAGACGCTGCGTGAGAAGAACCGGAGAGGCTCGCTTCTCTGGGTGCTGGATAAGACGAAGACGGCGATGGGGGCACGGCTGCTTCGCTCCTTCCTTGAGCAGCCGCTTGTGGACAGTGAAGAGATCGAGGCCCGGCTGACGGCAGTCGAGGAGCTGAACCAGAACGCCATCACGCGGGAGGAGCTGCGGGAATATCTGGGGCCTGTATATGATCTGGAACGGCTGATCTCCAGAATCGCCTTCATGACGGCAAATCCGAGAGATCTGATCGCCCTGAAAACCTCGCTTGGCATGGTTCCGGCGATCAAGACAGCACTTCAGGAGTTTCAGTCGCCGCTTCTTTCTTCCATTCGGGAGGAGATTGACCCGCTGGAGGACGTCTGCAGCCTGATCGGGAAGGCCATTGTCGATGATCCGCCTGTCGCCGTGAGGGAGGGCGGATTTATCCGAGAGGGATACAGCGAGGAGGTCGATCATCTCAGATCGGCGAAGACGGACGGGAAACAATGGCTTGCAGACATCGAGGCCCGTGAGAAGGAGCGGACCGGCATCCAGAAAATGAAAATCCGCTACAACAAGGTCTTCGGCTATTATCTGGAGATCCCGAACAGCTATCGCGGGGAGATTCCCCAGGATTATATCCGCAAGCAGACGCTTGTGAATGCTGAGCGTTACATCACGCCGGAGCTGAAAAAGCTGGAGGAGACCATCCTGGGGGCGCAGGACCGGCTGGTGCAGCTGGAGTATGACCTGTTCGTGGAGCTTCGGAACAAAATCTCCGACTGTACGCTGCGGATCCAGCAGACCGCAAAGGCGCTGGCTCAGACAGATGTCTTCTGCTCTCTTGCCGCTGTCGCGGAGCGCAACCGCTATGTCCGCCCGAAGATCAACACCCGCGGCGCCATTGATATCCGGGAAGGCCGCCATCCGGTTGTGGAGCAGATGATGTCCTCCGGAGAGTTCATCCCCAACGACACCGTGCTGGACAATCATAAAAACAGGGTCAGCATCATCACCGGCCCGAACATGGCCGGAAAGTCCACCTATATGAGACAGAGCGCTCTGATTGTGCTGATGGCGCAGATCGGGAGCTTTGTCCCTGCCAGATCGGCGGACATCGGAATTGTCGACCGAATCTTCACAAGGGTTGGCGCCTCCGATGACCTGGCGAGCGGCCAGTCCACCTTCATGGTGGAAATGAGTGAGGTGGCGAATATCCTCCGCCAGGCGACGAAGAACTCTCTTCTGATCCTCGATGAGATCGGGCGCGGGACATCCACCTACGACGGTCTCTCGATTGCCTGGGCGGTCGTCGAGCACGTCGCTGATACAAAGAAGCTCGGGGCCAAGACATTGTTCGCCACACATTACCATGAGCTCACGGAGCTTGAGGGAAAGATTCCCGGTATCAACAACTACTGCATTGCGGTCAGAGAGAAGGGCGATGACATCGTGTTTCTCAGGAAAATTGTGCGCGGCGGTGCGGATAAAAGCTACGGAATCCAGGTCGCAAAGCTGGCCGGGGTGCCGGATGATGTCATCAGCCGGGCAAAGGAGCTGGCAGCGGAGCTGTCGGACAGCGACATCACAGAGAAGGTGCAGGAGATCACGGAGACGGATGAGGCTGAGAGGCCGAAGAAAAAGCACCATAAGGTAGATGAGGTGGACATGAACCAGATGTCGCTTTTTGATACGGTGTCGGATGCAGACATCGTGCGGGAGCTGATGGAGATCGATGTGTCGCACCTGACCCCGCTCGATGCGCTCAACACGATCTACGCGCTTCAGAACAAGATGAAAAACCGCTGGAGCGGCGCCTGAACCGAGTGCTTTCCTGCAGCATGTGGGTAGTGGACGGGCCTTTGTCGATGGAAGATCAGGATGATCGTGAAATGAGCTGGACATGAGCGGAATCACCGGGCTGTCTGTACAGGCAGCGGGAAGCAGGGCGATTCGGAAAGATAAAAAATCAGGATGAAAGGAGGGCGTCATGGCAGTAATCCATCTGCTGGAGCAGGCGACAATTGACAAGATTGCGGCCGGGGAGGTCGTAGAGAGGCCGAGAAGCATCGTCAAGGAGCTGACCGAGAATGCCATTGATGCCGGCGCGACGGCCATTACGGTGGAGATCAGGGACGGCGGCATTGCGATGATCCGGGTGACCGATGACGGAGCCGGGATCCCGGCGGACCAGGTGCGCACGGCCTTCCTGCGCCATGCCACCAGCAAAATCGAGAAGGTCGATGATCTGACCAGCATCCGATCCTTCGGATTCCGGGGTGAGGCACTCTCCAGCATCGCTGCCGTCAGCCGTGTGGAGCTGATCACAAAGCCTCAGGAGAGCCTGGTCGGAACCCGGTACCGTATCGAGGGCGGGATCGAGACCGGGATGGAGGAGATCGGGGCTCCGAACGGATCCACATTTGTCTGCCGGGATCTGTTTTACAATACACCGGCCAGACGAAAGTTCCTGAAATCGGCGCAGACGGAGGCAGGGTACATTGCGGAGTTTGTCGAACGGCTTGCGCTGTCCCATCCGGAGCTGGCGATCAAGTTCATGTCCAACGGGGCGACAAAGCTGGCGACCTCCGGAAATGGAAAACAGGCGGATGTCATCTACCGTATCTTCGGGCGGGAGATCAGCGGAAATCTGATCGAGGTGGATCAGACCGACGAGGATACCGGCATGCATCTTCACGGGTTTCTCGGAAAGCCGCAGATATCAAGAGGGAATCGGACCTACGAAATCTACTATGTGAACGGACGGCTGATCGCAAGCAATATTCTGTCAAAGGCGGCAGAGGAGGGATATGAGACCTTCCTGATGCAGCACCGTTTTCCTTTTCTGATTCTGGCGCTGGATCTCGACGGGACGCTGGTCGACGTCAATGTTCATCCGGCCAAAGCACAGGTACGCTTTGCGGACGGCCCTGCTGTATACAATTTCGTGAAGACAGCTGTGAAAGGTGCGCTGACGCACAGGGAGCTGATCATCCGTACCGGTTTCGGGAAGGACGATCACGCCAAGGAAGCAAAAAAGCTGGCGCGGGAAGTGCTGAAGAAGGAAGCGGCTCCGGAGCCGTTCGAATTTCAGCGAAGGCAGCAGCTTTCGGAGGAGACAAATCCGGGATGGAAGGCGCAGGACGCTTCATCTGCGAGCCTGCCTGACAGTCAGGGGGCAGGTCACAGAAGAGAGGGCACCGCAGCGGCTTTTGGAGCAGGAAACGGCTACGATTTCCGGAAGCTGAGGGAAGAGCGTCCGGCTGCGGCAGACTCCCCTTACAGCCCCATGTACCCGGGCATATCCGGTCAGCGGGAGGAGTCTGTCAGACGGAGCAGGCTGGCTGAAGAAAAAAACTTTCTGGACCGGGCGGCTTCATTTCTGGACGCCCATCACAATTTTCAGGGCAAGGAAGACAGCTGTCAGGGCCGGGAAGGGGAAAAGAAAGCTTCTGCAGTGCCTGCTGCAGGGGAGGCGATCCTTACAGGGAGACAGATGACCCTCGAGGAGCTCGGACAGGAGGATGACAACGCCGTTTTCCTGTCAAAAGAGCATGTCAAGGAGCACCGTCTCATCGGTCAGGTGTTTGATACCTACTGGATTGTGGAATTCAGAAACAGTCTCTATATCATCGACCAGCATGCAGCCCATGAGAAGGTCATGTTCGAGCGGCTGATGAAGCGCTTCCGTGACAAGGAGGCGGCTTCCCAGCGGCTGAGTCCTCCGATTATCGTTTCGCTGACGATGGCAGAGGAAGATCAGCTGAGAGCGCACAGCGACACATTTGCGCAGCTGGGATTTGAGATTCATCCGTTCGGTGACAGGGATTATGCAATCTCGGCTGTCCCTCAGGATCTGTTCGGGCTGGCAGAAAAGGAGTTTTTCCTGGAGATGCTCGACCAGCTGTCTCCGGATACCGGGAAGACATCGATGGAGGAAGTGACGGCGAGAATTGCGACGATGGCCTGCAAGGCAGCCGTCAAGGGCAACACGAGACTGAGCACGATGGAGGCGGATGCTCTGATTACGGAGCTGCTCTCGCTGGATGATCCATACAACTGCCCGCATGGACGCCCGACCATCATCTCCATGACAAAGAGCGAGCTTGAGAAAAAATTCAGGCGAATCGTCTGATCCCTGACAGAGAAAGAGTGAAAGGCAGGGATGGCGCAGGCAGCCAGAAGGGCGGAAGCTGAAAGGAAAGGAATATGGGGCAGGAAGAAGAAAAGAAAAAACTGATCGTGCTGACGGGACCGACTGCCTCCGGCAAGACAGCGCTTTCCGTCCGCCTGGCAGAGAGGATCGGCGGGGAGATCATTTCCGCAGATTCCATGCAGGTTTATCGGGGAATGGACATTGGGTCTGCGAAAATCCGTCCGGAAGAAATGCGGGGTGTTCCGCACCATCTGATCGACGTTCTGGAACCGGATGAGCCATTCGATGCCGCGCGTTTCCAGCATCTGGCGAAGAAGGCCATGGACGGGATCTGGTCGAGAGGACACATTCCGATCCTGGCGGGTGGAACAGGATTCTATATCCAGGGCGTCGTCTATGACGTTGATTTTACGGAGAATGACGGGGATATGAGCCTGAGGCGGGAGCTTGAGGCGATAGGAAGTGAACCTTCCGGGAAAGAGCGGCTGCACGAGATGCTCAGAAGGGTGGATCCGGATGCGGCAGAGCAGATTCATCCAAACAATGTCAAGCGGACGATCCGTGCCATTGAGTACCACCAGCAGACCGGGCAGACGATGTCAGCCCACAACCGTGAGGAGCGTGGCAAGACGTCTCCCTACAAGTTCGTATATTTTGTCCTCGAGGACGAGCGGGAGGTTCTCTACCGCCGCATTGATCAGCGCGTGGAGGAAATGATCCGGCAGGGGCTAGAGGAGGAGGTCCGAACGCTTCGGGCAGGGGGCGTCACCAGAGAGATGACGTCCATGCAGGGGCTCGGGTACAAGGAAATGATGGACTATCTGGACGGGCTGATTCCATACGAGGAGGCTGTCCGCCGGATTCAGCGGGATACCCGGCATTTTGCAAAGCGTCAGCTGACCTGGTTTCGGCGTGAGCGGGATGTGACATGGATCCGGAAGCAGGACTATGGGCGGGATCCGGACAGGATCCTTGCGGCGATGCTCAATATTCTGCAGCAGCGCGGCATCATTCAGACAGAAGAATAAGAGGAGGACATGGGAAAGTGATACAACCCTCAATGGAGAAGATGGCAGAGACAATGGGCGTTTCCAGAGAGATCTATGAGCTTGGAGAGCGGACGGCGGAGAAGCTGGAGCCCCGTTTCCGTGAGGTTGACCGGACCGCCGAATACAATCAGATGAAGGTCGTCGCAGCCTTTCAGAAGAACCGGATCTCTGCGGAACACTTCAACGGGTCGACGGGCTATGGCTATGACGATGCCGGAAGGGATGATCTCGAGAAGGTCTATGCCGACACGTTTCACACGGAGGATGCGCTTGTGCGTCCGCAGATTACATGCGGCACGCATGCCCTGTCTCTGGCGCTCTCCGCAAACCTGCGTCCGGGCGACGAGATGATCTCGATCAGCGGGAAACCGTATGACACCCTGGAGGAGGTCATCGGCATCCGGCCGTCGAGGGGGTCACTCGCAGAGTATGGCGTGACCTACAGGCAGGTTGAGCTGAAACCGGACGGCAGCTTTGACTTCGAGGCGATTGAACAGGCACTTGGGGAAAAGACGCGCCTGGTGGAGATTCAGCGTTCGAAGGGGTACCTGACGCGCCCTTCGCTCAGTGTCGATGCCATCGGGGAGGCCATCCGGTTTGTCAAGGAGCGCCGGCCGGATATCATTGTGATGGTTGACAACTGCTATGGCGAGTTTGTCGACCGGGTGGAACCGTCCGACTTCGGGGCGGACATGACAGTCGGATCGCTGATCAAGAATCCGGGCGGCGGGCTGGCCCCAATCGGAGGCTATATTGCCGGAACGAAGGAATGCATTGAGAACTGCGCAGTCCGGCTGACTTCCCCGGGCCTGGGCAGAGAGGTCGGGGCAAGCCTGAATGTGCTCAGGCAGCTTTACCAGGGCTTCTTCCTGGCGCCGACGGTCACGGCTGCGGCCCTCAAGACCTCGATCTTTGCAGCCAGTCTCTATGAGCAGCTTGGCTTTCACGTCATTCCGGACAGCAAAGAGCGGAGAAATGACATCATTCAGGCCATTGAGTTCGGATTCCCTGAGGGCGTCATCCATTTCTGCGAGGGCATTCAGCAGGCGGCCCCGGTCGACAGCTATGTGACGCCGCAGCCGTGGGCGATGCCTGGATATGATTCGGACGTGATCATGGCAGCCGGGGCGTTCGTTTCAGGCTCCTCGATCGAGCTGTCGGCGGACGGCCCGATCAAGCCGCCTTACGCCGTTTATTTCCAGGGCGGACTGACCTTTGCGCACGGGAAGTTCGGAATCCTGAAGTCTCTTCAGCGGCTGTATGAGTGCGGCGTGGTGAAGCTGTCATGAGCCGGCGGGTTCTCATCGTGGGCTGCGGCGCAAGCGGCATGATGGCGGCGATCGCCGCGGCAAAGGCCGGCGCGGACGTCACCGTGCTTGAGGCGATGAAACTTCCGGGAAGAAAGCTCCTTATGACCGGCAACAGCCGCTGCAACCTGACAAACACGGCGCCGAGAATGGCGGCCTCCTACCTGTCGAAAAATGAGTGCGAGGCTGTCTCGATGGCAGCCTCGGTGCTTGGCCAGTTCTCTGTGAACGACACGCTGGATCTTTTTCATCAGATGGGGCTTCTGACGACGGTAGAACACGGAACCTATGTCTACCCGCTGTCAGGTCAGTCCGGCAGCGTCCTCGAGATTCTGCTCCAGCAGATGAAGGAGCTGGGCGTCCGCCTGCGGTATGCGTGCCGTGTGGTGGGGCTTGAGCGGACAGAAAAGGGATGGGTGGTCCTGACGGACGGCTGGAAATACGAGGCGGATGCCGTCATCCTTGCCTGCGGGTCAAAGGCGGCGCCGAAGACTGGCTCGGACGGAAGCGGCTATCTGCTGGCGAAGGCGCTTGGCCTGCAGGTCACAGAGGTTGTTCCTGCGCTGACGGGCATTGCCGTCCAGGATGGCAGAAGACTGCTTCCTCCGCTTGCCGGTGTACGCATGACAGCAGGGGTCAGTGCATGGGCGGACAGGATTCCGCTCTGCAGGGACATCGGACAGCTCCAGTTCACGTCATCGGATTTGTCCGGCATTGTGGTCTTTCAGGTCAGCCGGAAGGTATCCAGAGCGCTGGAGGAGGGAAAACAGGTGGAGCTGAGGCTGGATCTGATCCCGACGTTCACCGAGGATGAGGTGGAGACGATTCTTGCGCATTATGGGCAGAATCATCCGGAGGCGCCGGTGCGGCTGGCTCTCTGCGGTCTTCTGCCGCAGCAGCTGATCCAGACCGTCCTTGACAGATGGACAGCCGGGAACAGGCAGCGCGGGGAGCGCATTCCGGATACAGCAGGCAGCATGGACAAACTGTTTATCCGGAGCCTTTCAGAACTGATCAAGGACTTCCGGCTGAAGGCGGACCATGTCCGCGGGTTTGACAGCTGCCAGGTCTGCGCCGGGGGCATCGCACTCAGCGAGGTGGATGAAAAGACACTGGCCTGCCGAAGGCAGGCTCTGTCAGGTCTTTATATAGCAGGGGAGCTGCTTGATCTTGACGGCCCCTGCGGCGGGTATAACCTGCAGTGGGCCTGGTCGAGCGGCTATGTGGCCGGAAAGCACGCGGCAGAAGGCTGCTGACCGGCACAGGGACCGGAGAGAGGAGACATATGATACAGATTGCCCAGATCAAGTGCCGGCCGGATGAGGGGACGGAGGCTCTCCGGGCGAAGGTATGCAGGATCCTGCACCTTCGGCGGGAGGACGACTTCTCGATGCAGATCCGGAGAAAATCTGTCGATGCCCGGAAAAAGCCGGATATCTTCTATGTATTTACCGTTGATGTCATGCTGAACGATCCGGGGATGGAACAGAAGATCCTAGGCAGAAACAGAGATCGGAATGTCATCAGGGCTCAGGAGGTCCGATATACCCTTCCGTCAGCAGGAACAGGGCAGGTCCGGAAATCGGAACGGGGAGGCGCAGCTTCTGGAATATCGGCTGAAAATCAGAATTCCTCATGCCGGGAAGCCATAGATGAAAGCAGGGAAAAGCTTTGCGGGCAGATGGAATCGCTGAGGCCGGTCATTGTCGGGACGGGACCTGCCGGACTGTTTTGCGGCCTTTCTCTTGCGCGGTCAGGCCTGCGGCCCATCCTGATTGAGCGCGGGCAGAGCGTCCTTCAGCGGACGGAGTCGGTGGCCAGGTTCTGGGAAGGCGGCAGGCTGAATCCGGAATCGAACGTTCAGTTCGGGGAAGGCGGGGCAGGTACATTTTCAGACGGAAAGCTCAATACAGGGGTGAAGGATGCCTTCGGGAGGATCCGGTTTGTGCTGGAGACCTTTGTGGAGGCAGGCGCCGATCCGGAGATTCTGTATTCCTATAAGCCGCACATCGGAACCGATGTGCTGAGAGGAGCGGTCGCGCATATTCGGGATGAAATCATCGCCCGCGGCGGGGAGGTCCGCTTCTCGGAAAAGCTGATCAGTGTGAAACCGGCAGGGAAAGCCGCCGGCCGCAGCGATCGGGAGATCTGGGAGGTTGTGACCGAGCGGCAGCAGAGGGACAGGGAACCGGAGACCTTGAAAACCCATCTGCTGACGGATGTACTGGTGCTGGCAGTCGGACATTCCGCGCGCGATACCTTCCGGATGCTGTACGATACAGGGTTGAGCATGACGTCGAAGGCGTTCGCCGTCGGACTTCGGATTCAGCATCCGCAGGGAATGATTGACAGGGCGCTCTATGGGGCGGAATGCCCATATGAGATGCCGCCCGCACCGTATAAGCTGACACACCGGCTTCCGGACGGGCGGGGCGTCTATTCGTTCTGCATGTGCCCGGGGGGCTATGTCGTCAATGCATCGTCGGAGGAGGGGCTTCTGGCGGTCAACGGCATGAGCAATCATGACAGAGGCTCCGGCTTCGCCAACAGCGCGATTGTCGTTACCGTGTCACCCCAGGACATCCGGGGATATCTCAGCGATATCCGGAAGGAACATCCGGACATTCTGTCAGGCAGCAGGCCGGATCCGGAGCTCTTTGCCGGGGTAGAGTTTCAGCGCCGCCTGGAGCGGGCTGCTTTTCTTGCCGGGCGCGGCGCCATTCCGGTCCAGACATTTGGAGCGTACAGGGAGTCCCTGCGCAGCCCGGAGTCCATGGCAGAAGCGGAAGCATGGAAGGCCGGACCGAAGTTCCGGGGACAGTATGCGGCCGCCGATGTGAGAAGCATCCTGCCGGAGCAGATCGCGGGAGCAATCGAGGAAGGGATTCTGGCATGGGACAGGCAGATTCACGGGTTTGCGGATCCGTCTGCTCTCCTTGCCGGCGTCGAGAGCCGGACATCCTCGCCGATACGGATCGAGCGTGGAGAAGACCTGCAGGCCCTTCATTTTCCAGGCATCTATCCCTGTGGAGAGGGGGCGGGCTATGCAGGCGGCATCACATCGGCAGCCGTCGACGGCCTCAGGGTTGCGGAAGTCATCGCCGCACTTGAAAGATGACAGCCTGAGACGGAAGCCGGAAATGGACGTTCCTGGCATTTGACTTTAGAGGAAGCATTCATTAGAATAAACTGCAAGGCTTTTCAGGCAGGCGGCCTGGAGCCTTTCGGGTGGGAGAATGTGCGCATGGTGCGTACACATGAAACAGGATCATCAGTCGGTTTATCCAAGACAGGAAGGCTCTGCTGCACTCCGGAAGCTGCGTGAAGAGGAGCGGCCTTATGAAAAGTGTGCCTCAGCAGGGCCGGGTGTGCTCACGGAGGTTGAGCTTCTGGCTGTTGTGCTGAGAACAGGAGCGGAAGGCATCTCTGTTATCGAGATGTCAAGAAGCCTGATGGATTCCTTCGGCGCAGAAGGGATTGCCGGACTTTGCAGCGCGACCGGCCCGGAGCTGATGAAGGTGCACGGGATCGGCAGGGTGAAGGCCATGCAGCTGATCTGCATCGCCGAACTGTCCAGGAGGATTGCCAAGTCGGTGAGGGGAAAGACGCCGTATTTCAGCCAGCCGCGGGAAGTTGCCCTCTATTATATGGAAGATCTCAGGCACAGGCGGCAGGAGATGGCGCTTGTTGTGATGCTTGATACCAGGGGACGTCTTCTGGGCGACGAGGTGATATCGAGCGGAACTGTGAACGGGACGGTTATCGGGGTGAGGGAGATCTTTATCAGTGCGCTGAACCACAGAGCTGTCTCCATCATCCTCATTCATAATCATCCAAGCGGGGAGCCTGATCCGAGCCCGGAGGATATCAGCCTGACACAGCGTGTCAGGGATGCCGGCAGCGTGATCGGGATTCCGCTTCTCGACCATATCATTATCGGAGACAGAAGAGCGGTCAGTCTCGCAAAACTGATCAGGGATCCGGATGCAGGGCGATCTGCTGCGGAGGAGATTCTTTAATGCTTTTTTCAAATATGGTGGGTGTCGACCTGGGGACCGACACGCTGAAGCTCCGCGACAAGAGCGGAGAGAAGTTCATGGAGAGCAGGGATATGATTGCCGTCAGCGGCAGACGGGTTCTTGCAATCGGGAACGATGCGTGGGAGATGTTCGGAAAGAATCCGAGGAGTATCCGTGTTTCCCGTCCGATGGCGGGCGGTGTCATTGCAAATGCCTCTGACATGGAGATAGTTCTGACGCAGACACTCAGAAAGTTTACGACCTTTTCACAGAAGAGCGCGGGGATCTGTCTCGCAGTTCCCTCTCAGGTCACGCCTGTAGAGCAGAGAGCCTTCTACAATGTTATGAATTCCACACTTAGTCCTGGAAAGGTTCATCTGGTCGACAAGGCTGTGGCGGATGCCGTCTCGGTGGGGCTGCCGGTGCTCAGCCCGGCGGGCCATATGATTGTGAATATCGGCGCGGATACGACGGAGATCGCCGTCCTCTCCGAAGGACAGGTGGTGATCGGGCGTACGATGCGGGAGGGCGGCCTGGAGCTTGACCGGGACATTGCGACGATGGTCAGGCGTAAATTCAACATCAGCATCGGGGAAAGGACGGCTGAAAGCCTGAAAAACAATCTGGCTTTCATGATCAACGGCCCCCGAATTGAGCAGAAGGTGTTCGGGATCCACATGCTTTCCGGTCTTCCGAAATCCGACATGATCCCGGCGCTGGCGGTCTCCGTGTCGGTGCTCGGTACGGTTGACCGTATTGTGGAGGAAATCCGGTCTGTTGTGGACAGAACGCCTCCCATGCTTCGGAAGGATATTATGAGAGAGGGGATTTTCCTGACAGGCGGCGTGTCCATGCTGCAGAATCTGCCGATTTATATTCAGAAGCAGCTGTCTCTTCCGGTGTATCATATACAGGACCCGAAGAATTCGACAATTCGCGGGATTGTGACAATGATCAATGAAAAGGAACTGCATCCTCTGATGCGGTCGCCAGTCTGGTGAAGGAGTCCGGTCAAGATGAATCAAGATAAAAAAAGCGGAAAGACCCTGCTTAGCGTGATCACCGTCATCTGTGCAGGTCTGATTGCACTTTCCATCATATTTCCGGATGCTGCGTCTGGGCCGGCCGGGAATGTCGTGAAGGTTCTGGTCACGCCGCTTCAGAAAAGCATGAACAGCTTCGGCCAGTACCTGTCCGGCCTGTCGACAAACCTGGAGGGGTCTGCGAGCCTGAAGGCGAAGAACAAGGAACTTCAGGAGAAGGTTGACAAGCTGACGGCAGAGAACAGTGAGCTTGTGCTGAACAAGGAAGAGCTGACGCGGCTTCAGACGCTGCTCGATCTGAAAAACCAGTATTCGGATTATGATATGGTCGGGGCAAACGTGATCTCAAGGGGAAGCAGCAACTGGTACAACACGTTCACGATCGACAAAGGGACGAATGACGGAATCCAGGTTGACTGCAACGTCATGGCAGGGGCAGGACTCGTCGGCATTGTGACGAAGGTCGGGCCGAACTGGGCGACTGTCCGCTCCATTATTGACGACGACAGCAATGTCTCCGCGATGGTATCGACAACTTCCGATACTTGTATTGTAGCAGGGAACCTGCAGCTGATCGACCAGGGAACCATCTCACTGGTGAAGCTTCTGGATGACAACAATCACGTACATGTCGGAGACAAGGTTGTGACAAGCAACATCTCGGAGAAGTACCTGCCCGGGATTCTGATAGGATATATTTCGGAGCTGAACAACGATGCGAACAACCTGACAAAGTCCGGTCAGCTGACACCGGTTGTGGATTTCAGGCATCTTCAGGAGGTTCTTGTCATCCGGACGCTCAAAAATTATGTAGCAAGCCAGGACGATGCAAAGAATGACAAGGCAGAGCGTGCCAAAGCGGCCGCGGGAGCGGCAGACGAGTCGGAGACGGCAGCTTCGGAGGCAGACCAGGCCAAAGGCACAGGAAGCGCGAACGCGGATGCTGCCGGCGATCACACTGCCGCCGCCGACCCGGATAACGGGAACACAGCCGGCGGAGATGAAGCAGCCGGCACGGCCGGTCAGAATGCGGGAGGCCAGGAATGAAAAGACGAATTGCTCTGACACTTCTGTGCATCGTAACGGCTCTCCTTCAGACTGCCTGGCCGGAGGCGCTCTGCGTTGCATCCATCGGGCCGAATCTGGCAGTCATTCTGACGGCGAGCTTCGCACTGATGTGCGGGAGCCGGACCGGCATGCTGATGGGCTTCTGGACTGGCATGCTGATCGATCTGTTCTCTGGCGGAAGGGTTGGCTACTATGCGCTGATCTACGCATGGACCGGTTTTCTGGCTGGCTTCGCATACCGAATCTTTTATGATGACGATATCAAGACACCGATGCTTCTGATCGGGCTGTCTGATCTGCTGTGCGGGCTGTACCAGTATATTGGTTCCTTTCTGCTGAGGGGAAGGATTCATTTCTTCTTTTACCTCGGAAGAATCATCATCCCGGAACTGATTTATACGGTCATTCTCGGGGTTTTTGTCTATCAGCTGAACTACCTGATCAATAAAAAGACAATCAGGGGTTATTTTTCCGTGTGAGGCGAAAATTGAAGGATAGAGAGAAAGAGAAAAAAAGCAGGAAACGGATCAGTTCCATCGGCCTGAAGCCGAGGGTTGCCATCATCGTGGTGCTTTCCCTTGTCATGACTGCCGTCATGATCATCCGGCTGTTCACGCTTCAGATCATCAATGGAGAGAGCTATGATGAAAATCACACCATGCAGATTCTCCGGACCAAGACCCTCAAGCCGACGAGGGGTGAGATCTACGATATAAACGGCAAACTGCTGGCCTACAATCAGCTGGTGTACGATGTGACAATGGAGGACAGCGGCAGCTACGGCAGCAGCCGTGACCACAACCTCGCCCTCAATGGCATCCTCTACAATGCCATCAAGGTGATCGAGAGTCATGGGGACAGCGTGTCTGACGATTTTCAGATCAGCCTGGATGCAGACGGACAGTATGTCTACAACGTGAAGGGTTTCAACCTCAGCCGGTTCAAGGCAGACCTGTTCGGCTACAAGACAATCGATGAGCTTTCTCCGAAGCAGACGGACATGAGTGCAGCGGACATGATCGCTCTTCTGTGCAGTGACAAGTACTTCGGTATCGGGACAGAAAGCGTCAGGAAAGCAGATCGTGAAAAGTGGAATCTTCCGGAAAGCTACACCCCGGAGGAAGTCCTGAATCTGTGTCATTTCCGGAGCCTGCTTCAGCAGAACAGCTATCAGCGGTACAACGCTATTACGATTGCGTCGGATGTCAGCTCCGAGACGGTCTCACAGCTTCTGGAGAATACCGGGGAGCTGAAGGGAATCCAGGTGACAGAGGACTACAAGCGGGTTTACAACGATGCGGTGTACTTTGCACCGATTATCGGGTACACCGGGAAGGTTTCAGAGGACGAGCTGAAGGATCTGCAGCAGAAGGATTCCTCCTACGATTCGACCGACGTTGTGGGGAAGGTCGGCCTTGAGAAGGAGATGGAGACGAGTCTGCAGGGCAAGAAGGGATCGGAGACGATCTATGTCGACAATCTGGGCAGAACCCTCTCCGTCGATTCGATCAGACAGCCTCAGGCAGGAGATTCCATCTATCTGTCGATTGACGCCGATCTTCAGAAGGTCTGCTACCAGATTCTGGAGGAATACATCGCCGGCATTGTCTGGGCGAACATTGTCGACACGGAATCAATCAATACGGAATACATCACGTCCGCTGACCAGGTCCGAATCCCGGTCTACGACGTGTATTATTCCCTGTTCGAGAACAATGTGCTGAGTGTTTCACACCTTTCGAACGCGGATGCGTCTGACAACGAGAAGGAGGTATATCAGCAGTTCCAGAAAAAGGCCGCTTCGATTTTTAAGGATCTGAAGAGCCAGCTGACAAGCGATACGCCGACCATCTACAATGACCTGTCAGATGAGATGAAGGTCTATCAGTCCTATATCGTCGACACCATGCTTCCGAATGCGGGCATCCTGAATACGGAGGCTGTCGACAAGACAGACCAGACCTATAAGGCGTGGAAGGCCGGCACCATCAGCCTGAAGGACTATCTGTCCTATGCAATTTCCAAGGACTGGATCAACATCGATGGAATCGTGCAGCAGACCAGCTACATGGATTCCAATGAAGTCTATTCATCACTGGCCGACTACATCGCGGCAGATCTTCTGAAGGATACAGACTTCTGCAAGCATGTTTTCCGCTATATGCTGATGGAGGGCTCCCTGTCCGGAGCCCAGATGTGCCTGCTCTTGTTTGACCAGGGTGTCCTCAAGATGAATGAGCAGGACTACAATAACCTGTCAGACGGATCTCTTTCCGCTTACGATTTCATCCGGGACAAGATCTACAATCTGGAAATCACCCCGGCGCAGCTGGCGCTGGCGCCCTGTTCCGGGGCCATTGTGGTGACGGATCCGTCAAACGGAGCGGTCCGCGCTTGTGTCACCTATCCGGGATATGACAGCAACCGGCTCGTCAACGAGATGGATTCGGACTATTACAACAAGCTGGCCACGGATCTGTCGAGTCCGTTCTACAGCCGGGCAACCCAGGAGCTCCTGGCGCCGGGTTCGACTTTCAAGCTGGTCACGGCGACCGCCGCGCTCAGCGAGGGCGTGCTGAGCCTCGGGGAGACGATCTACTGCTCTGGTATCTTCGAGCAGACAGATAAACCAATCAAGTGCTGGATCTACAATGAAGGCGGCATCCACGGGACGGAGGATCTGGTCGCGGGCATCAAGAATTCCTGCAACTTTTTCTTCAATACGCTGGGCTACCGGCTGGGTTCCGAGGGCGGGACGTACAACGATGACGACGGCGTCAAGAAGCTTCAGCAATATGCTTCCCTGTACGGGCTGGACTCCAAGTCCGGGATCGAGGTTCCGGAGACGAGCCCTCATCTGCTGACCTACGATGCAGTGCGTGGTGCGATGGGGCAGTCCGACAACGCCTACACCGTATCGGAGCTTGCCCGCTATGTGACCACCATCGCAAACTCGGGCAGCTGCTATGATCTGTCTCTGATCAGCAAGACAACCGATTCGAACGGGAATATGGTGACGGAGCATGAGCCGAAGCTGCACTCCCAGGTATCGATGCCGCAGGAGGACTGGAACGCCATCCATGAGGGAATGAAGCAGGTGGTGCAGAACAGCAGCGCCTTCACCGGATACAGCGGTGTCAGCGTATCCGGAAAGACCGGAACCGCACAGGAGGTTGTGACAAAACCGAACCATGCGCTGTTTGTCGGCTATGCCCCGTCTGACAAGCCGACGATGGCGCTGGCTGTCCGTGTCGCGAATGGCTACAGCTCCGCGAATACAGCCGCCATCGCAAAGGACGTCGTCAACTATTACTTCAACCAGAAGGATCTTTCCGAGCTCACGCCCGGGCATGCGATTCAGGTGCAGAGCGGAAACACAAGAAATGACTAAACCGGCAGATTCAGCAGGGAGATGAAGGATGGCCTCGTTTGAACTCAAAAGCAACCAGTATGTTCTCACGCTTCTGTGTGCGCCGGATGTCCCGTTTGAGACCTTGCTTGAGGATGTTCGGGACAAATTCCGGAAAAGTGCGAAGTTTTTCAAAAACGGGCAGATGGCGGTGCGCTTTCAGGGAAGGGTGCTGAGCGATGAGGAACAGCGCCTTCTTGTGAAGGCGATTACGGACAGCTGTCAGCTCGATATCACCTGCATCATTGATGAGGATGCCTCCCGGCAGGAGAAGGAGGCCGAGCTGATTGCAAAGAGCATCCGTGATACAACCGAGAACTCAGCGGCCCTGGTCACGCAGTCTCTGAAAAATGGTCAGCGGCTGTCTTTTGGCCGGACTGTCGTGATTCTGGGGGATGTACAGCCCGGCGCTGAGGTGGTGTCGGACGGCAGCGTTGTCGTGCTCGGGATTGCCATGGGCATTCTGAGAGCCGGGGCATCCGGGAATGAGCATTCATTCATATCCGGAACGGTGCTGAAGCCATTTGAGATATCGATCGCCGGACACAGGGCTGTCTCGGGAATCCGGAAAACGGAGATTGACAGAGAGTATGCACCGGATCCGAAGGTCGCCTGTCTGAGGGAAGGGCATATCAGCCTGGAGCCGCTGTCGGGTGACTTGTTCGATGCCATTCTTCATGGTAAAAAACTGCCCGGGAAAAATTCCAGGGGAGCTGCTGACAGCATGCCAGGGACGGACGGACCACAGAAAAAGGCCTGATGCCGGGAGAGGAATCTTCATGTTCAGACAATATCGAATCAGAAATTACAGTTTCCCGCTCGCAGGGGCATGCATTCTCCTGGCCACGATCGGGCTGCTCGTCATTGGAAGTGCGCAGGAGTCTTACCAGGCCAGACAGCTTGTCGGAATGGTCATCGGGATTATTGCAATGTTTGTCCTGTCGTTGGCGGACTATACGTATCTGCTGCATTTCCGATGGATTTTTTATGCCGGGGTATGTCTGCTGCTGGCGGCTGTTCTGGTTTTCGGCGAGAACATCGGCGGTGCGACAAGGTGGATCACGATTGCCGGGATACAGTTCCAGCCCTCCGATCTGATGAAGCTGGTGCTGATCCTGTTTTTCTCGGGCTTCTTTGCACATTATGAGAATCGAATCAATTCGCTGTGGATGATACTGCTCACGCTTGTTCTCGCAGGAATTCCGCTGTTTCTGACCTTGAAAGAGCCGGATCTCTCGACGACCATTGCGACAGCAGCTACATTCTGTGTTATAATGTTTGCAGCCGGGCTCAGCATGAAGATTGTAATCGGTGTGCTGGCAGTGGCGATTCCGGCTGTTCTGATTGTTCTGAACAGATTGCTGAACCAGCCGGGAATCGGGGAGAAAAACTACCAGGTTCTCCGGATTCTCGCGTGGCTCCATCCGACACAGTACCCGGAGGCCTCCATGCAGCAGCAGAATTCGATCATTGCGATCGGTTCAGGACAGCTGTTTGGAAAGGGACTCAACAACGATGCCATCAACTCTGTCAAGAATGGCAATTTTATCTCTGAGTCACAGACGGATTTTATATTTGCGGTTGCAGGCGAAGAGCTTGGATTTGCCGGCTGTGTCCTGATTGTCATCCTGGAGCTGATCATCGGGCTTTTGTGCATCCGGATTGCAATGAGGGCAAGAGATAAGGCGGGAGCGCTGATCTGCATCGGAATGGGCAGTCTGATCCTGATTCAGAGTACCCTGAACATCTGCGTGACGACGGGGCTTTTGCCGAATACCGGGATCACGCTTCCGTTTGTCAGTTACGGGAACACAAGTCTTGTGATCTTCTTTGCAGGAATCGGCGTCTGCCTGAATGTCGGACTGCAGCCGAAAAAAGAATATGTCCCCCGGAGGAGGGGACCCGGCAAGGCGGAGGTACGAAAAACCTACCGCTATCTGCCATAACAACTCACCTGACGGTGATGGGAAGGAGGTTTCCCTATGAATGTTGGACTAATTGCTGACGATGCAAAGAAAAAACTGATGCAGAACTGCTGCATTGCCTACAGGGGAATTCTCTCCCGTCACCAGCTTTACGCGACGGGAACGACCGGAAGGCTGATTCAGGAAGCTGCGGGGCTGAACGTCCACAAGCTGCTGGAAGGGCATGTCGGCGGAGAGCAGCAGATGAGTGCCATGATTGAACAGAATCAGATGGACCTTGTTCTGTATTTCCGGGATCCGGACAGAGAAACCGGTATCCGCAACGGCAACTCGGATCTCACAAAGGCTATCAGAAGCTGTGATATCCATAACATTCCGCTTGCAACGAACATTGCTTCCGCGGAGATTCTCCTGAAGTCTCTTGACCGGGGCGACCTTGACTGGCGCGAGATGTACCGCTGAGTGCGTCCGGACAGCCTGAACAGATGATATGAGAAAAACAGAACAGAAACCTGATTATTATACACAGCGTGAATGGAACAGAATACAGGCCAGAGAAACAGAGGAAAGGCAGAAGAATCTGAAGCTTGCACTCATAGCCGCTTTTCTGCTGGTGCTGACCGCCTGTGCCATCTGGGCTGTGTTCTTTTATGTCTTCCGGTCGCATGATGTTTCCCTCCCGGAAGCCTACTCCGACAGCAGCACTGTTTTCGGTCTTCCGGGAGCGGGAGACAGGATGAGTGCGGATCCGTTTTCCAAGGGGCTGTGCGTGACAGATTCGGATGTGAATCCGGATGCGGTCTTTATCACCTCCACAGAGGGAGCGCTTTTCGATGTGACCGGTCAGAAGGTGATCTATGCAAAGGATATCTTCGAACAGCGTCCGCAGGCCTCTCTGACAAAGCTGATGACAGCGCTGGTGGCTTTCAAGTATGGCAACCTTGACGACGTTGTGACGGTGACAGAGACAGCAAACGATATTGAGGAGGGTTCCTCTGTCTGCGGGCTGCATGTCGGTGACCAGCTGACGCTGAAGCAGCTTGTATATGGGATGCTCATTGCCTCCGGCAATGACGCCGCGATGATGGTCGCGGAGCATGTCGGGGGGTCCGTAGACAAGTTTGTACAGATGATGAATGACGAATCCGTGAAACTCGGAGCGACCCATACGCATTTTGTGAATCCCTATGGCATGACGCAGGACAATCATTACACCTGTGCCTATGATGTCTATCTGACATTCAACGCGCTGATGCAGTATGATCTGTTTCTGGACATCATCGGCAGAAAAACCTACTATGCCGAGTACAAGGATGGGACAGGAGATGCCTACGGGAACACATGGACGACAACGGACCATTATCTTGACGGAAGTGCTGAGACGCCGGACAATGTGACGGTCTACGGAGGGAAAACCGGCACGACGGATGCGGCCGGTGCCTGCCTGAGTATTCTGTCGAAGGATGCATATGGAAACCCGTACATTTCTGTCATTCTGAATTCACAGGATAAAGAGCAGCTGTATGTTGATATGACCCAGATTCTTTCACTTGCCGGCAAGTGAGGGTGGAGATGTATCCGGTTGAACTTGTTTCAACTTGTTTGATGAACAGTTCTTGAATTTGAGAGGGCAATCGTTTATACTGATTTCAGAGCATTTGCATGAACCGATCCCGAATATAAGGAGGAAACGACATATGATACAGTTCATCATCGGAGAAAAGGGCAGAGGCAAGACAAAGGTACTTCTGGAAAAGGCGAACAACGAGATCAAGAATGTAAGCGGGAACGTTGTTTACCTTGACAAAAGTACACAGCACATGTATGAACTGAACAATAAAATCCGTCTGATCGATATGACAAATTTCCCGATCAAGGACAGTGACGAATTCTTAGGCTTTATCTGCGGCATCATTTCCCAGGATCACGATCTTGAATATGTGTACCTCGACAGCTTCCTGAAGATTGCGAAGCTTGAGGAGGGCGGGGACCCGGTACCGGTCCTGAAGGAACTGGAGGACATCTCGAAGCAGTTCGGCGTCCATTTTGTCGTGAGCATATCCCTTACAAAGCAGCAGCTTCCTGAACAGTACCATGACGCGGTGATTGCAGAGCTGTGATCACGGCAGGTTCATGAATTGACCAACTGAATGAAATCCAAACATTCAACACAGAGGTGTTGAAAAACTGAATACGGCGGGTTTCCGGACGCTTGAAGCCGGCAGCCCGCCGCCTTTTGTATGTATAAGAGGGCAGGATCTTTGACTGGTACAGAAAAGAAAAAAAAGAATAACCGGAAAATCATCCGCCTGGACAATCGGTTCGATCTCAATATCGGAACGATTCTGTTCGGAATGATCCTGATTTATCTGATCATTATCTTTGTGGTTTACCTGACGCGAGAAAAGGTGACACCTTATGAGGTTGTCAGCGGCTCGCTCTCCGGCAACTACAGATATAGTGCACTCGCGCTGAAGTCCGAGCAAGTGGTGCAGGCGCAGGAATCAGGCGCGGTCACATATTATGCCCGTGAGGGTTCGAATGTCGGAAGCGGGGAGCTGATCTGTTCTGTCGGAGGGCAGGCAGATGAATCCGGCAAGAAGGCATCCGTTCAGACAAGTCTTTCAGATGAGGAGCTGACCTCTGTCAAGAGCATGCTTTCGACGTACAGCGCGAACTCCGGTCCGAATGATTTCTCTTCCGTCTATAACCTGAAGGCGGACCTGGAAAGTGTGATTCTCCAGTCTTCGATCGATGAGAATGCAGGCCAGTACGTGAGCGGCAGCTATCAGTCCCAGAGCGCCGGGTTTGTCGTCTACTCTGTCGATGGCTATGAGCATACAGAAGAGTCGCAGCTTGACGCGGATATGTTTGGAAAGCGGGCTTACAAACGCGAGAACCTCCGGCTTCACAAGAGCGTCTCGGCGGGCGATGATATCTATAAGCTTGTAACCAGCGAGACATGGTATTTGTATTTCCCTGTAGATGACCAGCTCCGCATTCAGCTTGACGGAACAGAAAGAATCCGCGTCCGCTTTCTGAAAGACAACAGCGTTTTTACGGCTCCGTTTACAATCATTTCCGGGAAGGACGGTTATTACGGGAAGATCACGCTGACAAACTCGCTGGTGCGGTTTGCAGAGGACAGATTCCTCGATATCGAACTGATCCTGAGTAAGGCGGAGGGGCTGAAGATACCGGTTTCAGCCATCGTCAGCAGGGATTTCTACAGAA
>Ga0256405_10005508_pt1 | contig 21743 bp, 16 predicted proteins | sample RumenRJG_02DNA_FD_189096 | JGI IMG/M metagenome (GOLD analysis project Ga0256405, IMG submission 189096) | Bovine rumen microbial communities from Lethbridge, Alberta, Canada - RJG_02 | ecosystem: Host-associated > Mammals > Digestive system > Stomach > Rumen | place: Canada: Alberta... | reverse complement strand
TAGAAGCTTAGCATTATTAAGCGGTAATAACGAAGAAATCAAACAGGAAAATGCAAACAAGAATCCGACTATAGTTTCTACAATGAGAGACTATATGGCTGGTGAAGTATCTAAGGATATTTCTCAACGTTATCTTGTTCCTGCTGATATTTGGAAAGCCCACAAAGAAGGTCTTATTCATTTCCATGATATGGACTACTTTGCAATGCCGATTCATAACTGTTGTTTGATTAACTTGGACGATATGTTACAGAATGGAACAATTATTTCTGGCACTACAATCGATAAGCCTCATACATTCCAGACAGCATGTAATATTGCTTCTCAGATTGTTGCTCAGGTTGCATCATCTCAGTATGGTGGTCAGACTATCAGTGCTACACATATTGCAAAGTTCGTTAAGGATAGTAGAAATTATTTTAAGAATAAGTTCAAGGAAGAACTACCTGATTTGACTGATGATCAGCTTAATCGTTTGGTTGAAGCAGAAACACTTAGAGATATTAAGAATGGTGTTCAGACTCTTCAATACCAAATTCTGACTTTACAGACAACTAATGGCCAGACCCCGTTTGTTTCTGTCTGTTTGTATTTGAATGAAGCAGAAAATGAAGAAGAAAAAGCCGACCTTGCTCTTGTTATTGAAGAAATTCTTAAACAGAGAATTCAAGGTGTAAAGAATGAAGCTGGAACTTATTATGCTAACCCGTTCCCGAAGCTTCTTTATGTTCTTGAAGAAGATAATATTAATCCTAATTGTAAGTATTGGTATTTGACAAAGCTTGCAGCTGAATGCACAACTAAGAGAATGGTTCCTGACTATATTTCTGAAAAGATTATGAAGCTTCAGAAGATTTCTAAGAAGGGTGAAGAAGGTGATTGCTATCCATGTATGGGTTGTCGTTCATTCTTGACTCCATATAGAGATCCTGTTACTAAGAAGCCGAAGTATTATGGTCGTTTCAATCAGGGCGTTGTTTCTATTAACCTTCCTGATGTTGCATTGTCTTCTAAGGGTGATATGGAAAAGTTCTGGTATATTCTTGAAGAAAGACTTGAACTTTGTCACCGTGCATTGAGATTAAGACATGAACATCTTCGTGGTGTTAAGTCTGATGTAGCTCCGATCCTTTGGCAGAATGGTGCATTTGCAAGACTCAAGAAGGGTGAAACTATTGATAAGCTTCTTTATAATGGCTATTCTACTATTTCCCTCGGTTATGCTGGTCTTTATGAATGTGTCAAGTATATGACTGGTAAATCTCATACTGAAGATGAAGGTAGAGAATTTGGTCTTGAAGTCATGAAGAAGTTGAACGATAAGTGTAAGTCTTGGAAGCAGGTTGAAAAGATCGATTATTCCGTTTATGGAACACCGATTGAAAATACAACTGAAAAGTTTGCTAAGTGCTTACAGAATCGTTTTGGTAAGATTGAAGGTATTACTGACCGTAATTATATTACTAATAGTTACCATGTTCCTGTGTTCGAAAAGATTGATGCATTTACTAAGATTGATAAGGAAGCTGAATTCCAGAAGCTCTCTCCAGGTGGTGCAATCTCCTATATCGAAACTCCTAACATGATTAACAATGTCGAGGCAGTATTGGCAGTTATGCAGCATATTTATAATAATATCATGTATGCAGAACTTAATACAAAGCTCGATACTTGTCAAAAGTGTGGATATCAGGGTGAAATCGAAATGGTAAAGAATGAAAATGGTAAGTATGTCTGGCGTTGTCCGAACTGCGGCAATACAGAAGCCGGTACCATGAATGTCATTCGTCGTGTTTGCGGTTACTTATCAAATGCAAATGAAATGTGCCAAGGTAGACTTGGTGATATTCATGATAGAGTAATGCACCTCTAATAAATATTCAAATAAAAGGACAGCCAAGTTTCTAATCCTTGGTTGGTAAAATGTTCCCGCATTTTACCTAACTTTTATAAATATTTTAGACTAACGGGAATTAGTCTTTAAATAATTGGAGATTAGAATGATTATTAAAATTAATAATATTGACGATTATAATTATATAAAAGAAAATCATAAAGAATATTTTTATAATAAAACAAAAGCTGAATTTATTTGTTCTAATTGTAATAATGTTTCAATAAAATCAGTAAGATGTTTAAAAATTCCATTTTTATGTAATAAATGTTCTTGCAAATTAAGCCATAATACAGAAGAATATAAAAGTAATTATAAAAATAGTATATTAAAAATTTATGGTGTAGAACATATTGGAGAATCTGATATAATAAAAGAAAAAATAAAGAGAACAAATTTAGAGCGTTATGGATGTGAAAATGTATTTCAATCGGATATTATTAAAGAAAAAATAAAGAATAAAAATTTATTAAATTTAGGGGTAGAATATCCTGGTCAATTAAAAGAATGTAGAGAAAAGGGTTGGCAAACATATAAAAATAAAACTGGTTATGATCATAATATGCATAACCCTGAGTCAAAAGAAAAAGTAAAAAATACTACTATAAAAAATTATGGTGGTATTGGAATGGCATCAGATGAATTAAGAAAAAAATGTGAATCAACTAATTTAAAATTGTATGGTGTTAAACATCCTATACAGAATACGGAAGTATTTAGAAAAACTAAAGCTAAATACAAGTTTGATGATTATATATTTGATTCATCTTGGGAATTAGCATATTATATATGGTTAAAAGATAATAATATTGAATTTGAATATCATCCAAAAGATACATTTATATATGAATATAATAATGTAATGCATGAATATTGTCCTGATTTTAAAATTAATAATGAATTTTATGAAATTAAAGGTGATATGTTTTTTGAAAATGAAAAAATGATAAACCCATATAATAGAAATTTAGATGGTAAAATGCAGGCAAAATATGAATGCATGATTAAAAATAAAATTAATATATTAAAATATGATGATATTAAACCATATTTAGAATATATAAGTATAAAATATGGAAATAATTATTTAAAAACTTTTAAAATAAAGGATAATAAAAATGAATTATGCTAATATTAAATTTATTGATACTGCAGATGGCGAAGGCGTAAGGGTATCATTATTTGTATCAGGTTGTGAAATACATTGCGAAGGTTGTTTTAATAAAATTGCATGGGATTTTAATTATGGTAAAGAATTTACTGAAATAGAAGAAAATGAAATTCTTGAAGCATGTGGTAAAAAATATATTGCCGGTTTAACGATTCTTGGTGGTGAACCTTTTTCTATACAAAATCAACCAACTGTATTAAAATTAATACAACATTTTAAAGAAAAATACCCAGAAAAGACTCTTTGGATGTATACTGGTTATGTTCTTAATAAGGATTTATTGAAAGGACAAAGGAAACATGTTGAAGGAGTAACAGGACTGATTCTGGACTCCATAGACACACTTGTGGACGGTCCGTTTATCCTTGCCGAACGAAACCTATCCCTTAAGTTTAGAGGAAGTAATAATCAACGTATACTTGATAAAGAGACGATTAAGGGATATTTAAATGGATAATATTTTGACTATACAAACATTATGCTGGTTAGCTGGAATTATGGGTGCATTCTTTTTTGCAGTTAACCTTGCTCCACAAATTTGGAAATGTTATAAGACTAAATCGACTAAAGATATAAGTAAAATGTTTTTAGCTTTTGCATTTGGTGGTAACATTTTTAGTTTTGTATTTGTATTTTATACTAATTATCAGACTGGATTATGGCAATATCCGATTTATTTTAATTATGGGATTGCTACATTATTGACATTTGTTTTGACAATAATGAAAATTAAATATGATAAAAAATAGTATAAATAATATATGAAAATAGATGAAGCATTGCATATATTAAATCAAAACGGTTATTTAACTGAAAGAACGATTCAGCTTAGTGATGGACAGATCGAAGATTTATTTAGATCTTTCGTATATGATTATGGTATAAAACCAAAATATATTGAAGCATTTGAAAAATCTGGTGAAGATTATGATGTATATGTTAATCATAGTATACCGTCAAAATCAAATCTAGAGTTTATGATAACGCCAGAAGATTTAATGAATGTAGATTGTCCTGCTATAGATATCAGTGATGAAGAACTTGAAAAACTTCTTTTGCCACAAGGTTTGCATTTAAGAGTTTCTGGATATCCTGATTCGAGAAATGGTCGTTGCAAATACTATATAGAATCGATAAATACAAAAATTATCTATCCGAAACCAGGAGATGTATTCTGTCATTTTAGTGAAGCTGAGCCTGAAAAAATATTAAAAACAGGTTTACGTTGTCGAGGTGATAATACTAAAGGAAGAGAAATTGAAAAAAGTGAAAACTGGTATGGAAAGCGTATATATTTAACAAAGCTTTCTAAATCATTTTTAAATTATGTGTATACTTATTTAGTTCCATCAGAGTCTGATGAAGATAACAACGTAGATTGTGCTAGAATGTTTAGATATACAATTAAATTACCTACAACATTCCCTCTTCATAAAGATCCTGAATATGGTAAAGATAGATATTATACATATCAGAATATACCTGTGAAATTTATTAAATTTGAAGAAGCAATGCCAATTAAAAAATAAAATAAAACCTGGATTCAAATCCAGGTTTTTATTTTTAAAAATAATAATTAGAAATATTAGAACAACCAGTCTAATTCTATAAATACTCCCCATTTACAATATTTAATGGTTACATCAAATCCTCGTTCTTTTGCAAGTTTAAAGTATTTTTTAAATATTGTAGGATTATCTTCGTATTCTTTATCATGTACTACAATACTAATTTTACCTTCTTCATAATTAGTAGCATGACCATTTTTAAAATTTGATAATATAGCATCAAGTCCAACAAGTTTTGATTCTTCTGCAGTAAGTTCATTTTTTATTGCAGTAAGTTCATCAAATAGTAATTTTTGCTTTTCAGAATCTAATTTTGTTGGTGCTTCGGTGAGTTCTTCTTTAATAACAGCATAGCCATTATCTTTAAGTAATTTTTTTGCTTCTTGTAAGTTCATTTTAACTCCATTATTAAAAATTGTTTAAGAATGCATGCATAATAGCACCTTTCTGGTAGACTTCATTGCATTCTTCATAAATTGCTTTTTTACTTTTTATTTTCTTAAAAGTTTCTTCAGGCATTTGACTCGGATCTTCAGCTTTCCAACCAAGTTCCCATGCTTCTTGAAGATCTTTTTTGTTAGATTCAAATTTTTTGCAATATCTATCTACAACAATTTCACCAATATCTTTACCAGTGTCATTAAGTTCTTTTTCATTTAACATTGTATTGATATTAGCAATCTTTACACTGTTTTGATAATAACCTTTAGATTGTGTAAATGATAAGAATTGATCAGCTGAATCGAATCTTAAATCAGATTCGTTTAGCATTTTCTTTTCTGTTTTATAATTATTTTCTTTAAGTATAGATAAAGCTTCTTTTAGATTCATATTATTTCCTTATGCTGCACAGAGCATTCTTTTTGCTGCAGGAATTCCTACACCAGTATTAAAGAGTTCTTCGATTTTTGAATCGATTTCTTCTTCAGACTTATCAGCAATACAGTCAGCACATTCTCTTTTAAGGATTGCTTCGAATTCAGCATAAGTCATTTCTTCAGGAACATCAATATTTGGTTCCATAATATCAAGAACTTGTTCAATATCTACAGAATGTTCAGTAGCTTCATTTCTTTGATTAAATAAATCAAGTTGTTTTGGTTTTTCTGGTTCTGTAGCTACTGGTTTAAATGTAGTTTCAGGTTTAATTGTTACAGCCGGCTTAGGAGTAGGCGCAGGAGCAGTCCAAGAATATTGACCTCTACCAGGATTTGCAATAAGTCCAGATTGAATAGCCATATTAACTAACTGTCCAGCATATTTAGTAATCTTTTGTTTGAGTCTATACATTTGTGGACCAGTTAGTTTTCCATATTTCATATAAGATTGTGCTAAAGAAGAAAGAAACTTTGCATCAGGTTGATTAAAACCTTCATAGTTTACAAATCTGGTTTGTTTAGCAGCTTGTTCTTCACGGCGTTGACGAGCATAAAGTTTCATTAATGCTTTAATTGCTTGATCATCTCTTTGAAGTTGTACTTTCATTTTATCAACAAGTGTATTAAAGTTTGTTGCAGTACCTTCATTTAATTGGGTTCTTCTAAAAAATTGTTTGAATGTTTCTTTCATTATTAGAACTCCTCATTAATCTTGTCAGCTACATCTTGAACAGAAATTACACCGAGATGATAGAGTTCAGCAGCAAGTGCCTTAGCACCTTCTAAATCTTCATCATCTAATACACCATTATCTTCTTCAGCCTTTGTAATACACTTAGCAATAAAGTCAGCTTCACTTTGCTGTGCGTCAGGTAATACTGCTTCTGGATTTACACCAGTATTTTCAATGAATTCATCTTCATTAAAAATATAGGCAACTTGACCGCGAATCTTAGTTTCTTGAATATAACCGATTTCCTGAAGAACTTTAAGACATTGTGTATTCTTATAAGTCATAAGAGTACGTTTAGCCTGAGCCATTTCTCTGGGGGTAAGTTTTTCCCCATTCATAATTTTTTCTGCATAATAAGAAAGCAGGCTGGCATCAGTCTGGTTAAAACCTCTAAGGTTCTTGTGAATTGTATAACGACCCATTTTTTCATCAGCTTCCTGACGACCATACATACCCATCAAGAATGCGATAACAAATTTATCATTATTAATATATTCAGCAATTTTTCTATTGACGTCAAATCTTGCAGAACGACCAGAATAGGTAGCTTCTTTTATGAAATCAAGATTTGCACGAGTAGCAATTCTTTTAGCTTCTGATAATGTCATAAATTTCCTCATTTTTATATTTATAATAAAAAAACCCAGCATTTAGCCGGGTTTTAATATAAAAAATTCAGAATTTAAGTTTTATCTAGGTATATACTAACTATTGTAGGAGTGAATAGTTCATTATAATAGTTTATATCGTCAAATACTAGGAATTTTTCAAGAGATATAGAATTTTCTGTAATAAATTTCTGATATTCTTGTTGTTTATTTCCAGCTTGAACTAAATATGGTTTATATTCTTCGTTTAATTTTTCAATTTCATTATTGAATTCAACAAGATTATCAGTAATTATTGGCTGATTATTTTGATAGACTGGATTGCCTTGTTCATCTCTATCAATATACTTTTCAACAAGTGCTTCTTGTTTTTGATTATATTCGTTAATCTTGCTAGATGTTTCATCATTAAAATGTTTCTTAATTTCTTTTTCTATATAACCTATAGCCTGATAAATCATCTTATAATTATCAACAAACAAAATATGATGATAGACAGTAAAACCATGACCATTCATATTGATTATCTTAGAAAGAAAATCAAATAAGATTTGAATTTCCTTATAAGAAAATGTTACATTTTGTTTATATATTAATGTTGGACAATGACTAGGAGTTCCAATTAGTTGTTCAATGTTCATCTTTTACCCACTTTAAATCTAATTTACCCGAACACGGTGTAAATGTCATTTCACTAAATTTGACTTCATTATTTATACTATATAAATCAACTCTTACGAACTTGAAACCTTTACATAAATGTTCTACATAAGGGATCATCCTATTTAAGATTTCTCTTTCCTTTTGAGACATGACTTTAAAATTTAATGGCTTTATTCCAATATACCATTCAGGAGGATTTCCATCTCTGTCATACCAAGAAAGGTATTGCATAATATTCTTTTTAAGCTTTTTTGCTCTACAAATATTGACAATTTCACCATTTTCGCACCAGAACTCCCAGTTTAACAGTTCTCCAAGGTCAGGTTGAATCACGATTCCTGGTTGAATTGCTTCATATTGCCATTCATAACCGCTAATATAGGCATAATTCAAGTTACACCATTCATGAGACTTTCTAATTAGATATTCTGGATTGAAGCTATCTTCTTTTCTAAACTTCATATTCCAGCCAGATCCATGATTACACCTAAGGATGTAGTTGGTATTGTTACTTAGGTGCCAATAGTAGTTATACTCGGTAAGATAATTTCGGTCTACGAACTGAGGTTGGATTATTAATTCATCCATTCCTTCATTAAAAAGAAGTTCTAATGCCCTAATTTTATCAGTCCAATCTTGTTTAATTGGATTCTTATCATAGATTTTGTAGTAGCCGATTCGGTCTACAATATTCTTAGGATTATCAATATCGATTCCAGGAACCTGTTTTTGAAGCCATTCTCTAGCAAATTTCTCTTTATCTTCACAAAAACGACAGATATTATACTCAGTTTGATGCTTTCCAGCATAAAACTCTCGCTTATAATCTTCAAGCGGCATTGGTTTTTCAAATTCTATCATAACTTATAAAATATAGTAAAAATTGGTCAAAATGTCAATATTATGAAAAAATTTTGGAAATCTGGAGGCATCTGGAAGATATAAATAAATGTAGAGGAATTATAAGATGATACAAAAGAATGGTCATATTATTGCGATAGACTCAGTTGTCCATGACAATACTATGTCTGGTAACGGTACTTCAGCCTCACCATTAGGTGTTAATGGCAATGTTTTGAAGAATGCCGGCGATTGGATAACTGTAACAGGTTCTTATGCAAATGGTAGTTTTACCTATAAGAAAGAAGCTGGTGATGGTATAAACTTCAACCATGGTGCAGTTTTATCTGCTGACAGTGTTTATTCTGTCACTACCGATGTTGAATTTAAGCCATCGACGCCAGATGTAAATTGGTATGATATGTCCATTAAGGTTGGCGATAAGACTCATAATTTTTCAGTCGACGGTATTAATAATGGTGCACAGACATTCTCATTTACTCAAATTGAAAAATGCACTCAAAATAAGACATTGACAATTACACCGACATTTGATAATATAGGCACTGCTAAGGTAGTTCAGTCTATTCATAATATCATAAGTCTCGGTGGTGCTGCACCAGAACCTACACCAGTTCCAGTTACATATCCGTCTATTCCATTCGTATTGGAAGATTTAGACGCTGGTGAAACTTCAACTTATAATGTATTGTACCAAGAAGAGGACTAATAAATGGCTTTAAAAATTGCAAGTATTGACGGTAAACAGGACGTAGTTGTTACTTCTGCTGAATATGTTCAGGCTACAGGTATTGTAGGATTAGAAACATCTGGTAATATTGAAAAGATCATCCAAGGTGATAAAGTCATTTTATCTAGTAAAGGTGGTGACGATAAAGAATATTCTGGCGCTGGTATTATCGTAGTTGATGACGATACCATCAGTGCTGATATGTCTGACTATTATAATGTCGAAGAAGTAAATGAGCTTTTAGACGAAAAAGAAGATAAGATTACATATAGCTATGATAAAAATAGAGCAATTTCTGCAATAAACGGTTCCGCAGTTGCACAGACTGAATCTTGGAGACTTTATTCAGAACAAGCCGGTTCTATGTCTGATTCATATTCAAACGTTTATATCGGCAATGGTAATAGAGATAGAACATCAACAAATACATTTAATATAGGTTCTAATAACAGAGCATCCGCTTGTACTGGTTCATTTAATATTGGTTCTGAAAATGTTATAGATACTGGTTTTGTCGTAACTAATATCGGTAATCAAAATACAAAAGTTAGTAGTTATGATACTTCAGAATTATCTTCATTTATAACAAACAATAATTTTGCTAAAAAATATAATGGTGTAATAACTGCTAATGATGGAACACCTGGTGGCACAAATATTGGCTATAACAACCGTATGGTTAATAATGGCATCAATATTGGTAATACTAATATTGTATTACGTAGTTCTAATATGGGTGATGCTATTAATATTGGTAAGTATAATATTAATAATTATGGCGTAATAATTGGACAACGAAATGAAACATCTGGTTATTCATTTATTATAGGTGAAGATTCATTTACAAATCCTGGCTCATTTGCATATGGTAAAGCAGTATCTGCAACAGATGGTTCTTATGCATTTGGTGATAGTGTTAGTAGCCACCAGGGAGCTATTGCTATTGGTAGAGAACGAATAAATGCATTAGGACAATCTTTAGCAATAGGTTTTAGAGGGATTGTCGCTACTGGTGAAGCTGTTGCAATTGGTTCTGAGGGTGTAACTGCACAAGGTGGTGGTATTGCTATTGGTCGTCAAGGTGTAGTATCACGTTATAGTTTTAATGGTTCTGATGGTCCTGGTTCATTAGCTATAGGTGGTAACGGCGTTAGCGCATGTAATGGTGCTACAGCAATAGGTTCACTTGGTGTACAAGCAAATAATGACCATTGTATTGCAATGGGTTCTGAAGGCGTTACTGCAGAAAATGGAGCAAGTATATCTATTGGTAGTTATGGTAGTTTTGCAAAAAATCATAGTATTAATATAGGTGTAAAAGGTAGTGCTGTAAACCAGTCAATTGTTTTTAGAACAAGTTATATGTCTAATAATGGCGCCGGTATAGCACATGCAGAAAATTATAGTATGATTGCATATGCATCTGATCGAGCTATGACAGCCAATTCATTAACAGGATCTGTTATTATTGGTGCAGGTAAAAATGCATATATGGATGCAGAAGTAGGCTCTATTATATTAAATTCAATAGCATATGATAGTAGTAATTTTAGTGGAACAAATTGTGTTAATTATTCTAAGCAAAATAGTATATTAATAACTACACCAAGTAATGATGTGGATCAAGATATTATTCATAGACAAGGTTTTTATACAACAGCACTTAATTATGCAAATGTTAAAAATAACAGTTTATTAATAGGTGCTGGTATTAATGGCTCTGTTACAGTTGAAAACGATTCATATTTAATCGGTGGTAATACTAGAGGAAATACATCTGGTCATGTTAAGAATGGCTCATGGGTAATGGGTTATAATAATATGGCTAATGGTGGTAATTTTATTCTTGGTCATAGAAATGATGCAGCAGGAGTAATTGCAGAAGAAGGTACATCTGCTGAAGTAAGACCATATAACCAAGCTGTTATTTTAGGTAATAATAACTTTGTAAGAAACTATAAGCCATATTTATATGCTGATAAGTCTGTCTATGGTGCACGTAAATTATTCTCTGCCTATATTTCAGATAATGGATATAAATCAACTTGGTATGGAGATTCTTATTTAGGAAGTAATGAATCTATTATAAAGAATCTAATCGTAGGTGATTATAATAGAGTATCTGGTTATAATGCGTTTGTATTTGGTATGGCTAATACTGCCGGTATAGAATCTTATAACTATAACCCAGAAACTTCATCTATAAGTGGCGATAAGGATGATGATGGCTTTACTTTAGCATTTGGTATGCATAATAGAGCTGTTCGAAATTATGATATTGCTATTGGTCTTGGGACAACAGCTAGCGGTGGTGAAAATATTGCTATTGGTACGATAGGAAAAAACGGTAGTAGTGTTAGTCAAGATAAAGCAACTGTTGCTATTGGTTATAAAAATATAGCACATCATTCACATATTGAAGGTATTGAAAATATTGCATTAAATTCAAATGTGCAAATTCCATTTACTGCTGGTGGAAGCACAGGCAGTTATGCATATACTCATAATTTCTTTAGAAATGTAGCTTATATTAATTTATATAATAATAATAAAAAATTTAATTTTAATGATAATACTATTACTAATATTGGATCATTAAGTCTAAATTATAATGGTAATGGTTCACCATGGTCACAAAATACTATAAGTAATGTTACTGCTCTTACAGTAGGTGCACAAGATTTTGTTAATAATAAAATAGATACTATTACTGGAGTATCTTTTGGCGGAACATATGTTTCTAGAAATATTTTACAATATGTAAAAGATGCAGCGATAGGTGCAACAGGACACTTTAATGCTAATATCTTATATGATATTGGTGATAAAGCAGGAACAGTTAATATTAGTACAAATAACCTATATAAAAATATAATAGCACGTGCTGGTGATAAAAGATATAATCCATTGACATTTACAGCAAAAGATGTAGCAAATAATATAATAAACAATACAAAGATATCGGGTAGCACTACATTAGGTTTATTTGATAATATATTCTGTCATTCACAGATAACATTAAATGATATAACTAGTGGAATTAACTTATCAGATAATAACTTATTTACTGATGCGGTACTTTATGGAACATATGTTGACGGTGGTGCAGTTAATGAAACATTTAGCTTTGCTTCACCCGAAGATTATCAAACAACTGCACAAGCACATTTAAAACATGTAACAAAGACATTTAACTTTGGCGATAACCAGATTAGCAATGCCAGTGAAACACATGTAATGGGTTCAACGAATAAAGTTTTTGATGCTGGTAAAACTAGAATATTTGGTACTTGTAATGAAGTCTTAGGTAATAATAATGATTATTTTAATGATTATTTTAGTTTAACAGTAGAAAATACAATTATTGGTACTGTTAATAGTATTGCTAACATACACAGTGCCGGTAATAATAATGCAAGGTTTAATAATAATCTTATACTTGGTAAAGCAAATACATTATATTTTAGAGGATTAGATAGTACTTGGCTAACAAATAATACAATAATTGGCGGTAGCAATGGTTTCTATGATATACCTTCTGCGAATATTCAAGATATCATAGGTAGGAGCTTATATAGTTTTATAAACTATAGTAATGGTAATTTCCATGAAAATATATTAGGTTTAGGTTCAAACTATTTTGTAGGTAAAGCACATGATTTATTCAATAGATATAGCAGTTCTGCAAGTTATAATAATGCACGTAATACAATATTAGGTTATCATTCTGTTATTGGTAGCAATAATGACGATACTACATTAATCGGTTCTTATAATAATGTTTATAATGCATCTTATGGCGTTAATTCTAATAACTTTGCATTAGGTGCATTTAACTTATTAATAAATGGTTCTAATCAGATTGCATTAGGTAATTCTAATATAACTTCTGGTCATGACGCAATGGTTCTTGGTGAAGGTTTGATTGCAAATACTTCTCAAGTTGTTGTCGGTAGATTTAATGAAACCGTTGATGGAACTAATGGTATTTCTGCTGCAAGTATTGATAATACAAGTGGCGCAGTATTTATCGTCGGTAATGGTATACATCAGAATAGCAATTACGATGTTACAGCGACAAAGCGTTCTAATGCGATGATTGTTTCTGCAAATGGAACTGTTTCTGCAACAAGATTCGCAACAAGTGGCGTCGCTGATCTTGAAGCTAAAATATTAGAATTGGAAAATATTATTGCAACATTCAGTGCTAGATGGGTATTAACCAATCAACCTGAACAAAATAATGGTTAATATTTAGGAGTTTTTATGGCTGATAATCAATATACAAAATTTACAAATTCAAATGGCGATAATTTAATTATCTTGCCTGATACCGCTAATGCTAATAATGGTGATGTATTAACATTTAAAACAGAGAGTGGTCTTAAATGGGCTGCAGCACCTGGAGGAGGCGGTGGTGGTACTGAATATACTGCTGGAACTGATCTTGTTATTAATAATGGCATAATTTCAGTCAATACTAATGGTAGTGCTATTGGTAATTATTCATTTGTTGAAGGTGATTCAACTGAAGCAACGGCATATGCATCACATGCTGAAGGATATAAAACGAAAGCATATTATGTTTTTTCTCATGCTGAAGGACAAGAAACTTCAGCCATTGCGTTAGCAGCCCATTCAGAAGGATTATGCACATTAGCACAAGGTATTCAGTCACATGCAGAAGGATTAAGTACTAATGCATCTGGAAGTTGCTCGCATGCAGAAGGTGCTAGAACTTCTGCCATTGAAACTTGCACTCATGCAGAAGGTATTGATACGATTGCATGTAGTAGTGCTTCACACGCTGAAGGTTTTAAGACTATTACTTCAGGTTTAGGTGCTCATGCAGAAGGGTATGAAACAAGTGCAGGAGATTACATTGCTGCCTGGAAGAATGGTGAACATGCTGAAGGTTATCAAACTAAAGCTATAGGACGAGGTTCACATGCCGAAGGTTCACAAACAACAGCATCAGCTAATGGTGGTCAATGCCATGCTGAAGGTTATATGACTATGGCATTAGGAGACTATTCACACGCTGAAGGTGCTTCAACAACAGCATATGGTTCTAATTCACATGCCGAAGGTCAATGTACATTAGCTAATGGTATTCAATCACATGCTGAAGGATATTATACTAATGCTATTGGTAAATATTCCCATTCTGAAGGTTGGTCAACAACTGTTCAAGGCGAAGCGTCACATGCTGAAGGTTATATGACTATAGCATTAGGAGGCTATTCACATGCAGAAGGACAGCAAACAACTGCCACTGGTGGTAATGGCGCTCACTCTGAAGGATATTTAACACAAGCAAAAGGCTCATATTCCCATGCTGAAGGTACATCTGCTATAGCAAATAACAATGCTGCACACGCTGAAGGTAATGCTACAGTAGCAAATGGTGATTGTTCCCATGCTGAAGGTCAAAGTACAACAGCTCAAGGTCAGTGGTCACATGCTGAAGGTAATCAGACAAATGCTTCTGGTAATTATGCACATACTGAAGGTCAGTTTTGCGTTGCTGGCGTATATGGTCATGCTGAAGGTTATTATACTACTGCGATAGGTCTTACTAATGGTGATTATGCTGCTCATGCCGAAGGTTATAATACACAAGCAATAGGTGGTAGTACACATGCGGAAGGCCGTGATACAAAAGCAAATGGTAATTGTTCACATGCTGAAGGTTATCAAACAATTGCAACTGGCAAATATTCCCATTCTGAAGGTTGGTCAACAACCGCTCAAGGTGAAGCATCACATGCAGCAGGTAAAGGAACTATTGCACTTTATAATTATGAAACTGTAGTTGGTCATTATAATGTTACAGCATATGATGAATTACCTGCGACCGGAAAACCAATATTTGTTGTAGGTAATGGTAATGCAAATAATTCTAGAAGTGATGCATTTATTATAGATTTAGCTGGTAATACGAGTGCTAATGATTTTATATCTTACAACGGTGTAAAATTAAGTGAATGCGGTGCTGGTGGAGGAGGTGGTTCCAATTATACTGCTGGTACTGATATAAAAATTGAAAATAATACAATTAGTGTGAATAATATGGATTGTTCAGCAGTAACAAGTATGTATTCTGTTGCTATTGGATTATCAACATCGGCTTTAAGTTATGGTTCATTTACTCAAGGTGAAAATACACTAGCTAACATAGGAAGAGCTGCGCATGCTGAAGGATTAGCTACACAAGCATTAGGTAATTATTCACATTCTGAAGGAAGTAATACTTCAGCAACTGGTGAAGATTCACATTCAGAAGGATATTATACAAAAGCAACTGAAAGATATTCTCATGCTGAAGGAAGAGGTACATCTGCGCAAGGAGAAGATTCACATGCTGAAGGTTATTTTACATTAGCTGAAGGAAAAAATGCACATGCAGAAGGAGAATATTCTAAGGCAAAAGGTGAAACATCTCATTCTGAAGGAGGTGATACAAGTGCTATTGGTAATTATGCACATGCTGAAGGCTATCAAACAATAGCAAATAGTAATTATTCTCATTCCGAAGGACAAGAAACTTCTGCTATTGGTATGGGTTCACATGCTGAAGGTTATAAAACTAAAGCTGAAAGTATGTATATGCATGTTTGTGGAAAATTCAACAAAACATCTTCCAATGCATTATTTGTTGTAGGTAATGGTACTGCAAATAAGTCTAGAAGTGATGCATTTATAGTTACAACGGCTGGTGTAGCTTCTGCTACTAATATGATGACTTCTGCAGGTAATGTAGTTGCTACAAATTCTATACCAACAGCAAATCAAGTATTAACTTATAATGGAACGAATGTTACATGGGCTGATGCACAAGGTGGTGGAGGTTCTGGTGGTTTATCGCCTATTACACCTACTACTATTATACCGACATTAGAGAATAATGTGTATAAAATCATTATTCCAAGCAATAATGCATATTATATAGCAACTATTGATGAAACTCATGATGTTGAAGTTACACCGCCAACAATAGGTGCAAATGAAATGTATAACGTTGTATTATTTGTTATTGCTAATGATTTTGGTAAAAAACAAATGACTATGGCTTATAATGACTATGACATAGCACCAATGGATGATACATCAAAGTACGGTTATGTTTATGGTCATGGTTTTACACAATTTATTTTATTTGGAAGAGGATTCACTATGAAGACTGCTGCTTATCAAGCTGGTTAAGTATATAATTATATGAATAAAAATAAAGGTTGGTTTAAATACCAACCTTTTTAATTATATCAGAATAAATATAGTATGAAAATAGGTATATCAATAACAAATCATAATCAAAATGAGAATATTAAGGAAACACTTGATGTTCTTTCTAAACAAACAGTGAAACCAGATTTGATTTTTATTTGTTCTGATGCTAAGTCATTTAATACAGAACAAGAAAATGTTATCTGTATTAATAATGATGTATTAAAAGGGCGTTGTCAGAATAGAAATTCTGTAATTTCATATTTCTATAAAAATAATCTTGATGCATTGATATTCATTGATGGCGATACTTATCCTAAAGAAAAAGATTTTATTGAAAAATATATAGAATATTTCAAGAAATATGATTTAATTTTTGGAACAAGAGAACATACAGATATCAGTAAATTAAAAGTTCCTCCTTCTGATTTATTGACTGCCAATATGGATGAATTATGGCAAAAGAAGCCACTTAATTATCAGGATTTGAGAGTTGTTTCCAAAGCGGTTGAAAGCTGGCAAACGTCTAAAACATTTACTGAAAAACTAGATCTAATGTTAACCGGCATGATAGGTTGGAGTTGTAATTTTGGTTTTACTAAGAAAGGTATGACAAAATTACTTGATTTTATGGAAAATAATTATGGTCGTAGAGAAATTTTTGATTCTAAGGCATTTAATGGTTCTTGGGGTTATGAAGATGTAGCTATGGGTATTGATGCATTATATGCTGGATTGGATATCTGGATTAGTGATGATATAAAGATAATGCATAAGGTTCATGAAAGAACAGATGGATTATTTGACCATGTTAAGGGTCGACATCTTATAATGGAAAGAAACCGCAAGCTTGAAAGATTAAATAAGCAGAAAAATACACTTTATTCATTATTAATGGTATTATTTGGCTTTTATATAGCAGGTATAATTACTGGTTTAATAACCGCAAGTCTTTAAAATCTCAAAAATTTGATAAAATTGACTAGATTTTGGTAATAACTTCTAGTTTTTTATGCTATCCATTTATTATAAATAATATGAGGTTATATAAATGGCAGTAAGAAATAGACTAGAAGTTACAGTTTTACCGCAAAATTTTTCAAAAGAACAGCAAGAACAAGCTAGAAAGAATATTAGTGCTGCTGCAATATCAGCAACAGTTTCAAAAATAGAGTCTAGTGATGGCTCTGTTTCTGCTGAAGCATATACAGCGACAGATGGTTCAATACATTATAATTTAAAAGTTAGCGCCGAACCAGTTATTAGTGACACTGTAATTTATGGTACAAATGGTATAAGTGCTAAAAATCAAGGTGTAAATTGGACAATTGGTATTTCTGCTGACTATCTTACTGCTAATGCATTAGATAATTTAAGTGGAAATTGGCAAAATACTTACAATACTGTCACTAATAACAGTGGAAAATGGAATGAAGTAAGTTCTAAGCTAGATACTACAGCTTTTTCTACCGTTTCTGGCCAATTTGCAATAAAGACAGAAGTTCAAGAAGAATTTGAACAGACCTCAGCTTGGGCTGTAGAAACATTCCAGCCTAAGGGTAATTATCTTTCTGCCAGTGAAAAATATCTTTCTGCCAATGCATTAGATGATTTAAGTGGTAAATGGAATTCTGTTTATGATACCGTAGAGTCATATTCTAGTAAGTGGAATGACGCTAGTGCAACTTTATTTAATAATTCTAGTAAATGGAATTCTGTTTATGATACTGTAGATACTAATTCTGCTAACTGGGGCAAGGGTTATAATTGGATATTTGATAATTCTGCAAATATTATTAATGCTAGTGCTACATTAAAAACAAATTCTGCTAACTGGGATTCTGTTTATAATACAGTTGAAACAAATTCTGGTAATTGGGAAAATTCATATACAGCTTTAACTTCTACATCTGCTACTTGGAATAACCATTCTGCATTATCTGCTTCTAAGTTAGATAAATCTGCATTTGAAGAATGGTCTGCTAATGCTGATGTTACTGAATATTCTGGCGTTTCTCCAATTAGTATTAATGAACATAAGGTTTCAATCGATTTAAGCGATTATTATAAGAAGATTGAGACTAGTGGAAAGGAAGAATTAAACGACAGATTTGAACCTATTGAAGCTGACTTAGATATATTAAAAGAAAATTCTGCTCATAATGTTGTAGAAAGTAAAAATGACTATATTAAGGTTTATTCCGGAACAAATAAGTTTGAATTAGAATTCCTTAGTGGTGATTTGGCAACTAAGACTTGGGTTGAACAAGTCTTGAGCGATTTTGGCGGTTTTGTGCCAGCTAATCCGACAGGTCCTGACAATCATCCAAATGTAGCTAATCCAAGCAACAAGAAAATTTACTTGGTTGCTGATGCTACTGCACCAGAACCAGATAAATCAAGAGAATGGATTGTAACTGGTGAAGATCCTAATACTGGTTGGTATTGCATAGGCGATACTTCTTTAGATTTGACACCTTATGTAAAGATTTCTGATATTTCTGCTGCAAGTGCAACATGGAATAATGCTTATAATTGGGTTTATAATAATTCCGCAAATGTTACAGAAGCAAGCGGAGCAATTAAGGAAGTAAGTTCTACATTTACAGCTTATTCTGGAAAGTGGAATGATACTAGTGCCACATTGTTTAACAATTCTAGTAACTGGAATTCAGTTTATGATACAGTAGATTCTAATTCCAGCAAGTGGGAAAATTCTTATACAGCTTTGACTTCTAAGTCTGCTGACTGGAATGAAGTTTCTGCAAAGCTTGATGCTAGTGAATCTGCTAAGTATATGTTCTTGTCTGCCCTTAAGGGAACAGAAGATGGCAAGTTAAGTGGCTATGGTTCTTCTGCCTTCTACTATCCAGAAATTCCTGAATATTCTGGTAAGTATGGAATCAAGGTTGAAGATTACTGGATTACAATTTCTGCTAATTATCTTTCTGCTAATGCTCTTAATGAATTAAGTGGAAATTGGGATAGTGTTTATACTTCAGTAAATGAAAATAGCGCAAGCTGGAATGAAACTTCTGCTATAGTTAATGATAACTCTGCAAAGTGGAATGAAGCTTCTGCATTCAGTGCTAATTCTGGAAAGTTTGTAACTTCAGCATTAAATGACTTCACTACTGGCTTAGCACATGTATTAACTAAAGATGAAAATGATAATGTTGCATGGTCTGGTATTGATTTCTCTGACCTTGGAAAGATGTACACAATTACATCTTTGACACCAGATTTAGTTTCTGCAACTATTTCTGCTGTTGACGGAACTTCCGCTTATGTATTGAGCGCCAAGGAACCTGATCCGGTAGAATATTTCAATATTTCTGCCAATAAGATGAGCGCATGGTCTGGAACAGAAGATAATACAAAGTATTACTTCTTGAGCGGTGCAAATATCAGTGGTAATAACGGTATTTCTGCTGAATATAATCCACAGATTAATCAATGGGATATTGGTTTAACGAATCCAAGCTATAATTATGCAGTAGCAAGAACTGATATAACTACATTAACTGCGACATCTGAAACGATCAGTGGCTTTGTAGATATCGATGCAGCTGGTATTACATTTGAAAATGATGTTGTTACTTTGGATAAGGGTTTATACCATGTTGATATTCAGGTTAATGTTCCTGTTAACGATATCGATGAATCTTATTACGATGTAACTTTAACACCATCATTAAGCTATGCAGTTTTAAGACAGACAATCGATGCATCCTATGCACATAATACAACATTGGATTTATCTTTTGATGTTAATCTTTTGACTGACGGTAATGAATTGACCTTTACATTAGCGGGTTTACCGGTCGGTGCAAGATATAAGGTTGAAAATTTCCAGATACATGAAGTTACAACAATAGATTCATTGATTGATATTGATGGTGGTATCTATCATGCAGGTGTAGCTACGCAAATTGATGGTCAACAGAATATTAATGTAGAATTTAATCCTGCATCTGGTATTGATGTTGATGCTAACAATAAGCTTTATGTAAAACTTGGTAAAGGTTTAAAATTTGATGAAGCAGGTGCAGCTGCAGGTACATTGACGCTCGATAATGTTACTGAAGAAGTAGTTGATACGGTTCAGAATTTGAAGACCGAGCTTGATAACAAGTTGACCATGAATATGAACTATTCTGATGCAAAGAAGGTTGGTTCGCCCGTTAGTGATATTGATGGCGCTGGTGCTTGTATGGTTGCTTCATTATTCCATGTTAACCTTACACATGAAATTAACGAAAATACTGAACTTACGATATATTGTTCTCAGTCATGTCCGCAATCTGACGTATTGCCATATATGTTCGGTGTATTCGAATATAATTTCAATTATTATGACAATGATCCATCAAGTCCAACATATGGCACATATAGACCACAAACTACATGGTTATTTGATACTGGTATATTAAACGCTACAATTCCAGCAAACAAGTATACAATGAAGGTTAAGAATATTAGACCTGTTACTTCTTATAGCGGTCAGGATGCTCAGGGTAATATTTGGGTAAATAATTATAAGGCAGAAATGCGTAGTGACAGACTGTATTATGCAGCAATGTTCTGTCGTCAAAAAACATCTAACTTTTATTTACTATGTGATGAAGGTTATGAAGCAAATACTAACTCTAATCCAAAAATTACATGGTTTAATGACAATATGAAATACTGTGGCCCGCATTCGGCAGAAGTTCCTGCAAATATAGCAGATTGGGGACAATGGGGCTCTACAGCATGGGAAGCAGTAAAAGATACAATGACATTTGACCATATTAACTGGTGGGGTAATAATACGTCAGAACCTGATAACGTATATCGTGAAAAGAATACAGCATACAGATATTTGCTACAGGTCAGAAATAATAATACAAATGTAGGCGGTAATTAATCATGTTAAGTTCTTATAATAGAAAAGTATTATCGACAGCAAAAACATTAAATGAGTCTAAGGTTTTTTATAATGGCTGTAATAAAACTGGCCTGGAATGGAACCAGTATATTGGCCGTATAATCATCAATGATTTTATTAAGCAATTAGATTCACATGATGGCACGGACTTTGCTGAGTATATGAATGTATTACCGTATATAGAATACGGCTTATTCCAGTCAGCAATAAAAATAATTCAAGGAATTGAAATTCCAGGCTTAAACAGCATTAAAACATGGTTATTAAAATCATTAGCAGAGGGCGAAGATAGATATGAGTAAGATTAATAAGCTAATAACAAATAAACCAGTAACTTTGACCGAAGAAGAAGTTACAAATCTATCGAAAACACTATCTGCTGTACAAACTGCCGGTGGTGGAGGCGGTGGAGGCGGTAGAGTATACTACGGTGACAATACAACCGTTTCTGTTAACCAGGTTGATGGTATAATCTCATTA
>Ga0256405_10005507_pt1 | contig 21743 bp, 16 predicted proteins | sample RumenRJG_02DNA_FD_189096 | JGI IMG/M metagenome (GOLD analysis project Ga0256405, IMG submission 189096) | Bovine rumen microbial communities from Lethbridge, Alberta, Canada - RJG_02 | ecosystem: Host-associated > Mammals > Digestive system > Stomach > Rumen | place: Canada: Alberta... | reverse complement strand
TATTGTGCAGTACTTCCGCCCCTGCGGCCGGGTTGAAGAGAATGTTGGACACCCAGCCGGATTTCAGCGCTTCATAGCCTCCGTAGCGGACTGCCAGCGAATCCGTAAACTCGCCGAACAATCCGCCCCGGAGCCGGTAATTCCCATCGATGGCACTTACGCCGGCACTGGTGAGCATGCCGCCCAGCCAGGGTGTCTCTTCCACCACCAGCACCGAGGCACCGTCCCGGGCCGCCTCGATGGCCGCCATACTGCCTCCGGCCCCGCCGCCAATCACGACCACATCGTAAGTCCGGGTGCAAGAAAGGGCTGTGGCAAGCACCGACAGCCCTATGAGAAGGAAGTTATTTTTCATCTTTCTTCAGGGTTTCCGCCAGGGCATCCCGGAAGGCGATGGCGGACTTTCGAATGTCGTACTGCTCCATGGACTTGGCGTGGCGAAGACCCATTTCCCAGCGCTCTTTGGGGTGATCCAGCCAGTAGTCTATCCGCTGGGCCAACGCTTCCGGATTCTCGGCCGGGAACTTGCAGCGGCGGTCCAGGGCAAACTGCGAGGTCCCGCTGTATTTGCTCACGGCTATGATGGGACAGGCGCCCTGCTGCATGGCTTCCATGATGGACAGGCCCTCCACCTCGATGGGGGCGCAGTGGGGGCATAAGTCTGCCTTGGCAGCCAGTTGGCGGAGCTGGTCATGGCTATAGAAACCAAAGTCCGGTTCATAACCAAAGATCCCTTCTTTCCACATCCTCTTGGCTTTTTTCTTGTACCGTTTGCTCTGGGGACCGTTCCCCGCAAAATAGAGCTGGATGCGCTTGGCGTATTTGCTGTAACGCATGGCTTCCATGAGCGTGGGCTGGTCTTTCTCATGGGAAAGCCGGCCGATATACAGGATATTTAAGGGCCGATTCGGGTCCAGGTAATCCTCCGGCGGTGTTTCTGGCCGGGTGCAGGCCTCCTGGATAAGTCCGTTGGAGATGATTCCCAGTTTGGCTTTGAAGTGGTAGCGGCGCAGGCGGTCCAGCACGGCTTCCGTAGGGCACTGGACAAAGGCGCATTCGTTATAGATATGTTTTCTCCAGAGCTTGAGCAGTGTCTGGTTAATCCATTTCCAATTGCGCAGCGGACCAATGCCTAAGGAGTAGATGAGGTTCTCCGGGAACATGTGGAAGGTGGCGGTGACGGGCTTGCCCAGTTTTTTGGCCACTTTGATGGCTTTCCACTGCAGGACGAACATCTCTTCCAGGTGGACGACATCGGCCCAGCGGACGGCTTCTTCAATCACTTTCATGTCGCCGTCGGCATAGGAGAAGCCGCTGGACTCGATGATGGGCTGGAAGATGGGGAACCTGAATTCCTTCAGTGGAAAATCCGGCTGCGGGCCGTTCGGGTCCGGATTGGGCCCGGCCAGGATGCGTACATCCTCGCCAATCTTCTTTAATTCCGCTACCGTGCGGCGTCCTGATGCTGAAATTCCGTTTCCCCTGATGTAGAAGTTGTTAATTACGAACAGTATCTTCATGGTCGGGTTTAGGTTTATCTTGGGTGGCGGGCTTTTCGGGCTCGTCTCCATGGGAGTCTTTGTACTTGAAGCGGCGGATTTTCTGGGTGGCCGTTTTTTCGAACGGCTCCTTCATGGCATCCACCTCACCAATCTTGGAGTTGCGTCCCACGGTTTTATTCACCCATTCCATGACGGCATTCTTGCGCGCTTCCAGTTCCTCGAAGAATTTGTCCTCTCCGGCCTGGTCCCAGTCTATGGCGTTGTCATGGAACTTCACCAGGGCCACCAGCTTACCGTCACGCTGCATCACCAGCGATTCTTCCACGCCTTCGATGTTGTTGATTACCTGCTCAATCTCTTCCGGATAGATATTCTCTCCGGAGGGGCCCAGGATGGTGTTGTTCAGGCGGCCTTTGATGTAGTAATAACCGTCCTGGTCCATGGTGGCCACGTCGTTGGTATGGAACCAGCCTTCGTCGTCCATGACCTGCAGCGTACGTTCCGGATCCTTGTAATAGCCCAGCATCACGTTGTCTCCGCGAACCACAATTTCTCCCTCACCGTTAGCAGGGTTCACGTTGTCCAGGCGGATATCGACCTTGTAGGAGGCGACGCCAATGGAGCCCAGGCGCTTGCGTTTGTTCACCATGGCGTTGCACACCAGCGGGGCCGTTTCCGTAAGGCCGTAGCCAACGGCATATGGGAAGTGGCACTCGATGAGGAACTTTTCCACGGCAGGGTCCAGTTTGGCACCGCCCACGCCAAAGAAGGCGAGCTTGCCGCCGAACGTTCTGACAATACGTTTGCCAATAAACCAGTGCAGCAGTTTGGGAAAATGCTTGTCTGTCCAGGACAGGATGCGGCTTTTCTGGATGGTGGGCCACACGCTGTTCTTGATGACTTTCTCGATAATGAGCGGCACCGAACAGATGATGGTGGGTTTCTCCTTTTTCATGGCCGGCAGCAGGATGGCCGGTGCGGCGGGTTTCTGCAGGGTATAGCAGGTGGCGCCAACATAGAAAGAATACAGGGTGGAAACACACATCTCATAGGCATGGGCTGCCGGGAGAATGCTCAGGAAGCGGTCTTTCCGGAAGGCAGGCTGCGCCTTGAAGGAGGCGGCCAGGTTCTGGCAGATGTTGCGGTGGCTCAGCATGACGCCCTTGGCCTTTCCGGTGGTCCCGGAGGTGTAGATAATGGTGGCCAGGTCGTCCGGAAGCGGTTCTTTCACCCAGCCGTTGCACTTGAAGTCTTCTTTGTCCTTCTTGATGAATTCGAAAGTCTCAATGTCTATCAGGAGGGTGAGCTTTTTCCGGCATTCCTCGGAGAGTTTGCCCATCATGCGCTGCGAGATGAACAGTACCTTGGACTCCGAGTGGGTGAGGATATTGGTGACCTCGTTCTCGGAAACGTCCTGCAGCATGGGAACGGCAATGCGGCCGTAGGCGGTGGCGGCGAAATAGGCCACCACCCAGTTGGGCATGTTTTGCGACAGGATGGCTACACGGTCTCCGTGTTTGATGCCAAAGCGGGACAGGCGCTGGGACAGACGTTCCACTTTGGTCCGGAACTCTGCATAGGTGTATTTTTGACCGCCATCGACATACTGATAGGCGATGTTCTTTGCGTAAGTGGTTGTGGCGTAGTCAAAAACCTTGTGTAGGGTGGTGCAGGTGTTTTCGCGGTTGCGGTACTTGCGCCAGGCTTTGTACGGACTTTTGATTCTCTTAGCCATAAAAGATAGGTTTTAGTAAATGTAAAGGGATTAGGGCACAATGAATTGATCCTTGTGGTAACCTTCCAGACCCAGGGGACGATAGTGGTCGTATATGCGCTTCATGTCCGCCTTGGGGTCATCGGTGAGTTCAAACGGCTCGCCCACGCTGATGCGCTTGCGGCCCCAGTCATAGTAGCCCAGATACACGGTGGCACCGGTTTCACGGGCAATGAGGTGATAGCCGCTTTTCCAGTTTTTGGTGGGCTTGCGTGTGGCTTCCGGGGCTATTGCCAGGTGGAATTCCGGCACTTCCTCCATGTGGGTGATGAGGCTTTTAACCATGGAAGCGGCCGATGAACGTTCTACGGGAACGGCACCGCAGGCCCTGAGGATGGGACCTACAGGCCAGAAGAAGAATTCTTTCTTGACCATGATATGGGCCACCTTGCCAAACTGCGTATAGAACAGGTAACATACCAGGAAGTCCCATATGGTTGTGTGGGGAACGCCCAGTACGATGGCTTTGGATTCTTTCATGGGGCCGCCAACGGTTTCCCAGCCCATTTTCTTCAGGAGCCAGCCGCAGAATTTGGCCCAGCGGGGGCCGACTTCCGATTTGACTTTTGCCATAGTTTAGATGTTTACGTCTTCCAGTTCTTTCTCGCTGCGGAGATTGTCCATCACAAAGTGCTGACGCTCATAGGTGTTGATGCCCATATAGAACTCCATGATGGTGGAGATGGATTCCTCGTCCGACAGCTTTACGGTGTCCAGGCGCATGTTTTCTCCGATAAAGTCCACGAACTCGTCCGAGGAAATTTCTCCCAGGCCTTTGAACCGGGTGATTTCCACGCCGGTCTTGAGCTCCTTCACGGCTTTGTCGCGCTCCTCCTGGGAGTAGCAGTAGCGGCGCTCCTTCTTGTTGTGTACGCGGAACAGGGGAGTCTGGAGGATGTACACATGCCCGCGTCGAATGAGCTCCGGGTAGTACTTCATGATAAAGGTGAGCACCAGCATGCGGATGTGCATGCCGTCGTCATCGGCATCCGTCGCCACGATAATATTATTATAGCGCAGGTTGTCCAGGTCCTCCTCCACGCCCAGGGCGGCAATGAGGAGGTTGAGTTCCTCGTTCTCCGCCACGCGGCGGCGGCTTTCCTTGAAGCAGTTGATGGGTTTGCCGCGAAGGCTGAACACCGCCTGGTTGTTGGCGTTGCGCACTTTGGTGATGGTACCGGAAGCGGAATCTCCCTCCGTGATGAAGATGGAGGTTTTTTCCCGCTGGTCTTCCATGCCCTTGGGAAACTTGGTGTCGGAGAAATGGTAGCGGCAGTCCCGCAGCTTGCGGTTGTACACGGCCGTTTTCTTGGCACGTTCGCGGGATTTTTTCTGAACGCCGGCAATTTCCTCGCGCTCTGCCTGCGAAGCCTTGATTTTTTCCTCGATGACGGGGACAATCTCCATGTGGCGGTGCAGATAGTCGTTCAGGTTCTTGGTGACGAAGTCGTTCACGAAGGTTCGGATGGTGGGGCCGCGGTCCACCGAGTTGGTGCCGTCCTTGGCCTTCACCTGCTTTTCCCACATGTAGGTGCTGCCCAGTTTGGTTTTGGTCTGGCCTTCGAAGATGGGCTCCTGAATCTGGATGGAAATGGCGCCCACAACGCCCTGGCGGATGTCCTCCGGTTTGTATTCCTTCTTGAAAAAGTCCTTGAAGGTTTTGGCAATGGCTTCCCGATAGGCGGCCAGATGGGTGCCGCCGTCGCGGGTGTTCTGGCCGTTCACGAAGGTGGCGATGTTTTCCCCGTAGCTGTTGCCATGGGTAAGTACAATCTCGATGTCCTCTCCCTCCAGGTGGATCAGCGGGTACAGGGGCGTTTCGCTCATGTTTTCTGTCACCAGGTCCAGCAGTCCGTTCTCGCTCTTATAGGAAGTTCCGTTCAAGTTGAGCGTGAGGCCCTTCTTGAGGTAGGAGTAGTTCTTGATCATGGTTTCCACAAATTCCATGTGGAAAGCAAAGTCGTTGAACATTTCCTCGTCCGGCGTGAAGCGGATGAAGGTACCGTTTTTCTCATTGGAGGGGACGATGGCGGCTTCCAGCAGGTTGCCGCGCGTGAAATGGGCGTAGGAGCACTGCCCGTCTCGGTAGGACGCTACGTAAAAGTCCACCGACATGGCATTGACGGCTTTGGTACCTACACCGTTCATGCCCACGCTCTTCTTGAAGTTGGTGTCGTCAAACTTGCCGCCGGTATTGAGCTTGGAGGTGGCATCCACCACCTTGTTGAGCGGAATGCCGCGGCCGAAGTCTCTCACCGTCACGGTTTTATCTTCGATGGCAATGTCTATGCGGCGGCCGTAGCCCATGGAGAATTCGTCGATGGAGTTGTCGATGATTTCCTTCAGGAGCACGTAGATGCCGTCTCCCTGGCGGTCTCCGTTGCCCAGGCGGCCGATGTACATGCCGGCACGGCGCCGGATGTGCTCGTTCCATTCCAGGGTCTGGATGGCGTCGTCGTTGTAAGTGGTATTGATAGGTTGTTCTGCCATGTTTTGCGTATATACTTTACAAAAATAGGCAAAATACGCGAGATTTGCAAAATGCTTATCGCAATGTCACTGCAACAAACAGGTTCACCAGCGGCCGGAGCGGGGAATTGGTGGTGAGACTCACCATGGTGACGTTTTCCCCTTGTTCCAGTGTGGCGGTGTCCAGGGTGAAGCGGATGCTGCCTTTTTTGCCGGTGCCTATCTCCGGAAGGGCTTCGGACAGTGTCAGGGCGGGGGATTCGGCATCGGCCTGGTAAAAATGCAGGGAATTTTTTCCGCGGTTGGTGCAGTGAAAAACGGCAGTCAGTTTCTCGCCCTTCCTGGCAATGCCCAAGTTGACGGTGCTGTTGTCAAAGTAGGGGATGGGGCCGTTGTCCCGCGTCGCCTGGTCCATCAGCATGAAGTTCTCCTGGGTCCAGGTGGTGATTTCCAGGGCACCATCGGCCTTTTTCCCGTTGAGCACCGGCGTGGCGTAGTAGCGCTGGCGACCGTATTTGGCGGGATTGGCGCTGACGGTAAGGGTGAGTGCTGCCGTGCTGCCGGCCGGAATGGGGTTGGGACTGACCTTGAGGCTAAGCTCTTGAGTGACATCGGCCCAGCTTACCAGCAAGGGCTTGGATCCCAGGTTGGCGACGGTGATTTTTTCGCTTACCTGTTGTCCTTGCTTCAGGTTGGCGGTTTTCACCTGGCGGCTTTTCACACCAAAAGCCCCGAGCTTTTGCGCTCCGTAGAGCTCGCTCAGGGTCTTTTTCTTTTCGTGGACCACGCCTCTCAGCCGGAGGATGACCGGCCGTTTGATGCCGGATATATAGACAGTGAGGGTTTTGTCGAAGGGCATGGGGCCGTCTTCGTTCTTATAGGTGGCGCTCACGGTTCCGGTTTTGCCGGGCTGGATGGGTTCCTTGGTCCATACCACGTTGGTGCAACCGCAGGAGGTCACCACTTCGAAGATGGCAATGGGCTCCGAACCGGTATTGGTCAGGGTATAGGTGCAGGTTAGGGGACCGTCCGTTGCGGCTACGTCGCCAAAATCATGGACGGTTTTGTCCCACTTCACGGAGCCGTCCTGTACCAGCGCCAAAGCGGTTATAAGGGTTAAAAATAGCATTTTCATACGCACAAAGTTAGTCACTGTTCTTTTTAAAATCAAATATAATGCCTATCTTCGCGTCTGGAAAAAAACACAACAACAATAAAAGCTTTTATTACTATGCCTAGAATCATCAACCCTGAACTTTGCGTCTCCTGCGGTTCCTGCGCAGACGTATGCCCTGTAAGCGCCATCTCCGCCGGTGATGCCGCCTACCAGATCAATGCTGACGAGTGCATCGATTGCGGTGCTTGCGAAGGCACCTGCCCCAACGGAGCCATCAGTGAGGCCTAGGGCCTCACTGAGGCTCCGCATAAAACAGGCTGTGACCATCGTCACAGCCTGTTTTATATATGTTCACGTTACCCTCACCCCAAACCCCTCTCCTCGGGAGAGGGGCTTAAGTCGGCCTTCGGCCTTCGAGGGGAGGTCGCTAATTATTCGGCCTCGGCGGTGGCGGCGGGGCGCATGACCAGTTCGGTGAAGTTGCCCTGGGCCAGGATTTCCTGGAGGGTGCTCTGGATGCGCTCCTTGCTCAGGCTGTTCACGGCGGCTTCATAGAGGGCGTCTCGGTCTTCTCCGCGGAGGAGGTAGATCTCGATGCCGCTCTTCCACCAGTTGTTGCGCTGCCGGCTCTCAGGGATGTTCTTCTGGAGGTTCAGCTTGGCCATGTTCACTTCTTCGTCGGTGGGGCCGTTCTCGGCAAGGTCCTTCAGGCCCTTCACGGCCAGTTCACGGAGCTTGTCGCAGAGGGCGGGCTTGCAGTCAAAGTACACCTGGAAAAGGCCGCGCTCCTTGGGACGACGGCTCAGCTGACCGGCGGTGCTGGCACCATAGGTGCCCCCTTCTTCCTCACGCAGGGACTCTACGTAGCGCATGTCCATGATGTAGGAGATGGCCTCCAGGGCGGCGTCCTTTTCATAGGAGAAAGGAATATCGGCACTGTACACCTGCAGGACGGTGCTCTTGGGCGTCTGCATGTCCACGCTGAAGATGTTCTGCACCTGACCCTTCACGATATTCTCGTTGTTGTCCACCCAGTTGGTGGCCTTCTTGCCCTTGGGCAGGGAACCCACGTACTTCTCCACCAGCGGCTTCAGGGCCTCGGTGTTCACGTCGCCCACAATGACCAGGGTGGCGCCGGCAGCATCGGCAAAGAGCTTGCGGTAATTCTTTTCAACGGTTTCCAGGTTGGCCTGGGCCACTTTTTCGGCAGAAAGCATCTGGCGGCGCGGGTGGTTGCCATAGAGGGTCTTGTAGAGCTCGGTCTGGAGCTTGTAGTTGGGCTGGTTCACCATGTTGGGGAGGATGGCCTCAATTTGGTCGATACCGTTCTGCCATTCCTCGGCGTCGAAGCGCGGATCCACGAATTCCAGGTACATGAGCTGGAAGGCGGTCTCCAGGTCCTTCACGGTGCTGCGGCCGGAAATACCGTGCTCAAGCGGGTCGATAAAAGCGTTTACACTCAGGTTCTTGCCAGTGAGCATCTTGGTAACGGTGGTGCCGGAGAAGGACGATACGCCGGAGTTGTTCTGGAACAGGCCGAAGATGCTGTCGTCGAAGCTGGCGAGGTCCTCCGTAGGAATGAGGCTTTCGCCGCCCTGCTTGGTGAGGGTGAACAGAATCTGGTCCTTCTGCAGGTCCGTGGGATAGACAACCACCTTTACGCCGTTCTTCAGCGTCCACTCGGTGGCACCGTAGATGGTGGTAGCGGTTTTGGTAACCTTGGCACCTTTCAGTTTGGCCGGGTTCAGGAACGCTTCGGGAATGTCCTCTCCTTCCGGAGCGGCAATGTCGGAGGCTTCCACCTCGGCCATCACCTTGAGCAACTGCTCGGCAGTAGGCGTGGCGATGCCTTCCTTCTCAGGACCGTTGTAAACCACTACCAGGTTCTCTGTTCCGCCAATCTGGGCGGCGAACTGGTTCACGGCGGCGGCGTTCACCTGACCGAAGAAAGCTTCTACAATCTGCTTCTCCATGTCGGGCTCCATGATGGGTTCCTTGTCAAAGAAGTTGGCCAGGATGGGACGGACGAATTCCGGGTTCTGGCGTGTTGCAGCGCGGTTGACACGGGTCTCGTACATGCTCAGGATGTCGGCCTTGGCACGGGCGAACTCGGCGTCCGTGATGCCGTACTTCTTAAGGCGGATGAGCTCCGTATAGTAGTCCTTGAAGCCGCCCAGGATGTTGTCCTCGCGCAGGGAAACGTCGCCCATGATGGCGTCGATGTCTTCATAAATGAGGCTGCTCACGCCCAGGCTGCCGCTCAGGTACGGGGATGCCGGCTTGGAGGTGATGTCGTTGAAGCGCTCGCGCATGACCATGGCAACGATGTTCTCGATCAGGTCCGTGACGGCGCCCACAGGGGTTGCGTTGGCGATTTCCGGCAGGGCTTCGCTGTGCCAGATGACTTCGATGGAAGGGGAAGTGGTTTCCGGGTCCGTGACAATGCCCACGCGGGGCTCAGCGTGGTCTGCAATGGCCTGGATGGGCTTCTTGAGCGGGTTCTCCTTGGCAGGGATGACACCGAACAGGTCCTTGATGGTTTGCTCGGTGCGGTCCACATCTACGTCGCCAACCACAACTACAGCCTGATTGCCGGGATGGTACCACGTCTGGTAGAAGTCCGTGAGGCTCTCATATTTGAAGGTTTCCAGGTGTTCCTGCAGGCCGATGAGGGTGCACTGGGCCAGCGGAGAGTCTGCGCCGAAATAGTAGGGAAGGCTGCGCTCCATGGAACGCCAGCCGGCGTTGCGGCGCTGACGGCGCTCCTCGATGATAACACCGCGTTCCGCGTCAATCTCCTTGGGCTCGTTGAGCACGAAGTGGGAGTAGTCCCTGAGAATCATCAGACAGCTGTCCACCACGCTCTCACGCTCCACGGGAATGTTGTTGAGCATGTACTGCGTCTCTTCAAAGCCGGTGGCAGCATTGATATTGCGGCCGAATTCCGCGCCGATGCTGCGGAGGTAGTTCAGAATGCTCTTGCCAGGGAAGTTTCGGGTACCGTTGAAGCACATGTGCTCCAGGAAGTGGGCCAGGCCGTCCTGCTCCGGCTGAATCTCCTGAATGGCCCCCACGTTGGTGGCCAGGTAGAATTCCGCACGTCCCTTGGGCAGTTCATTGTGGCGGATGTAATAGGTGAGACCGTTGTCCAGATGGCCGATGCGCACCTGATCGGTGTTGGGAAGCTGCGGCATCTGGGCGAAGTACGCCTCCATCTGCTCGCGGGTGGGCTGCTGGGCCAGCGCCATGATGGCGGAAAGGGCCAGCGCACTCAAAGTAATAAAGATTCGTTTCATATTTTTTATTAAAGGTATTTTCCTAAACAACAAATTTACATTATTTTTGTGAGATGATGTTACAAGACAGCAAAATTCGTACTTTTTTGGCCGTGGCAGATACCGGTTCATTTACGGGCGCTGCCCGTAAGCTGGGTGTAAGCCAACCTGCTGTGAGTTCGCAGATATCGGCCCTGGAGCAGTTGCTGGGCTTCTCGCTCTTCGAGCGTGGCGTCGTCCTGCGCCTAACCCCTTCCGGAGAAACCTTCCGGGACTATGCCTGCCGCATCCAGCAGGCCTACGACCTGGCCAACCAGGCCTTTGGCCTGTAATTCCTGCGTGGAGCTAAGTCATTATCCTTTAATTAGATATAAAAAATACCTTAGGCCGTTTGACCTAAGGTGTTTTCTGTAATTGGCTGATTTTCAGCCTTTTGCTTCCACGCGACTATTTGCCGGCGAGACGCTTGTAGGTGTTCAGGCGAACCTTGGCAAACTCTTCCGTCTTCTGGAGGAGTTCCTCTGCGCTGTCCGGGAACATCTTGTACAGGGAAGCAAAGCGGACCTCACCCTTGAGGAAGTCCTGGAACTTGGTCCAGTCGGGTTCCTTGGAATCCAGCGTGAACGGGTTCTTGTCGGTGCCTTCCAGGGCCGGGTTGTAGCGGTAGAGGTGCCAGTAACCGCACTCTACGGCCAGTTTCTCTTCCTTCTGGCTCAGACCCATGCCGGCCTTGAGGCCATGGTTGATACAAGGGCTGTAGGCAATGATGAGGGACGGGCCGTCATAGGCTTCGGCTTCCTTGATGGCGTTGAAGAACTGCACAGGGGAGGCGCCCATGGCAACCTGGGCTACATATACATAACCGTAGCTGATGGCCATCATGCCCAGATCCTTCTTGCGGATCTTCTTACCGGAAGCGGCGAACTTGGCAATGGCGCCAATCGGCGTGGCCTTGGAGCTCTGACCGCCGGTATTGGAGTACACCTCGGTGTCCAGCACCAGGACGTTCACGTTTTCACCGCTGGCCAGGACGTGGTCCAGACCGCCGTAACCGATGTCGTAGGAGGCACCGTCACCACCGAAGATCCACTGGCTGCGGGACGGGATGAAGTGCTGGTATTCTACGAGCTTCTTGCAGGCGTCGCAGTCGCAGTCCTTGGCGAGCGGGACAATCTTGTCCGCTACCTCGCGGGTGGCGGCAGCATCCTGAGGAGCTTCCAGCCACTTGGCGGCCAGCGCCTTGATGTCCTGGCTGCAGCATTCGCATTCCAGGGCTTTCTTCATGGCGGCGGCTACGGTTTCGCGGGCACGGTCACTGCCGAGCTTCATGCCCAGACCGAATTCGCAGAAGTCCTCGAACAGGGAGTTGGCCCATGCCGGACCGTGGCCGGCAGCGTTGGTGCAGTACGGGCTGGCCGGGAAGGAAGCGCCGTAGATGGAGGAGCAACCGGTAGCGTTGGCAATCATCATGTGGTCGCCGAACAGCTGGGTGATGGCCTTGATGTTCGGGGTTTCACCGCAACCTGCGCAGGCGCCGGAGAACTCGAACAGCGGCTGTGCGAACTGGCTGTTCTTCATATTGGCCTTCTTGTCCACATACTCCTTGTAACCCACCTTCTTATTAAGGTAGTCGAAGGCGGCCTGGTCTTCTTTGTCGCTCAGGTAAGGAACCATCTTGAGGGCCTTCTCGGGTTTGGCCAGACAGACATCTACGCAGTTGCCGCAACCGGTGCAGTCGTCCACGGAGATGGCGATGGCGTACTTGTATTCCTTAAGGTTGGCCTTGCCCTGTGCAACTTTCACATTGGCAGGAACCTTGGCGGCCTCTTCCTCGGTGAGGAGGAACGGACGGATGGCGGCGTGCGGGCACACGAAGGCGCAGGTGTTGCACTGGATACATTTCTCCGCATCCCAGGTGGGAACATTCACGGCTACGCCACGCTTTTCATAGGCGGCGGTACCGGCGGGCATGGTGCCGTCGGCATATGGCATGAAGGCGCTCACGGGCAGGGTGTCACCGGCCTGTGCATTCACGATGTCGGCGATGTCCTTCACGAAGGCGGGGGCCAGACGGTCCTTGTTGGGGTTCTCGAACTTGGCAGTGAGATTGGCCCATTCGGCAGGAACCTTGATTTCCGTGTATTCACCACCACGGTCCACGGCGGCGTAGTTCATGTTCACCACGTTCTCGCCCTTCTTGCCGTAGGACTTTACGATGGCGTCCTTCATGTACTTCACGGCGTCCTCGTAGGGGATGATGCCGGTAATCTTGAAGAAGGCGCTCTGCAGGATGGTGTTGGTGCGGTTGCCAAGGCCGATTTCAGCGGCAATCTTGGTGGCGTTGATGATGAACACGCGGATGTGCTTGCGGCCGATGATGGCTTTCACGTTGTCCGGGATGTTCTGGATGGTCTCTTCCTCGTCCCAGAGGCTGTTCAGCAGGAGGGTGCCGCCGTCCTTGATGCCCTTGAGGACATCGTATTTCTTGAGGTAGGAAGGAACGTGGCAGGCCACGAAGTCGGGCGTGTTCACCAGATAAGGCGCCTTGATGGGCTGCTGGCCGAAGCGCAGGTGGGAGCAGGTGTAACCGCCGGATTTCTTGGAGTCATAGTCAAAGTAGGCCTGGCTGTACAGGTCCGTATGGGTGCCGATGATCTTGATGGTGTTCTTGTTGGCACCCACGGTACCGTCGGACCCCAGACCATAGAACTTGCACTCGGTGGTGCCGGGCTTCACGATGGAAACCTCGGACTTGATGGGCAGGCTCTTGAAGGTGACATCGTCCACAATGCCGATGGTGAAGTCCGTCTTGGGCTCCTTGGCATCCAGGTTGTCATACACGGCAACAATCTGGGCGGGCGTGGTGTCCTTGGAGGACAGACCGTAACGGCCGCCGATGATGAGGACATTGTCCTTGCCCTGGAAGAGGGCGCGAACATCCGTGAACAGGGGCTCGCCCACGGCGCCGGGCTCCTTGGTGCGGTCCAGCACGGCGATGCGGCGGACGCTCTTGGGCAGCACGCTGAAGAAGTACTTTTCGCTGAAAGGACGATACAGGTGTACGGTGATGAGACCGTATTTGCGGCCGCGGCCGGCCAGGTAGTCGATGGTTTCCTTGATGGTTTCCGTTACGGAACCCATGGCCACGATGATGTTCTCTGCGGTGGGGTCACCATAATACTCGAAGGGACGATAGCTGCGTCCGGTGAGCTCGGAGATTTCGCCCATGTAGCGGGCTACAATGTCCGGAACGGCATCGTAATACTGGTTGCGGGTTTCCACGGCCTGGAAGTAAACGTCTCCGTTCTGGGCGGTACCGCGGGTGACCGGAGCATCCGGGCTCAGGGCGCGCTGACGGAATTTGGCGAGGGCCTTGCTGGAGACCATGCCCTTGAGGGCTTCCTCGTCCAGGGCTTCAATCTTCTGGATTTCGTGGCTGGTACGGAAACCGTCGAAGAAGTGCAGGAACGGGAGGCTGGCCTTGATGGCGGAAAGGTGCGCCACGGCGGCCAGGTCCTGTGCTTCCTGAACGGAACCGGAGGCCAGCATGCAGAAACCGGTCTGGCGGCAGGCCATCACATCCTGGTGGTCACCGAAGATGGAGAGGGCGTGGCTGGCCAGGGCGCGGGCGCTCACATGGAACACGGTGGGCAGCATTTCGCCGGCAATCTTGTACATGTTCGGGATCATGAGCAGGAGGCCCTGCGATGCCGTGAACGTGGAAGTAAGGGCACCAGCCTGGAGGGAACCATGAACGGCACCGGCAGCACCGGCCTCGCTCTGCATTTCCGTCACTTTTACGGTTTCTCCCCACAGGTTCTTTTTGCCGTGGGCAGCCCACTCGTCGATGTTTTCTGCCATCGTGGAGGAGGGGGTGATAGGGTAAATGGCGGCATGCTCGCTGAACAGATAAGCGATGTTCGATGCGGCATAGTTACCATCACAGGTGATGAATTTCTTTTCTTTTGCCATAATTAGTTAGTGTATTGTGTGTAAAATAAAATTGTCATTTTGAGCGGAGCGAAAAATCTACTGTTTCCCTTCTATCAGCAGCCCTTCTTCCGGAAGGATGCGGCGCACCAGGCCCTGCAGGACCTCGCCGGGGCCCAGCTCCACAAAGTGCGTAGCACCGGCTGCGCGCATATTGAGGACGCTCTGGGTCCAGCGGACGGGGGAGGTGAGCTGCTTAAGCAGGTTGGCCTTGATTTCCTCCGGCTCCGTGGTGGCCTGGGCCGTTACGTTTTGGTAAATGGGGCACTTGGGCGCGTGGAACGGCGTGGCCTCGATGGCCCCCGCCAGTTCCGTGCGGGCGGGCTCCATGAGCGGGGAGTGGAAAGCGCCGCTCACCGGGAGCTTGAGGGCGCGCTTGGCGCCGGCGGCCTTGAGCTGCTCACAGGCGGCGTCCACGGCCTGTTCCTCTCCGGAGATGACCACCTGGCCGGGAGAGTTGTAGTTGGCGGGAACCACACCGGGAATACCGGCGCACACCTGCTCGATTACGTCGTCCCCGAGTTTGATGATGGCGGCCATGGTGCCGGGCACCTGCTCGCAGCATTTCTGCATTTCACGGGCGCGGATGGCCACCAGACGGAGACCGTCTTCCCAGTCCATGGCTCCGGCGGCCACCAGGGCGCTGAATTCACCCAGAGAGTGGCCGGCAACCATGTCCGGCTGCTGTTCCTGTTCCATGGAGAGCAAAACGCTGTGCAAAAAAATGGCCGGCTGCGTGACCTTGGTTGCCTTCAGGTCATCGGCCGTGCCTTCGAACATGATGTCCGTAATGCGGAACCCCAGGACCTCGTTGGCCCTCTCCATCAGTTCTTTATGCTTAGAATATAAGTCTTTGGCCATGCCCGGAAACTGGGACCCCTGGCCAGGGAAAATATAGGCTGTTTTCATTCTTTATATATAAAGTATGCAAATATACTAAGAAAATCGATGCAAGTCAAGCCTTTTTTTCTTTTCCGTGCGCGGTAACGGAAGCCCTGGATGTCAATAACGGATTTTTTTGCATATCTTTGTGCCTATGGAAACATTTGTCGCTGTCTTGGCCATCGTACTGGGAATCCTGGCCATCGTGGGCTCCATAGCCCCTGCACTGCCCGGACCGCCGCTGGGCTGGTTGGGCATGCTCATCCTGTATATCTGGGGGAACGGCACCAACGGAGCGGGGGAGCCCATGTCCACCCCCTTCCTGTTCATCTGGCTGGGCATTGTCCTGCTTGTGAGCCTGCTGGACTACGTGGTCCCGGCCTGGTTCACCAAGCTCACCGGCGGCAGCAAGTATGGCGGCTGGGGCGCTATGGCGGGGTTGTTCCTGGGCCTCATCTATCCGCCCGTGGGCATGATTTTCGGCTCCTTGCTGGGCGCGCTTTTGTTCGAGATGTTCTTTGCCGGGAAAGGTGCATCGGACTCGGTGAAATCGGCCTTCGGCGCCTTTCTGGGCTTTCTTTTCGGTACCGGTCTCAAGCTCATTGCTTCAGGCGTCATGCTCTTTTACATTGTGGTTTACGCTTTCTGAACACGGGGTGTATAGGTACAAAAGAGTCAGGCCATCAGCCTGACTCTTTTGTACCCCCGCTCGGAATCGAACCGGGACCAACGGAACCGGAATCCGTTATTCTATCCTTTAAACTACAGGGGCATCCCGTAAAAGGATTGCAAATATAGCAATTTTTTCTGTTTCCAGCGAATTTTTTTACGTTTGCGGCAGCACAATGCGTCTAATATTGCAGCCCGCATAATTGCCCAGGACAATGAGCGGGTAATACCAAAGCAGGTCCGCCGTCCAGTTCCAGGCCGCCACAATGTACACTACGTCTGCAATGGAGTGGTAGAAGCCGCATACAATGAACAGGGGAACGCCAAAAAGCACCGGCAGGATATTCTGTTTGGTCCTGTACAGCCAAACGGCTATGTCGATGATGAGGCCGCAGCCCACGGCGCGGAGGAAACTGCGCCAGGGGCCCTGGGCAAGCCGTCCTGCAACCACCGTCTGTGCGCGCTCGGCGGATTCACCGCCCAGGGACCACACCAGCAGGCCCAGCAGGATGCAGCCCAGCACGTTGAACAGCCAGATGCGCAGGAGCACCGGCGTTTCCTTCAGCGACATTACACCGGCGCGGCCGGTGTACAGGTGCGTGCCGGAAAGCACCACGCCAATAAGCCCGAATGCAAAAATGATGGCACCGGGCAAACCGCCCAGAGCCAAAAAACCGCAAGCACCCAGGCCGATAAGCAGGCCGGCAAGCAGGGAAGAACGGTTAATCTCCATACGGATTGCCTTCGTTCCACTCTTTGAGCTCGTCCCCGTGCGTGGCAACGCAGTGCTTGTATATCTTTACCTGGCGGTCATGCTCCAGCTTGTTCCACCAGACGGTGCAACCCGGGTAGAAGGCCAGGGATTCATCAATGGCGCCGTCTTTGGCCGCTTTCATGAGGCCCTTGCGGGCAATGCGTTCTTTTTCGCTGATGGGGAGCGAAGACCACCAAATTTCAAGTTCTCTTTGTTCCATTACTGATCCTTTTTGTGTGTTGGGATACAAATATAAGAAAAATACTTGTTATAGCACGTTGTTTTCCGCTAATTTTGCCTGAACCCTTTCCTGGATGTTCTCTCGCAGATAAGGTGTGTACCAGCGGATTTCGAAGGTGTGGTAGTTTCCGCCGTCAAACCAGGGCAGGGCGGCGTGGTCCGTGCGCGTGTAGCCATCGACCAGAAGCAGTTTGGTGGCAGGGTCCAGGTGCACGGTGAGCGAGTCGCCGAATGCTGCCGGTGTGGCATCCGTGCACCAGTTCACCGGATTGATGGCGGCGCAGTTGCCCGCACTGACGATAGAATTTGCATCCTCCGGCGTTTTAACGGAGTTGTAGCAAATGGTGACGCCCGTATCCGTGGCGCCGCTTGCCGGGACGATGGCAGGGAAGGCCAGGTCTTCTTCCGTGAGGTGCCAGCCCAGTACGTAGGCCGCTGCAAGGTGCGAGTAAATGCTGTCCGGCATGTGCCTGAGCAAATCGACGGCCAGCAGGGCGCCCTGGCTGAAGCCTGCCAGCACAAACGGACGGCCTTCGTTGTAGTGTTTCCAATAATAGTCGAAGGCGGCGTGGATGTCACTTGCCGGAATGTCCACACGCGCGTCAATTGTCTTTTGCCCGGTGAAAGATTCCATGCTCATCTGCCGATAATACGGGGCAAAATAGTTTAGGTTGTTGCCGCTGAGCCGTAGGTCCACCCCATTGAGTTCCGCCAGCATGGCCTCGCGGTCCGCTTCGCTGTGGACGGAGGCGAAGTGTTTTTCCTGGCCCTCTTCCGTGGTTTGGTCGAACACCTCCGTGGAACAGATATAAAAGAGGTCGGCTTTTCCGCCGCGAAAGACATTGTACCAGTTTTCCGCCGCTGCGTAATCCGGCGCTTGGGGAAGGTAGTCCTGTTTGTTCCCTGCGCAGGAAGATACCAGTATCAATGCTGCAATTGACAGGCTTAAATAATTGTTTTTCATCCTATTGGGATAATTAATTTTAACACAATGTTGCGTCCGGGATGGTGAATGCCAATCTGTTTGAAACGGCTCAGGTGAGGAATGTAGGCCCGGTCTGTGAGGTTGGTCCCCACCAGGGTGACGGTGGCCCATTTCCGGCCACGGATCACCAGGTCCGTACCCACGCTGGCACCCAGGAGCGCATAGGCGGGCGTGGCGGTTTCCGTTCCGGGGAGAAAGTGGTTCTGCTGCATGTTCCAGTCCAGGTTCAGGGCGATGTAGGCGTTGCTGAGCACCTTGCCGCCGTGCGTAAATTCGTACTTGACTTCCGAGAACAGGCGCGGCGCCGGAATGAGCGGCAAATCGCTGCCGCCTTCCTCCCGGGCATAGATGCAGGAAAAGGTGCTGCCGATATGGAGACTGTGAAAGGGGTGTACGTCCACGGACAGTTCTCCGCCTTTGAGCCAGGCCGTCCCGCTGCGGAAAGCGTACACCGGAAGGTCATCGACAGATTCTCCATTTTGCGCCGCATAAATGTAATGGCCGATCCGGCTCACGAACAGGGCCGATGTGAACGATACGTATTTGGAGGTGAAATCCAGTCCCAGGTCTCCCTGAAGGCTGTTTTCCGGCTTCAGGTCCGCATTGCCCAGCTCGTAGCGGAAGGTGCCTTCGTGTTCCCCGTTGGACCCGAGCTCCGCCAGGTTGGGTGCGCGGAAACCGCGGGCGGCGTTGAGCCGGAGGGTGAAGTGGCTGCCCAGTGGACGCACGGCCCCGATGCTGGCGCTGATGCCGCCAAACCGGCGGTTGAAGGCGGTGAAGCGGTCCTTCAGCGCTTCGGAGGCCAGCCAGCGGAGGTCTCCGCGCACACCGCCGGAAAGGGTCCACTCGCCCAGCGTTTTGGAGGCGGTGGCATAAATGCCGGCATCGGCCAGCCTGTAAGCGGGAATCAGGTATTCCTCGCCCAGGTTGCGGGACTGCTGGAACATGCCGCCCACACCGGCGGCCAGTTTCCAGCCCTGACCTATCTCCAGCTGGTATTTGACATCGTAGTTAATGGTATTCAGGAGAAAGTCCAGGCCGGGCTCCGTGGCGCTTTCTTCAAATTCCTGCCGGCGGTTTTGCTGCCAGCCCACAATGGCTTTGATATGGCCGGGACCTACGTTGATGGTGTTGTCGCTTACCACTTTGAAGTGACGCACCTGCTGAAAGGGGAGGGCGGGCGTATAGCCGTAATTGCCGCCTTTGAGAAAACCGCTCTGCGGCTCGCGCTCTCCGTCTTCCACCATGCCGGGCGTAAGGTGGAAATAGCTGCCGGTGATGCGGGCGTATCCCCAGGAAGCGTTCCTGCCCAGGGTTACTTGTGCGGAACGCTCCCGGAAGCCGGAGTTGGGCACAAGGCCGTCCACCTTATTTAAATAGGAGCGGGCATAGCGGTCCGAGTAGCGGGCCTTCCATATCCAGCCGCCATGGTTGCCGCCCAGGGCCAGGGAGTAGGCGAGGAGGCCGTTGTTGGTCTGTCCTTCCGCCAGTACGCTGCCGCGGATGCTTCCGGGCATGGGCAGCGGCTCCGGACGGAGAATGATTACGCCGGCAAGGGCGTCCGAGCCCCATAGGAGCGAGGCGGGACCTTTGAGGATTTCTGCGGAGTGGACCCCGAAGCCATCGACCTCAAGGCCGTGTTCGTCACCCCACTGCTGACCTTCCTGTCGGATACCGTCCGACACCACCACGACACGGTTATAACTGAGACCGCGGATAACGGGTTTGGCTATGCCGCCGCCCGTGGTGATGGCGCTCAGACCGGGTTCATGTGCGATGGCCTCCACGATATTGGTGGCGGCGCGGGCTTGTAATTCCGTCGCGGGAACAACCGAGATGGGGGAGGGCATTTCTTTTACGCGGGTGTCGCCCGCAACGCCTGTAACCACCACTTCTCCCAGCTCCAGGTGCCGGAAAAAGACGTCGGTGGAATCAGGCTCCTGTGCACCGGCGCAGATACCGGCGCACAGCAATACCAACATAAGTATACTTCTTCTCATTTCATGGCGAATATACAATTTTTTCCGTATCTTTGTGTGCTAAAACAAAACAAAACCAATTTTTAACCTAATAATCAGTGAAAAAGTTTTTGAGTGTTGTGCTGTTGTTTGCGTGCATCGCTGCATCGGCACAGGAGAAGGAGAAAGAAGTAAAGAAGGGCTGGAGCTTTGGCGTTCTGCCCACGGCTACTTATTCCAAGGACAATGGCTTCCAGGCCGGCGCCTTCGGTGACGTATATTATTATGGAGACGGTTCCACTTACCCGGATCCGCTCCACAAGATTAGCTGGGAAGGTTCCTATTTCACCAACAGCCACCGTATGCGCTTCTACCTGGCTTACGACTCCAAGTATCTTATTCCCAATATGCGCGTGAACGCTTCCGTTACCTATGTGGGAGACCCGCTGTACACGTTCTGGGGCTTCAACGGTCCGGCTTCCGTGCAGGATTACACCCTCTGGTCCAACCGTGATATGGTAACCATGCCCGCTCCGGACGGCAGTACCAAGAATGTGAACTATTATGGCATGAGCCGCGACATGCTCCGTGTCCTGGCCAACTTCCAGGGTCAGATTGTTCCGCACCTGAACTGGGCCGCCGGCATCAACTTCTGGTATTGGAAGCTCGGCAGCATGCGTGACAACGGCGTTACCGTGAACAAGGAGACCAAGGAAAAGAAGTATTATGACACCGCAACCACCCTCTACGACAAATACGTTGCCTTGGGTGCCATTACGGAATCCGAGAAAAACGGTGGCCTGGCCCTGGAACTGAATGCCGGCGTGGTGTACGACACCCGTGACATCGAGGCCGCTCCTAACAAGGGTATCTGGGCGGAGGCTTACCTGAACGGCAATGTGCTCCAGCACCAGTACCTGAAGGCCTGCGTGTATTTCCGTCACTATGTGTCCATCCCCATTCCCATCCCTGCCGGCAATCCGGTGTTCGCTTACCGTCTGGCTTGGCAGCAGACCATCGCCGGTGAAACGCCGTTCTACATGATTCAGAACGTGCCGCTGCTGGTCCAGCGCAACATGATTTCCGAGGGCTTCGGCTCCGCCAATACCATCCGCGGTATGCGCGAGAACCGTGTGCTGGCGGAAGGCCTGGCCTGGGCCAACCTGGAACTCCGTGTCAAGCTGGTGAGCTTCAAGCTCTTCAACCAGTACTTCTATGTGGCCCTGAACCCGTTCTTCGACGCCGGTATCATCACCAAGGGGTATCGTACCAATATCATGGACGGCATTGTGAACGATCCCAACCTGATGACTGCCTATGACTATGCCGCTTATCGTCAGTATCTGGTGGACAAGAAACCCAAGGAGGTCGCCTCCTTTGACGCGGTTCACAATGACAGCTATCAGGGTACCATTTACGATGCCAACAACATGAAAAAGCTCCTCTACAGCGCAGGCGCCGGCCTCAAGATTGCCATGAACCAGAACTTTGTCGTGTCTGCAGAACTGGCCAAGTGCTTCACGCCCGGTCTGGATGCCGGCTTGTGGATTGGTATCGGTGTTAACTATCAGTTCTAAGCCATGAAAAAAGTATTGCATGTTGCGGCTATCGCGCTGATAGCCCTTTCCCTGAACAGCTGCCTGGCCGGCAAATACATGTCCAATTATGCCCTCAAGCCCACCCCGCACGGCGTGGATGACATTGAGCGCACCCGCCATAAGGCAGACTCCCTCATGCCCGGCTCCACCGCCTGGTACGACAGCCTCAAGACCCAGGGCCTTTTGAAGGATGCCTGGACCACCGGTGAGGATGGCTATAAACTCCATGCCTGCTATGTACCGGCTGCCAATCCGGAATCGGCCCAGGGTACCGCCATCGTGGTGCACGGCTACACGGACAATCACTTTGTGTTCCTCTATCTGGTGCGCATGTACCGGGATACCTTCAACTATAATGTACTGTTCCCGGACCTGCAGTATCACGGCTATTCGGAGGGCGACGAGGTACAGATGGGTTGGAAGGATCGCCTGGACGTGATGAAGTGGATCGAGATTGCCCACGAGACGTTCAAGGACGATTTCATGGTGCTGCATGGCGTTTCCATGGGCGCCGCCACCGTCATGATGAC